>Ga0066696_10000515_pt1 | contig 15557 bp, 13 predicted proteins | sample GraSoiAngelo_145_FD_71412 | JGI IMG/M metagenome (GOLD analysis project Ga0066696, IMG submission 71412) | Grasslands soil microbial communities from the Angelo Coastal Reserve, California, USA - 14_1009_05_20cm | ecosystem: Environmental > Terrestrial > Soil > Grasslands | place: USA...
CCGCCGCCGTAGCAGTTGAGCGGCTTCAACGTCTGAAAGCTGAAGAGCGCGCCGGCGCCGAACGTCCCGACCGGTCGGCCCTTGTACTGCGCGCCGAGCGCGTGTGCACAGTCCTCGAGCACGACGAGATCGTGGCGCGCCGCGATGTCGAGGATGCGATCCATGTCGCACGGCAGGCCGTACAGGTGCGTCGGCACGATCGCGCGCGTCTTGTCGGTGATCAGCCGCTCGATTGAATCGGGGTCGATGTCGAAGGTCCGCGGATCGACGTCGGCGAAGACGACCGTGAGCCCCGCCGCACGCGCCAGCTCCGGCACGACCCAGAAGGTGAGAGAGGGGAAGATGATTTCCGAGCCCGGCGGCAGGTCGAGCGCCTTCAGCAGGTAGTAGAACGCCATCCGCCCGTACGCGGCGGTGATCGCGCCCGCCGCGTCGACGCCGTGCCGCCTGGCGAACGCCGCCTCGAATGCCGCTATCTGGGGACCGCGGATGAACTCGCCGCGCGCCTTGCACGCCTCGACGATCTCTTCGGTGTTGGGAAGGACTCGCGCCCCATAACGCGAGATGGCGGCCCGCATGATGTGCTACGCGGCGAGTGGAGAACGCAGAGGAGGAGGCCCGTCTCTGCGTTCTCTAGCACGCAACGGGACGCGAGATGTCGGCGATCTCCTCGCGCGAGTGGCGATCGTTGACGCGGCGATCCATGCGGCTCACCCACTCGCGGATCGCCGTATTCTGGATCTTCAGGAAGTTCGCCAGATACGAGGGGCGCATGTAGAACCGCTTGTACGCTGCGCCGAGCAGGAACCGCAGCTCGCGCTCGGTGAGGTTCGGATGGCGGAAGGTCGGCGTGTAGCCGTCGAACTTCTCCCAGTCCGTCTCGGTGAGCAGCGGCTCGATCTGCTTGAACATCGGCGTGCCGGGATACGGCGTGAGCATCTTGAACTGCGCGAACGTGGATCCGAGATCGGTCGCGTAGTCGATCGTCGCGGCGATCGAGTTCCAGTCGTCCTGCAGGAAGCCCAGCACGTAGAACGCCGCCGTGACGATGCCGAGCGAGCGGCAGTGCACCATGATCTCGCGCTGGTGCGCCTGCGGGATCGGCCGCCGTCCGGATTTCTTGAGCGTCGCCGGATCGAGCGACTCGACGCCGAAGCTCATCGCGCGGAAGCCCGCCGCGTACAGCGTGTCGAGCAGATCCACGTCGAGGCGATCGAGCCGCGTCTCCGCCTCGAAGGTCAGCGTGAGGCCGCGGCGGTGAATCTCGTCGCACAGGCCGACGACGCGGTCGCGCTGCTCGGTGAAGAGCGGATCGCGGAAGATCACGTACGGCCGCGGCACCTGATCGGACAGCCGCTCGATCTCGTCGACGATGTTCTGAATCGACCGCGCGCGGTAGCCCGCCAGGATGCGGTGCGGGCAGTAGGTGCAGAACTCCGGGCACCCGCGGCTCGCGAGCAGCGGATAGCCGCCGCCGACCGGCCGCGACGACCACTTGATCCCGAATTTGTGCCCGCGATCCTCCGTCACGAGATCCCACCGCGGAAACGGCAGCGAGTCGAGATCGTCGATCTGCTCGCTGACGACGACGCCGCTCGGCACCTCGCCCCGCGCGAGCCGCATCACGGCCGCCTCCGGCTCGCCGTTCAGGACGAAGTCGGCGTGATCGCGGAACAGGTGCGGCATCTTCGACGCCGTGATGCCGACGAAGCCGACCTTCACGCCGCGCGCGCGCATCTGGTCGGCCCACGCCGTCTCCGCCTTGTGATCGACGAGCGACGACAGCACGAGCGCGACGTCGCCGTCCACCATCTCGCCGCGCGTCCACTTCACGTCGTGGCCCGCGCGCGCGAGGATCGCGGCGTTGTAGGCCATGTGGACGCTCGGGACGTCGTGAAACTGTTTCTTGAGGTACGCGATCACGCTCGTCACACGCGAGAACGGATCGAGCCGCGATCCGTAGCCGCCGACGACCGTGTCCTTGCTGACGAAGCCGCGATTGGATTTCAGATCTGCGAGCACCACTCGCATCTGGCACCTCTACATTGGCAAACCGATGACTACCGCATGATCGGCATCACGCGGCGATCGGCGGGCCCCGAGGTGAGCGAGGGGACACGAACGGGCTGTGCGGCGCGGTCGCGCACGCGCGCGGCAGCACGCCGAGGAGCAGCAGCGACGGCGATGCGCCGACGTGGTCGTCGATGTGGGCGGCGGGCGCGTCGCTCTGAATCGCCGCCTCGTCCGTGTCGAACGGCGTGCGCGTCGCGCGGAGCAGTCGCGCCGTTGGATCGTTCAGGCCGAACTGCAGGGCTACCGGCCGTCTCAGCGGACCGCCGTACGATTTGGCGTGGCGCGCCAGCTTCCGGAACGTGACCGATTGCGCGTTGCAGACCGGACCCGCCGCGCCGCGCTGCGGCAGCGGCGCGGCCAGCGCCGGCGAAGCGGACAGCAGCCACACCAGCGTGACGCTGCCGGCCGTCGCAAGCGTGCGGACAATCGATGACAGAGGGCGCATTAGGGACCGGTAACGGTCGAGCGGGCGGCATCACTATCCCACAGGCGGGAGGCCGACGCAACCACGCAGGACACCTGCCGGCTTCAACTTATAATGGCCGCTTTCGCGCGCCGCGCGCTGATTTTATCGAAATTTTGCGATGATCGCCGGAATTTCGCCCCAAGCGCCGGTGCTCGTCGTAGGCGCCGGACCGGCCGGCGCGACCGCCGCCCGCGCGCTCGCTCTCGCGCGCGTCCCTGTGCGGCTCCTCGATCGATCCGTCTTCCCGCGCAACAAACCGTGCGGCGGCGGCATCAGCGTGCGAGCGCTGCGCCGCTTCCCGTATCTCGAACGAGAGCTCCATCGCATTGCGACGCACGCCGTTGCGCGCCTGTATCTCGAGGGCCCGGACGGTGAGGCGGCCGTGGTGGAATCGGACGGCCCGGCGGCGTTGATGATCCGGCGCATCGAGTTCGACGCGCTGCTCGTGTCGCTCGCGCAGGAGGCGGGCGCGGAGCTCGTGACCGGCGCCGACGTCGTGCAGGCGCGTGAAGATCGCGACGTCGTGACGTTGACGACGCGCGACGGCCGCCGCTTCGCCTCGCCCGTCGTCATCGCCGCCGACGGCGTGCACAGCGTGGTGGCGCGGCGGACGGGGATCAACAGCGGATGGCCCGCCTCAGCCGTGGCGCTCGACATGATGGAAGAAACGCCGCGATCGGCCCTTCGCGATCTCGATCCGACGACGCTGTGGGTCGCCTACGGTTTTAACCCTGAGCGGTCTGGACCTGTCAAAGGTCACAGGGCCGCGGAGGGGTATGCGTACATCTTTCCGAAGCGGGACCACGTGAACATCGGGATCGGCTATGTTTTGTCGCACTATCGCGAGGCGATCGGCGCGGCGCCTTACACGCTGCAGCGCGGCTTCGTCGCCATGCTGCGCGGTCGCGGCATCGTCGCCGGCGAGTCGGTACGGAACAATTTCACGCCGTTTCTGATTCCGGTCGGCGGCCCGCTGCGCGCGCCGGCGCGCGGCCGGGTGCTCCTGGCCGGCGATGCCGGCGGGTTCGTGAACGGCGTCACGGCGGAAGGCATCTACTACGCGATGGTGTCCGGGGAGCTCGCCGCGCAGACCGTTGCCGGCGCGTCCGGCGTCTCGCAGCTGGCGCGGCGCTACCGCCGCGCTTGCGATTACGAAATTGGCGCAGAACTTCGCGATTCGGTGCTCCTCCAGCGCTTTCTCTTCGCTGATCGGCGCAGAATCGCACGCGTGATCGACGGCGCGCGTCGTGAACCGGAGATGACGCGGTCGATCCTCGAGTTCGCCGCCGGCCGCGGCAGCTACCGCCAGCTCCGGCGCCGGCTCCTCGCCGGGGCGCCGATGCTCGCGAGCCGGCTGGTGTGGGAGCGCCTCCGGAAGAATTTCGTTGTCCGGCGGACGCGGCCTTCTTAGGATGTGAGCAGGACAAAACGATGCCCCGCACACCCGATCGTCAAATCGAACATCTCCTGCGCCGCGCCGGCTTCGGAGCACGCCCCGACGAACTCGACATGTACGGCCAGATGTCGATCCCGGACGCGGTCGACATGCTCGTGAACTTCGAGGGCATCGAGGACACCGTCGACAGCAACATCGGCAAGGCGGGCTACGTCAACGTGACGACGCGCGGCCAGTTCCTGCCGCAGGGGAACATCATCGACGCGCGCCAGCGCTGGCTGTTCCGCATGGTGCACAGCGATCGTCCTCTGCAGGAGAAGATGGCGCTGTTCTGGCACAACCACTTCGCCACCGGCTACAACAAGGTCGCCGGCACGCTCGGCGCGGCGGAAGCCACGCGCTACATGGCGGCGAAGGCGTCGGAGGATCCGGGCAAGGTGCGCGGCCAGATCGAGATGCTGCGCGAGAACGCGCTCGGCAACTTCCGCGACATCCTCGTGAACATCGCGAAGGACGCGGCGATGCTCGTGTGGCTCGACGGCCGCACGAACACGAAGGCGAAGCCGCAGGAGAACTTCGCGCGCGAGATCATGGAGCTGTTCACGGTCGGCGTCGGCAACTACACGGAGGAAGACGTGTACGCCGGCGCGCGCGTGTTCACCGGGTGGAACATGCAGCAGGCGGGATCGGCCGCCGACGGATCGCGCCGCTCCGAGTTCGCCTACGTCTCGGCGCAGCACGAGACGACGGCCAAGACCTTCAGCTTCCCGATCTACTCGAACGGCAGCCGGACGATCGGCGCGCGATCGGCGGCCGACGGTATGCAGGACGGCCTCGATCTCATCGACGGGCTCGCGGCGAATCCGAACACCGCGCGCTATCTCGCGACGAAGCTGTACCGCTTCTTCGTCTCCGAGTTCGGCGCGGTGAACCAGACGTTCGTCAACCGCGTGGCAGGCGTGTACCAGCAGAGCAAGTACGACATGCGCGCGGTGATGAGAGAGGTGCTGACGTCGCCCGAGTTCTGGGATGCGAGCGCGTACTTCACGCGCTATTCGTGGCCGGTCGAGTTCGCCGTGCGCATGCTGAAGGACGTCGGCTGGAGCGGCTTCTCGGTGAACGACGCGCTGACGCCGCTCTCGAACATGGGGCAGATTCTCTACGAGCCGCCCGACGTCGCCGGCTGGCGGGCGGGCGAGGAGTGGTTCTCGACGAGCGCGATGCTCGCGCGGCTCAACTTCGCGGCGTCGCTGGCCGCGAACCAGAAGTTCAACCTCACGAACGCCGTCAAGACAGCGAGCGCGAACAAGTCGCCGGAGGCGCTGCTGGCGTTCATCTCCGACGCGCTGGTCGCCGCGCCGGCCGACGCGGGCGTCTCGAGCGAGCTGTCGAACTACCTGCGCGCCACGGGCGCGTGGACCGGCGCTGACGCGCAGATCCAGAGCAAGGCCGCCGGCCTTGTCCACCTCATCGCCGGTTCTCCGGAGTACCAGCTGATATGAAGGTCACCAGACGGCAATTCGTCAAGGGCGGCGTAGCCGCGTTCACGGTGACGTTCGCCGCGCCGGAGTTCCTGTCGGATCTGGCACGCGCGCAGGGCGCGCACACGCGCAACTTCGTCGTGCTCAATCTGAGCGGCGGCAACGACGCGCTCAGCATGCTGGTGCCGTACAACGATCCGTTCTACTACAGCCGGCGGCCGACCATCGGCGTGCCGGCCGGCCAGGTGCTGCAGGTCGGCACCGACTCGTCGCGCGTCGCGCTGGGGCTGCACCCGCGCCTTGCGGGGCTGAAGCAGATCTTCGATCAGGGCCGGCTCGCGTTGATCCAGCGCACCGGCTACGAGAACCAGAGCCGATCGCATTTCCTCGGCACCGACATCTGGTCCACCGCCGATCCGAACAACTCGCAGGCGCTCGGCTGGGTGGGCCGCTACCTCGATTCGCTGCCCTCGCCGGTCGATCCGCTCGTCGGCTGGAACACGACCGCGGCGCTGCCGCACGTGCTCGCCGCGCGCACGGCGGTGCCGGCGATCGCGAGCCCGGCGGGCTACGCGTTCGTGAGCCCCAACGCGGGCGCCGAGGCCGTCGCCGAGCGCAACACGGCGCTGCGGATCGCGTCGCACGTGCCGGTCGATCGTCCGGAGCTCGCGTTCGTGTACGGCAGCACGCAGGCGGCGATGGCGACGCTCGATCGCGTCGCGACCGTCGCGCAGTACGCGCCGTCGGTGACGTATCCCAACACCGGGTTCGGCCAGGCGCTGCGCGCCGTCGCCGGCGCGATGAACAAGGGCATCGGAACGCGCGTGTTCTACGTCACGACCGGCGGCTTCGATACGCACTCGGCGCAGAACGTCAACGCCGTCAATGGCGCGTACTACAACCTGATGGCGACGCTGAACGACGGCCTCCTCGCGTTCCACGACGATCTCAAGAACCAGGGGCTGCTCGACGACACGCTCGTCCTCAGCTTCTCGGAGTTCGGCCGCCGCATCAGCGAGAACGGGAGCGCGGGCACCGACCACGGAGCGGCGTCGGTGATGCTCGCGATGGGCGGCAAGGTGAGCGGAGGCCTTTACGGCACGGCCGCGAACCTGAACACCGATCCGGCGAACCCGACGCTCGAGAACGCCGCGGGCGACATCCACTTCGAGACCGACTTCCGAGCCGTCTACGCGCGGGTCCTCGACAATTGGCTCGGTACAGATTCGACTCGGGTGCTTGGCGGTAACTTCCGCAAGGCATCTCTCTCGTTCGTCTAGGCGCTTCGCTGTCAAGGGCACAGAGGCTTACAGAGGGCACAAAGGAAGACACAGAGGAGGAGCACAGGACCGTCACCCGATCGGCAAAGCTGGTATGCTTCCGGGCGCGTCGTCTGTGCTCTTCCTCTGCGCCGTCCTCTGTGCCCTCTGTCAACCTCTGTGTCCTTGACGTAGCCCGCCCCCATGCCTCCGATCAAACGGACGAAGTTCAAGCTCAGCTCCGACCAGTTGATGGAGATGTTCTACTGGCTGAAGCTGATTCGAGCGTTCGACATGCGCCTCAGCACGCTCGTCAAGCAAGGCAAGGTGCGCAGCGGCGTCTACACCGGCATCGGGCAGGAAGCGATCATCGTCGGCACCGGTTTCGGGCTGCGGCGGGAGGATTTCATCTGCCCGCTGCACCGCGATCTCGGCGCGTTCCTGATGAAGGGCGTCGACGCGCGCACGATGATGTCGCAGATGTTCGCGAAGACGACCGGGCTCTCGAAGGGGCGCGACTCGGCGCTGCACAGCGGCGTGAACGAGCTCGGGATCTTCGGCAACACGAGCATGCTCGGCGCGAACCTTCCGGTGGCGGCGGGCCTCGGCTACACCTTCAAGATGGAGAAGTCGGACAACGTCGTCATCGCGTACTTCGGCGAGGGCGCGAGCAACGTCGGCGACTTCCACGAGGCGCTCAACTTCGCCGGCGTGCAGCAGCTGCCGATCCTGTTCATCTGCGAGAACAACCAGTACGCCTACTCCGTCCCGCTCGAGAAGACGATGGCGATCGACGACGTCGCGATTCGGGCGGAGGGCTACGGGTTCGACGGCGTCGCGATCAACGGCAACGATGTCCTCGCCGTGTACCAGGCGACGCAGGGCGCGCTCGCGCGGGCGCGCGGCGGCGACGGCCCCACGCTGATCGAGTGCAAGACCTACCGGTGGCACGGCCACTCGGAGCACGACAAGGCGTTCTACCGCACCGACGAAGAGCTCGCGATGTGGAAGAGCCGCGATCCGATCCCGACCTTCACCACCTACCTGCGCGCGCGGCACGTGCTCGACGATCAGAAGCTGAAGGAGATCGAGTCGAAGGTGGAGGCGACGATCGAGGACGCCGTCGAATTCGCGTCGAGCGCGCCGGATCCGTCGCCCGAAGATGCGGTGAGCGACCTCTATGCGTAGACGGAATCACGAAGGCACGCAAAGGAATTCTTCGTGGTTCCCCCCGTCCGTCGTATGAGCAAAGAGCTGTCGTACCTGGAAGCGATCCGCGAGGCGCTCGCCGAGGAGATGCGGCGCGATCCGAAGGTCTTCGTGCTCGGCGAGGACGTCGGGCCGTACGGCGGCGCGTTCGGCGTCACGCAGGGCCTGCACGAGGAGTTCGGCGACCTGCGCGTCGTCGACACGCCGATCTCGGAGTCGGCAATCGTCGGCATCAGCATCGGCGCCTCGCAGCGCGGCTACCGTCCCGTCGCCGAGATGCAGTTCGCCGACTTCATCTCGTGCGGCTTCGATCAGATCGTCAACCAGGCGGCGACGCTCAGGTTCCGCTACGGCGGCCGCGCGACGGTGCCGATCGTGGTGCGCGCGCCGAGCGGCGGGAACGTCGGCGGCGGCCTCTACCACTCGCAGAATCCCGAAGCCTGGTTCATCCACCGCCCCGGATTGAAGGTCGTCGCGCCGTCGACGGCGTTCGACGCGAAGGGGCTGCTCAAGGCCGCGATTCGAGACGACAACCCGGTCGTGTACTTCGAGCACAAGTATCTCTATCGCCGCGCGAAGGGACCGGTGCCGGAAGGCGACGAGGTCGTGCCGATCGGCGTCGCCGCGACGCGGCGCGAGGGCAGCGACGTGACGCTCGTCGCCTACGGCGCCATGATGACGCCGTCGCTCGAGGCGGCCGACCGCCTCGCGAAGGAGGGCGTCGAGGTCGAGGTGATCGACCTGCGCACGCTGCTGCCGTTCGACAAGGACGCGATCTTCCGTTCGCTCGACAAGACGAACCGGCTGCTGATCGTCCAGGAGGACGTGAAGACGCTCGGCATCTGCGCCGAGATCTCCGCCGTCGTCATGGAAGAGAAGGTCGATACGCTCGACGCGCCCGTGATGCGCGTCGCGTACCCCGACACGCACCCGCCCTTCTCGCACATCCTCGAAGGCGCGAACCTGCCGAACGCGGACACGATCGCGGCGGCGCTCCGAAAGCTGGCAGCGTACTAGTGGTGTAGGGCGAGGCTTTCAGCCTCGCCATGGCGACCCTGAAAGGGTCGCCCTACGTCCGAGTCTTGCGACGCGTGCTCTAGAAAATCGAATACACGAGGCCGACGCGCAGCTGGAACTGGTCCGCGCGCGCGGTGCGCTTGTCGACGCCGGCGGCCGTCGTGATCGTGATGTCGGGGCGCGCCACCATGTAGCCGACGTTGATGTTCAGGCCGAACAGCTTGTTGATGTCGTACCAGTAGTCGATCTCGGGCCGGAAGACGAACGTGTTCGACGCGCTCGCATCGGTCGCGCGCGCGCCGGTCCGCGCGGCGTACGCGTCGCCCGCGGCCGACGACAGCTCCATCGATCCGAACGCGTAGCCGCCGAGCAGGTTCGCCGAGATGGCCTGACGATCGCGCAGCCAGGTGTAGCCGTAGCCCCCCATGATCGGCCGGATCTTCAGCTCGCCGATATCGGTGGCCGTGCCGCCAATCGGGCGATCGATGTCGAGCGAATACCAGTTGAGGCCCCAGTGCGGCCCCCATCCCGGCTGGATCTCGCCGAATCGCCAGAGGAGCTCGGGGAAGGCGCTCGAGTGGCCGCGATCCTGGTTGGAAGCATGATCGGTTGCTGCGACCGTCAGCTCGGCGCCGATCGCGAAGCGGCTTTCCACCTGGGCGCGCGCGGACGCGGCCAACATCGAAATTGCAAGGAAAATGACGAGCGTCGGCACCGTGCGCTTCACGAATCGGAATCTGAGCAAGGCACGTTCCACCTCACCTCGCACGGATGGGCTGGCGACGAGAACACGCGAACGACTTTTGATTCGAGGCGTTAGAACGTCTGCCGCGCCACCCACTCCCGCAGGAGCGAGTCGACGACGACGTAGCGATCGGCGTCGCGGGCGACGAGGTCCTCGCGCGTGAGCGCGGCGAGCGCCGCCTGCACGGTCGACGGACCGCCGAGCCGATGACGCGCGCGCACGTCGGCCGACAGCAGCTCGCGTCCTTCTTCGACGACCACCGCGCGCAGCGCGGCGCGCTGCGGCAGCGTCAGCCGCTGCCACACCGCCTCGAACATGGTCTGCTGCTCGGCGAGCAGGCGCTTGAGGGCGCCGTGCAGATCCTCGAGCGTCGCGCGGCGGCGTCCGCGCGCGCGCACTTCGTCCCACGTTTCGTGCGCGAGCCGCTGCACGTCGTACGGCAGGTTGCCGGCGAGGTCGACGATCGCGGCGCCGAGGCCGTCCTCGGCACGCAGGCCCGATCGCGCGAAGCGCGCGTCGATGAACGCCGCGAACTCCTCGGCCGGGATCTTGTCGAGGCGCATCACCGGCCCTGCCTTGTAGAACGGCCGCTTCGGCCCGAGCATGCGCTCCATCAGGCTCGGCTCGGAGCCGGCGAAGACGTAGCCGACCTGCCGCTGGTGCTGGACGGCGGCGCGCAGCGCGTGCTCGACCGAGCCGCCGTCGAAGCCGGCGATCGCCTGGAACTCGTCGAGCGCGACGGCGACGGCGCGGCCGCGATCCGCAGCGAGCTTCGCGGGGAGCGCGAAGACTTCTTCGGCGAGGCGCGAGACGTCGCGGTCGGAGCGGACGTTGGGAAACGAGACGGCGATCGCGGCCGGCGACGCGTCGGTGGATCGGACTTCGGCGCGCGCCGAGCGGACCGCGCCGCGCAGCCACGCACGCGCGCGGTCCCATCGGGATTCGGCGGCGACGATCGCGCGCGCGTACCCCTCGAGAAAGGCGACGTAGGAGCTGAAGCTGCTGACGGTGACGTCCACGGTGATCGCGCCGCGGCGCGCCACCGCCGCGAGCGCGCGGCGGATGAGCGACGACTTGCCGTAGCGGCGCGGGGAGATGAGAAACACCTTCTGCGCCGCCTCGAGATCGCGAACCAGCCGGTCGAGCTCGTCGATCCGATCGACGAAGGCGGCCGCCGGGACCACCTCGCCGTAGACGAACGGATTGAGCGTTACGCCTGCCAACGTAATCGTTACGCAGTATACCGTAACGCGGGCTCGAACCGAGGCGTCAGTAGTACCGCTTCGGGAGGTCGACGATGACCTTGCGGCGGAGGAGCTCGAGGGCGTCGGCCGTGACGCGGCCCGCTTCGATCGCGGCGAGCGCGGCGCGGTCCAGCGTGACCTCCTCAGGAAGGTACTGGCGGCACGCGCCGTACTCGTCCTCGTACTCGGCGTCGGGGAACTCCAGGCGCAGCCGCAGCCGATCGCCGTCCGGCGCGACGGCGTACAGCGGGTTCAGCCGCAGCTCGCCCGACGGCCTCGCCGCCGGCGGCGGCAGCGGATGCGCCGTGAAGACGCGCGGGTCGCGGCTGGCGACGATCGTCAGCGCCGGGTTCGCGTCGAGCGTCGGCGAATCGTCGCGGCGGGACAGATCGAGCGGCCCGCCGCGCACCACGTCGGCGAACAGGCCCAGCTCGCCGAACAGCCGCGGCTCGATCGTCTCGAACAGATCCGCGTAGCCCTCCGGCGACAGCGGCTGCCCGTGCGACGGGCTCCACGTCCGCTCGTTGTGCGTATGCCCGATCAGGATCGCGCCCGGCCGCTCGAGATCGGTGCGCGCCGCGTCGACGAGCCGCTCCATCTCCCCGACGAACTGCCGCTTCGTCCAGATGTACATGAACGCGTCGGTGCACATCGCGAACGCGAACGCGCCGCGCGCGAACGGCATCGGCGCGTTGCCGTCGCAGCACACCGGCTCGCACCCCGGCGCCGTGAAGCGTCGCGCGAGCCACACTTTCGCGAAATACAGATCCGCGAGCACCGGCGGCGCGCTCGACAGATCAAGGAGCGTTCGCGTGACGTGCCCGGATCCGCCGCAGATGTCCACGGCGCGCCGAGGCTCCGAGGCCGCCGAAGGGCGGGCGGCGCCGAGGACGGTCGCGCCGACGGCGCGAACCACCGCCTGCGCGACGAGGTACGTCGGATCGGAGAAGCGATACAGGAAGTAGCCGCCCTCGAAGTTGGGGCCGAGCGCTTCGACCGTGTCCCGATACGTCGCTCTCGAGGATGAGGCGACGGCGTCGAACGCGGCCGCCTGCGCCTCGTCGTCGAGCCCGAACATCGTGCGGCGCGCGAGTTCCGGCCGCTCGGCTTTCATCTGATCGAGCGCGGCCGTCGCCGACGTCTGGAGGTGGAGCACTGGAATGCCGTCGACGACCGGGAAGATGCAGCAGTGGCAGCCGAGGATGCCGTCCTGGATCGCGTCGCCGTCGCGCCGGTGGAAGAGCGACTCGACGAGCGTCAGCCGCCCGCCGCAGTACGGGCAGCGAAGCAACTCGAGCGTGTCATTCCGCATGCTGGATCTGGGGATCGCCGAGATGCTCGAGCAGCGCCTCGCCGCTCGCCTCGATCGGCGCGCGGCGGAACTGCTCGGTGCCGAGCCACTGCCGCGCCGCCTCATCGTCGATCCACGAGACCGGATTGTTCGGCCCGATCTGCGTCCGATGGCAGCGCAGCGCGGCGAGCTTGCGCGGCACCCAGTCGCGCACGTCGATCACGAAGGTCGGCGGCTTCGCGCTGTCGCCGAACGCGTCGGGGGCGATGCCCCAGAAGCTCGAGTCGGCGGGCGCGCCGCCTTTCGTATGCGCCGCCTTCACGAGCTCGCGCATGACGCCCCACTGAATCGTCACGTAGTAGAGCGGCGGCGCGTCCGCGCCCAACGAGCGGACGGCGGTGTAGGTGCGCTCGTGCACGCCGATGTGATCGAGGTGCCAGTAGAGGCCGTCTTCGGCGAACGTAATCACCGCGTCGGGGCGATAGCGCCGGATCGCGCCGACGATCTCGTCGTGCAGCTCGTCGACCGCCTCCCACCGCAGATCGCCGTCGGGGTAGTTGCAGACGATCGTCTCCGCGACGCCGAGCACCGCCGCGGCGTCCTGCAGCTCGCGCGTGCGGACGCGGCCGAGATCGCCGTCGGGCACGAGCGCCGGGTCGCTGATCGATCCCGCCTCGCCCTTCGACGCGCACAGCACGACGACGCGCGCGCCGGCGTCGGCGAGGCGCGCGAGCGTGCCGCCGCAGGCGAGCGATTCGTCGTCGGGGTGGGCGAAGACGGCGAGCACCGTGCGCCCCGCGAGGGACAGATCGCCGCGGTCGGTCGGGCGCGCGTCGGCGCTAGCGTCTGGCACGATGGGCCTCCACAATCCGGGTATAGACAGCGAGATATTCGTCGACCATGCGGCCGGCGCCGAAGCGCGCGACGGCGCGCTCGCGGACCTTGCGGCGATCGAGATCGAAGACGCGCGGCAGCTCGTTCGTCATCTGCTCGAGGTCGGAGAAGATCATCCCGGTGACGCCGTCGTCGACGACCTCGCGGACGGCGCCGCGGTCGAGCGCGGCGACCGGCGTCCCGCACGCCATCGCCTCGGCGAGCACCAGGCCGAACGGCTCGCGCGCCTGAATCGGGTAGAGCAGCGCGCGCGCCGCGCCGTACAGCTTCACTTTCGCCGCGAAGTCGGCCTCGCCGTAGTACACGATGTGCCGGCCGTCGACGTGCGGTGCGACGCGCTCGCGATAGTACTGGTCTTCGGCCGCCGCGAGAATCAACTTCATGCCGACGCGCTTGGCGATCTCGATCGCCTGCAGCACGCCTTTTCCTTCGGTGAACCGGCCGAGGAACAGGAGATTGTCGTCGGGCGTTTCACGAAACACGAAGCTGTCGGTGTCGATCCCGTGCAGCACCGTGTCGACGACGTTGAGGCCGTCGAGCAGCGTCGCCTGCTCGTTGGAGATCGCGACGAACGCCGCCTCGGGGTAGCGCGCCCACAGCTTGATCTCCGCCGGGCTCGGCGAGTGGTGCAGCGTCTGCACGATGGGGGTCGGCGACAGCCGCGTGAACGCGAGCGACATCGGATAGTACGCCGCCTCGTAGTGGATGATGTCGAACTCGCCGGCGCGCTCGACCGCCGCGGCGAGGTTCAGCATCTCGTACAGCTCCCACGGCCACATGTGCTCGTCGTGCCAGTAGCCGTGCGGATAGGTCGCGTGGAGCGTCGCGGTCGTCTTCGAGTCGGCGGTGGCGAAGAGCGTCACGTCCTGGCCGCGCGCGACGAGCCCTTCGGTGAGAAGCGACGTCATCGTCTCGACCGAGCCGGACTTCGGCGGCGGAATCGAGGTCGCGACGGGCGCGATGTGCGCGATTCTCAGGCGCACGCGACCTCCAGCAGCCGCGGCAGCACGGCGCGCGCGTCGAAGTGCGCGTGCGCGACGTCGAGCGCCGCCCGGGCGTGGCGCGCGTAGTCGGCGTTGATGCGATCGATTCCGGCGACCGCGTCGTCGAGCGTCGAGAAGGCGAGGAGGCCGTCGCCGGAGGGCAGGTGCGCCGTCCAGCCGGTGTCCTGCACGAGCGCCGGGCGGCCCGACGCGAGGTAACACTCGGTGCGGTCGCTGAACCAGCCCGATCGGTTGACGACGTAGGTGTGCTTGGCGACGCCGAATTCGGCCTTCGACGCGTGGATGAACTCGCGATACGCCGCCGGCGTGCGCGACGCCTGCATCGCGTCCACGGTCTCCCAGCCGTGCTCCCGCAGCAGCTGCTGCGGACCGTTGATCGCGAGCTCGAATTTCTGCGCCGTCCTCGACGGCAGCGCGATGAACTTCACGAACTCCTGATCCTTGTTGCCGCCGACGTCCGCGAAGCTTTCGATCTGCCAGGTCATGACGGTCGTGAAGCGATCGCGCGGCTCGCGCGCCGGCCGCCAGTCGTCCATGGTGATCGGCTGCCACGTCTTGTGCCACGTGAAATCGCCGGTCGCGACCGGCGACGCCCGCGTGCCGATGTTCGCGCCGAAGGTGAACAGGCGATCGAAGCGCTGGAAGAACGCGACGTACCACGGCTCGGCCTTGGCGATGGCGAGCTGCGTGAACGCGGGGTCGGAGTCGATGAAGACCTTGTGCGGGATGCGCGCGTACTCGTCGCGCCAGAACCACGAGCCGCCGGAGAGGTTGATGAAGAGGTCGGCGCTCGCCGCGTATCTCCGCACCTCGTCCGCGCTGCGGCCGTGATAGCTGCCGTCGTAGTTCACGAACGACCACCGATCGCCCAGGCCGAACGGCGCGAGCGCGTCGTGGATGTAGGTGGTGCCGTAGGTCGGATCGGTCGCGCGCGTGTTCGCGACGGGATCGTAGACGCATTCGCCGGTGTCTTCGATGTAGAAGACGTCGTGGCCGAGCGCGCGCAGACCCAGGAGATACATCAGGGAACACCACGTGACGCCGCCGAACGGATAGCGGGCGATGATGCCCGCGAAGAGGATTCTCATCGTAATGCGGATTGCGGATTGCGGATTGATTTGCGGATTGCGGATTGCGGATTGCGGATTGAATTGTCGATTGCGCCGCAATCAATCCGCACGCCGCAATCAATCCGCACTCCGCAATAATCCGCACTCCGCGATCCGCAATCCCCAATCAATCCGCACTCCGCAATCCGCAATCCGCAATGACGCCATCACCGCTTGGCCGCTTCGATCAGCTCGTCCACCGTCTCCGGATCGTCGAGCGACTTGCCGACCGAGAGGCGCGCGCACATCCGGCGGTAGAGCTCGCTCGTCTGCAGCAGCTCGTCGTGGCGGCCGTGCGCCGCGATGCGCCCCGCGTCGAGCACCAGGATGCAATCGGCATCCCGCACGGTCGACAGCCGGTGCGCGATC
>Ga0066696_10000528_pt1 | contig 15398 bp, 20 predicted proteins | sample GraSoiAngelo_145_FD_71412 | JGI IMG/M metagenome (GOLD analysis project Ga0066696, IMG submission 71412) | Grasslands soil microbial communities from the Angelo Coastal Reserve, California, USA - 14_1009_05_20cm | ecosystem: Environmental > Terrestrial > Soil > Grasslands | place: USA...
CGTGGACTGAATGAGGGTCAACGAGGCAACGGCGATGGTGATCCCGAGCGCTTGCTTGAAGCCTGTCATCAAACCTCCTGGAGCACTCGGCCGGTCGATCAACGTACCCTGCGTCGCCGCATCAAGTAGAAGCCCGCCGCGAATCCGACGGCTGCGACGAGTAGCGCGGACTCAGAGCCGACGGTGGTCGCGTAGATTGCGGCGTCACAGCTCGGTTGCAGGCGGCAGCACGACTCCTCAATATAGAACGGCAGCCAGAGATTGCCGATCACCCAGAGCACGGCTGCGATCACTCCGACGCCGAGAGCTACGACGACAGCTTCCCGAGAGCCATCTCTGTTCGAAGGATGTCATGACGAGTGTCGCGCTGATTCTTAACGCAGGAATCTGCTTAGGGAAATTGGAGGCGCCGCCCGGATTTGAACCGGGGGGTGGAGGTTGTGCAGCCTGCTATAGCCCCACCGGTCCCGAACGAATCTGCGGATTTCCTCGGTGTTTCGCGCGATTAACCTTTACCAAGACCTACCAAGGCATACCAGTTTTACCTCGCCAAGGTAAAACAAAAGGTAAAACTTTCAGCTACCCGTTTCGGAGGTACGAACGACGTGCGCTCGTCTCCGTATGGGGGCTGGAATCCGCCGACGCCGCCACCACCACCGAATGGGCCCAAGATATCGGACCTTGAACTCGCGACTGCCACTGAACCCGAGCATCGTCTCGTGCCATCGGCCGGCGATGTCCTGATACAACACGCGGTACGTTCGACCCTCTTCGAGCCAGTGTCCTTGGTCTAGCTCAAGCCGCACGCGCCCGACGCGTGTGGACTCTCCGGCGTCGCGCGCAGGACCGAGCGGCTCAATGACGTCGGCTTCGGCCATAATCGCTAGGTCATTCTTCCTACTGCGGCGATTGCTTCAGCAGTGAGGTCACGCCGCGGTCATTGCGGCGCACCATCGGACCGATCCTCGCCCACATGGACGAGCCGTGCGCAAGCGGCTTCGTTTAAACTCTGCCGCCGACAGATTACGCCGAAAGGCTCGCTGCGGAGAGTACACGTCTAAAATCATCGCAGGTCGAAAAACACACCGAGTTCTGGGGAGGTGTAAACATGAAGCGACACGTTGTGGCGACCGTCATCGTTACCCTGCTCGCCAACATGGCTGCTGCCTGCGGTGGTTCGTCGCTGCCGTCTACGCCGTCTCCGCAGCCGGAGCCGCCACCGACGGCGACCACAATCGGCCGCGTCGCGATCGTCGTGATCCCGAGCAAGGTCGCTGTTGGCGCGACAGCTTCCTTTGTCGTGACCGTGACCGGCGAAAGAAGAGCTGTTGCGCTCGGCCTCAATTTTGGCGACGGCACCAATCAGACCTTCGGCGCTATTGGCGAGGAAGTGAGAGTGGCGCACGTGTTCAGCGCCGCAGGGACGTACGTTGTCACCGCGACGGCAACGGACTCTTCAGGACAGTTCTCGTCAGTGTCGGTAACGGTCATCGTGATTTAGCAGATTCGGGGCGATAGCACCGCATTACCGGCCACTGCGCAACAGATGCTGCAGCCCAGCGTGCATGCGCAATTCCGCGTCGGCGGCCTCTCGTCCCTCGGGCCAGCGAATCGCCCATTCGTCCAGCAGCACGCGCGGCTGCAACCCCTCCGCCGTGAACTCTGGCCAGACGGCGGCCGTCGTGAGGTGCGAGAGCCGCGCCTCGTAGTCGCCGATGACGCGAAAGCCGGCGCGGAGCGCCTTCAAATAGAACCACGTGTCTTCACCGGCGGAATCCGTGCTCGCGACGCGGCCGAACCCGAACCACGGAGGCGGCAGGTGCTGAAACACCGACGTGCGCACCGCGAGGCCCGCTGCGCCCGCATAGGCGATGGGGCGCGTGCCACACGCGTGCGGTGGTGGCACGACGCGCGTCACGCGCTGATGCACGTCGGCGAACGCGGCTACTTCCTAAAGGTCGTACCGGCTCAGGATGATGCGCGAGCCGTTGGACACGGAGCCTGCGGCACGACGTGACGGGTAGATGCATCGATGAGGGCGGCTCTATACGAAGCCAGCCTGCTCTAAACGCCTAATCAGCATCGATACGAACGCGAGGTGATCCAGACAGGTGTCGATGTCGTCTGATAGAGCGATTTCGTGGCCGCGAGGGTTTCGGATCGCCCACACGCTGCCGGCGAATACGAATCGGTAGCCCTTCTGCTCGTCAACTTCGCTCTCATTGCTCTGCTTCGTCAACTGGATCGGGCCGCCAGACTCGCTGAACGCGGCCATCATCAGCTTGTATCCAGTCTCCGTCAGCTTCGAATGACGCTGGACGATCTTGTCGAGGAATTTCCAGGCCGCGAACGTCGCCTCCGCGTAGTGGCCGTCGTCGAACAACTCCTTCACTCGCGCTGGCAGCGACGGATGGATGTTCCGGCGATCGAACGGATGGAGGCGGCCTTCATCGACCGGCTCGCGCTGGGTAAAGCGATGCGCCAAGCGGACGATCCGCTCGAACGCGCCAAAACTACTGTCCGCCACGCAGCAGATTCTCGCGGATGCTCTTGAAGATGCGGTCGTAGGTATCCTGATCGCCGGCCGCGGGCAGGTTGATCTCAATCCGAACCGTCAGCCCTACGTTGCCAGAATCCGCTACGGGATTCACGATCGCGGCGGCACCGTTCTTCGCCTGCCTCTTGGGTTTCGGCGCCGATTCCTTCGGCTTCTTCGCCTGGACGCTGGCCGCCTTCGACGCAGGTGGGATGTCACCGTGGCCGCTCAATCCGGCGAGAGCTTGAAACGTTCCCGCTTGCCTCTGGCCGACGATGGCACTCGTGTGATCCGCTCCCCGAAAGAACGAGATCAGTTTGCCAGTTGGCTGCGTCCAGGCGCCGGAGCCATGCAGTTGAAATAGATCTTTGTAGGAGGTTTGGACCAGTTCGGCAAATCCCTTTTGGAACTCGGCATCCTCATGCTTCGAAAAGACGGACGCGGCCTTCGTCGTCTTTCTCCCTTCCGCGTCGATGACTCCGATGAATCGCAAGATGTTGATGACGTAGGTTTCATTGTTCGGCGCGATCCCGAGTTTTTTCAGCGTCTCTGCCGACACCTCACCGGGAAATGATTTCCTCAGGTGATTGACGGCCTGAACCAAACCGCCGCTGCCCGACATGTAGGGATGCTTCTCGGCCACGCGCCCTCCCATCCGAAAAAGATCGCTCCCGGACGAAAATCGTACCACGCGTAGAGTGTGGGTTAACCTCTCGAATTCTGCGATCATCAATTCAGATCGTCATACCCGAATACGCTGGCGTCGCCCGGGATCCCTGTCAGCCCTCGTATTCACCGGCCATGCGCAACAGCTGATCGTAGAGCTGCTGGCTGAGAAAGAACGACGTTTCCAGCAGCTTGTCGAGTTCGGCACGAATGGTTCTGACGTGACCCATCCTCTTGGCTTCCAGCACCAAGGGTGCCGACAACATCGAGTCCCGCCGCTTCGGCCAGGCGCCTTGCGGGACGATCGTCGATGAGAATCGCGCCGGCATCAACGTCGATGGCCAGAGCGATCGCCTCCCACTCTCCATCACCCAGCCGCCCTCGCGAGGCGAGCAGCGACGGCGACCCTGAAGGCGCTCGTACTTGTAACCAATCCGGAAGGTCCGGAATCGAAGGGTGAATCTCGCGAGCGACGGCCGGCGGAATCAGAACGGACTCGAGAATTGTTGGAACGAGATCGAGGCGCTGAATTCTAGCCAGAGCGATGAGCGGGCTGGAGTTCGAGACGACGAGACTCAAAGTTTCTTGATTGCGTCAAGCTCCCGCTGCAATTCCTCACCATCGAGCTGGAAGTACGGAATGCCCAGTTTCGAGGCGTATCGAATGAACTCCTCGCGTCCGAGTCCCATCAACTGCGCCGCTCTTCCGCTTGACACCTCACCCTGGCGATAGAGCTCCAGCACGATCAGCTCGCGAGCGGCCTCTTTCGCGGGTCGCTGTAGCTCCTCAAGGAGATCTACGAGGTCTCGATCAAGTTCGACGGGGGCAGCTCCCATGCAAGTCTTTCCTGATCGATTGTACACCGCTGGTGAGCGTGGTCAGCGCAAGCAGCGAGGGTTAAACGCGCGGTTCGGCCGGACTGGTCCGAGCATCCGTCTTTCCGCCGATGACCTCGCGTTTCAGACAACCCGGCATGTGCTCGTCAAGCAGGACGTGCACGGGCGAGGAGCGCCTCCTTGGCCTGCTCCAGGGCCGCGACGGCCTGCTCCCGGGTTACGGTCGGGAAATCCTCGAGAAACTCGGACAGCGGTTGGCCCGCTTCGAGGTAGTCCAGCAGCGTCGCGAGCGGCACACGCGTGCCGACGAACACGGGGGTGCCGCCCATGATTTCCGGATCGCTGTGAATGACGGGGTCGCTCTGCTTCATGCGGCTCAACTCTTGGTCGCGGCGACCACCCGAGTCAGTTTATCGCAGCTCCGATCCGCGGCAGTGACAAGGGCGTCGACGAGCGCGGCGATGCGCGCGAAAAGAGTTCCTGGCAGATTGATGGACCCTCGAACAGCAGCTGCGTACCTCGGATGCAGCTACTGGACGTTGCGCGATCTCGTGCTCAACGGCTACGTTCCTGCCGTACGAATTCCGAGCCCGCGCGCACGGGATGGCCGCGCGCTACGTCGAACGCTCATCGACTCGCGAGATCTCGAGCTGTTGATCGAACGCTGGAAGGAGGGAAACACGGCCGCTTCAACCAACCGGATACAACCAGGAGGACGAAATGGGAATGCTCTACAAGCGAGGCGCAGTGTGGTGGATCAAGACTACCGGAACGGGCGCGGCCTGCGCGAGTCGTCGCACAGCACGAAGGAAGGCGACGCCAGGCGCCTGCTCAAATTGCGCGAGGGCGACATCGAGCACGGCCTACCAGTAGATCCGAAGCTGAATCGGATCCGTTTCGAGGAAGCGGCGGAGGACCTGAAGATGGAGTACGCCGTGAACGGCCGCCGTTCGGCCGACGAGCTCGAGCGGCGGATTCGGCTGCACCTAATGCCGCACTTCGGCGGCCGTCGCCTGGCGGCGATCGCGACGACGGACATCAACAAATTCATTCTGACGCGGCAAGCTGACGTGATGGTCGCCGGCGAGCGCCCGCGGCCAGCGCGAGGCGCAGAGTCGCCGAGCGCGAGCGAGCGGGGGTGGGGCCCCGCGAGCAGTGAGAAAAGTGACGACCGCAAAGAGCGGAGGTTCTCGAACGGCGAGATCAATCGCGAACTGAACGACGCTCAAGCGGATCTTCAACCTGGCGCGGCAGAACGGGAAGCTCACGCAGGTGCCGCACATTCCGATGCTCAAGGAGCGGAACGTACGAACCGGCTTCTTCGAGCGTGAACAGATCGAGCGAGTGCTGGATCATCTGCCGGCGGCAGTCCGGCCAGTCGTCCGATTCGCCTACATCACGGGCTGGCGGATTCCGAGCGAGGTCTTGCCGCTGCAGTGGCGACACATCGACTTCGAAGCACGCGTGATCCGCCTCGACCCGCACACGACGAAGAACGACGAAGGCCGCACCTTCCCCTTCACCGACGTGTTACAGCATCTTCTGGAGGCTCAGAAGGTCGAGCACGACCGCATCAGAGCCGAAGGAGTGCTTTGCCCCTGGGTATTTCACCGGACGGGCAAGAAGGTCAAAGGCAAGCCGATCGTGCGATTCACGAAGGCGTGTGGAGGAAGGGCATGCGCGCAGGCTGGCTGCCCTGGCCGGATTCCGCACGACCTTCGACGAACGGCGGTGCGGAATCTCGTGCGCGCTGGCATCCCTGAACGCGTGGCGATGCAGATGACTGGCCACAAGACGCGATCGGTGTTCGAGCGCTACAACATCGTGAGCGAATGCGATCTCGTCGAGGCTGCGAAGAAGCTCAACGCGATTCAGCCGGTGCAACTCCCCGCCGATTCGGATCCTCACGGGCAGTCGCCCATCAAAACGACTCCCGCCGATCAGTGAGCCTCTGATTTCTTAGGGAAATTGGAGGCGCCGCCCGGATTTGAACCGGGGGTGGAGGTTTTGCAGTTTGCCTCTCCACTCCGGAACCCTCGACGAAACGCGATTTTTCTCAGCTTTTCAGCCGATCGTCGTGTGCCGGGTGGTGCCGAATGGTGCTGAATTCGGCCGGGTTGGTGACACCGGAGTGACAGCTACCGACGACGATCACGTGTGCAGCTCGCGTGAGATAGACTGGCGACGCAGGACAAAAAGGCACAGTACCCGGCGTCGTACTGACGCTGAAGAAGGGGCGGAAATGAAAATCACGAAGCTGCAGTTGGTGATCGTGCTGGCCGTGATGCTCATGTTCGGCGCGTTGCGTGGCTTAATAGCGAATGACCACCCGATGGCGAACGCGAACGATCACCGGTTCGAGCGGATCACCGGGTACGCCACGCTCGACCGGCTGTCGATCGTCCGTGAAACCAAGAGCGGCGCGTGCTTCGTCGTCGTGCAGGTCGCCGCGTCGAGCGTGGCGATTACGCAGGCGCCGAGGGAGGCGTGCGAGTGAACGGGGATGATCGTGAACGCAGGGTGGGCGTCGAGAGAAAGGCCAGGAAAGTCATGGCTGGGATTTCTACGGCTCGCGTCGTCGATCAGGCGGCGCAGGGGTCAGCCGTCCAACTCCAGATAGCGGTCAAACGCGTCGTCGGGCACGTTGCTCACCTCCACCCACTCGTCGCGGTACCAGACCTCGATGCTTCGCACGAGGCGGAACGGCACCGGTTGGTCGGTCGCCAGCCACTCGGTGGGATTCCCCAAGTCCGCGACCGCATCCCGCATCAACCGAGGGGTCGCGTTAACCGCCAGGTAGTCGGACCATCGCAGGGTCGCAACTGAGGCGGGCACGCCGACGCGCATCAGGCCCTCGCCCATGCGCTCGCGTGCGGCCTTGCCGATGAACGGACGCGCTCGGTATTCGAGCGCTACAACATCGTCAGCGATGGCGATCTGCGCGATGCGGCCCGTCGGCTCGACGCGGCGACGTTGACCGCGCCATTGTCACGGGGCAAGATCTAGGTCTTCAACTGCTTGAGTCTCGCGACTGCGCTTTTCAACTCGTTTTGATCTTTCAGCACGTCCGCGATGTTCTCCAGCAAGGCCGTCAGCACCATGCGAATGTCGGCGGCCTGCTGGAGGCACTCTTCGTCGGTGAGGTTGTGAAGGCCCACGCTCGTTACCTTGTAGAGCAGCGTCAACGGATTCTCGCCGTCGAGAATGAGGAGCTTCTGCGGGATCGCGTCCTTCAGCATGTCCACGGCTTTTGAGAACTGAGTCTCCTTCACCGCCGCATCGAACACGCTCAAGTCCTTGGCGCCGAGTTTGGCAGCCGCGTCGCGAATTTCGGTGACCAGCAACTGCCATTTGTTGTCGACGATCCGCCGAAAATACGTGGCCGCGCCGATGCCGAGTCCCTGTGCCTCGGCGCGCGTGCCCTGCCGATACAACTCCAAATCATCTTTTTCGAGTAGCTTCGAAATTCGCTTGGAAATCGGGGCAGAAAACGGCAAGTACTCGCCGAGCTTCATGACGGTGACATTCGCCTCTTCGCTCTCAGGCTTCGTCACGAACACGGCAAACACCTTCATGAATCTGTTGCAGTTCCGACAGGTATAGCGGAGAAACTGATAGCCCAGCCCGGTCGACTTTTCTTGCGGATCGAACCACCGAACTCCGCTGTCGATCTCACAATGAAGCTCAAGCGGTAACACGGGAATCGTCCACTCGATGGCGCTGCTGGAGTACTTCCGCGCCGTCGCCAAATGCGGAATGAGGAGCGCTGTGTTCGGTGGCGTCGATTGGAGAAAGCGCTTCCATAGCAGCCTAGCGTTCGCTTGGGTGATGTCGCCGTTTGACATGTCCGCTGCGGATTTTTGCACGTCCCGACCGCTCGTGGCCGGTCTGGTGACAGTTTGGTGACAGTACGACGATTTTGCCGATCGTCGGCCGACCAGACTCACCGAATCATTGAGGGAAATTGGAGGCGCCGCCCGGATTTGAACCGGGGGTGGAGGTTTTGCAGACCTCTGCCTTACCTCTTGGCGACGGCGCCCCTCTAATGGCTCGCGGGCTTGTAAGGTGCGCGCGACGAAGTCACAGCAGCACGCGCAGCGGCGTGGGCGTCGGGGCCCCACGGAGCGGAGCGTGCGGCGCGGGGCGAGGGGCCCCCGCGACTAAAATTGGAGCGGGAAACGGGATTCGAACCCGCGACTTCGACCTTGGCAAGGTCGCACTCTACCACTGAGTTATTCCCGCCCGAACGCTCAAAGTACCACACGGTCGGGGTGGCTTTCAAGCGGAGCCGCGCGATCCGCGGTCGGCTAAAGCCTCGTGCTGGCGGCAAACCAGCAAGCCTCCGTGGCTGCAGCGACGCATACGCGTCTCCGCGCCCGGCCAGAGGATCGCGCTCGGAACAACTTGCTGTGCGCTCTCCGCGCCCGCTCACGTTGCTTTCATGAGAGTCTCACGTTCCGCAGCACCTGCGCCGCTTCCTCCGGCGACGTCGGGTTGATGTAGAAGCCGGTCCCCCACTCGAACCCCGCAACGCGAGTCAGCTTCGGCAGGATCTCGACATGCCAGTGGTACACATCCGTCGTATCGCCGACGAACGGCGACGTGTGGACGATGAGGTTGTAGGCCGGATGTTCGAGCGCGCGGTCCATGCGCAGCAGCAGCTGCTTGAGGATCCGCGCGAGCGCCTCGTACTCGTGGCGCGGCGCTTCCTCGAACCGCGCGCCGTGCCGCTTCGGCAGCAGCCACGTTTCGAACGCGAACCGCGGCGCGTACGGCGCGAGCGCGACAACGTCGGCGTTCTCGAGGATCACGCGGCGATGGTCCGCCAGATCCTGATGCACGATGTCGCAGAAGACGCAGCGCTCCTTGACCTCGAAGTGACGCTGGGCGCCGTCGATCTCCTCGCGCACGAAGTCGGGCACGATCGGCAGCGCGATCAGCTGCGAATGCGTGTGCTCGAGCGTCGCGCCCGCGGCGGCGCCGTGGTTCTTGAAGACCAGAATGTGCTTCAGCCGCCGATCCTGCTTCAGATCGAGGATGCGCTCGCGATACGCCGAGAGGACGCGCTCGATCTCCGTGTCCGCCATCATCGCCAGCGTCCGATCGTGATTCGGCGTCTCGATGATCACTTCGTGCGCGCCGATGCCGTTCATGCGATCGAACATCCCCTCGCCGTGCCGATCGAAGCTTCCCTCGACCTGCAGCGCAGGAAACTTGTTCGGCACGACGCGGATGTCCCACCCGGGCGCGTTCGGCGCGGTGCCGTTCTCGCGGTACGCCATCACCTCGTGCGGCGTCATCTGCTCGTGCCCCGGGCAGAACGGACACTGCTCGCGCCCGATCGTGTTCGCGCGCTCGAACCGGAAATCGTTCGGACGCTTCTGCCGATCGGTCGAGATGATGACCCACCGGCCGGTGACGGGATCTTTGCGGAGCTCAGGCAAGTCTAGAAGCTGGACGTCGGTAGTTCGACGGTTGAAGTTCGAAACCCGGGGGTCTGGAAATCGGCAAAGATGATCTCCGGTTTCGAATAATACATTACCGTAATAATGCCGCCGCGCGGCATCCGCTCACATCGTTCGAAGTCACACGTAGCCGGCGGCCTCGAACGCATTCGGAAACACCTCGATGACCGGCGTTGCTTCGTCGAAGTGGATCGAGACGACGTCGAACCGACAGGGACGATCGGTCAAATGATGCCGCATCACGTAATCGACGGCGAGCCGCGTCATCTTGCGCTGCTTCCAGGCCGTCACGGCTTCGCTCGCCTCGCCGAACTCGCGTCCCTCGCGCGCTTTGACCTCGACGAACACGATCGTCGGTCCGTCGCGCGCGACGATGTCCAATTCTCCACCCCTACGGCGGTACCGCCTGTCAAGAATTTCGTACCCGCGCCGTTCCAGCTCACGGCACGCGAGATCTTCGCCCGTTTTTCCGAAGGCGATTCGTTTGCTGGTCATGTGCCACCCACGGCGAGCAAGAACTCAGCCAGAGGCGAACGCCGAGAACGCAAAGAACCCGGAGACCATCACCACACTACCGCGCGCGTTCGACCTCCGCCAGCGCCTCGTCGAAGATGCGGACCGCGACGTCGGCCTGCTCGCGCGTGAGCACGAGCGGCGGCGAAAAGCGGACCGCATTCTTCCCTGCGCCGAGCAGCAGCAGCCCGCGGCGGAACGCGGCATCGACCACCTTGTCGCGCTCGTCGGTCGCACGCTCCTTCGTCGTTCGGTCGCGCACGAGCTCGACGCCGATCATCAGGCCGCGCCCGCGGACGTCGCCGATCAGCCGGTGCCTGTCGGCAAGCTCGCGCAGTCCGTTCATCAGGTGACCGCCGACCTCCGCCGCGTTCGCGACGAGGCGATCCCGCAGCAGCTTGATTGTGGCGAGCGCCGCGGCGCACGAGACGGGGTTGCCGCCGAACGTGCTCGCATGCGCGCCGGGCGGCCACGCCATCAGCCCCGCGCGCGCAACGGCGACGCCGAGCGGCATCCCCGACGCGATCCCTTTGGCGATCGACATCGCATCGGGTTCGACGCCGCAGTACTCGATCGCGAACATCTTGCCCGAGCGCCCCATCCCCGACTGCACTTCGTCGGCGACGAGCAGGATGCCGTGCTTCTGCGTCAGCTCGCGCAGCCGCTGCAGGAACTGCTCGGGCGCCACCACATAGCCGCCTTCGCCCTGGATTGGTTCGACGACGATCGCCGCGACTTCGTCGGGCGTGACGAGGTGCGCGAACAGCTGATCATCGATGAAGCCGAGGCACTCGGCGGCGCACGTCTCCGGATTCAGACCGAGTGGACAGCGATAGCAATCCGCGTACGGCGCGTGATACACGCCCGGCATCAGCGGACCGAACCCGCGGCGCTGGACCGCCTTGCTCGCCGTCAGCGCCAGCGAGCCCATCGTCCGGCCGTGGAAACCGCCGAGGAACGCGATGATGTTCTGCCGTCCGGTCGTATATCGCGCGAGCTTCACGCACGCTTCGACCACTTCGGTGCCGGAATTGCCGAAAAAAGTCCGCACGCCGCCGGAGATCGGCGCGATCGCGGCCATCTCCTCGGCCAGCCGCACCTGCGGCTCGTAGTAGAAGTCGGTTCCCGACATGTGCAGGAACTTCTGCGCCTGATCTGTAATCGCCGTGACGACGGCGGGATGCGAGTGACCGGTGGAATTGACGGCGATGCCGGCCGCGCAGTCGAGGAAGATGTTGCCGTCGACGTCCTCGACGAAGGCGCCGGATCCGCGCTCTATGACCAGTGGATAGCACCGCGTGTAGGAGGGGGACACGACCGAACGATCGCGCTCGATGAGGGCTTTGGCGCGCGGCCCAGGGAGCGCCGTTTTGATGTCGGGACCGGTCATTGTGTCGACAGGCCTGGAAGCCTGCGCTACTTTCGTTTCCACCGTGTACCTCCGGCGGAGTCTTCCAGAAGCACACCGCGTGCCGCCAGTTCCTGCCGGATGCGATCCGCGGCCGCGAAATCGCGCCGCCGGCGGGCGGCCTGACGATCTTCGATTAACCGCTCGATTTCGTCGACCGGCACCGGCGGCCGCGCATCTTCGGCGCGCCGCAGGCTGATCACGCCCAGCACGCGATCGAATTCGTCGAACGCCTGCCGGATGACCGGCACGTCGCCGGCGCCCACGTCGCCGGCGTCGATCGACGAGTTCAAGGCGCGCACCAGCTCGAAGATTGCGCCAAGCGCGGCGGCCGTGTTCAAGTCGTCCTGCATCGCCGCGGCGAAGGCGCGCCGGGCATCGTCGACGCGCGATTGAACGGCGTCGTGGCTGCCGTCACCCGCGACGGTGTCGAGGCGCGCGAGAAAGTCGGTCAGGCGCCGCAGTGATTCCTCGTGCGCGGCGAGGCTGTCCCACGTGAAGTTCAACTGCTTCCGGTAGTGCGCCGACAGGAGCAGCAACCGGACCGCGGACGGCCGGAATCCCTTGGCCATGACGTCGGGAATCGTGTAGGTGTTGCCGAGCGATTTCGACATCTTCTGTTCGTCGACGATCAAGTACTCGACGTGGACCCAGAAGCGCGAGAACGGCTTGCCCGTTGCGCCTTCGCTCTGAGCGATTTCGTTCTCGTGGTGCGGGAAAATCAAGTCGACGCCGCCGGCATGAATATCGATCGTGTCGCCGAGCAGCCGCTGCGCCATCGCCGAGCACTCGAGGTGCCATCCGGGCCGACCCGCCGTGATGCCGAGCGCGGGATACTCCCAGAACGGCTCGCCGTCGCGATGGCCTTTCCACAGGACGAAGTCGCGCGCGTCTTCCTTCGCGTAGCTGTCGGTGTCGACGCGGGCACCCGGCTTCATCCCCTCATGATCGAGCCGCGCGAGCCGGCCGTACGACGGCAGCGTCGAAATCTTGAAGTAGATCGAGTCGTCGCTGCGGTAGGTGTGGCCGTTGCGATCGAGCATCGAAATCATCTTCGCCATTGCGGCGAGGTTCGGCTCGTCGGTGGCGCGCGGCATTTCTTCGACGGGCTCGAGCCCGAGCGCCTGCGCGTCCTCGCGGAACATGGCGATGTACTGATCGGTGTACGCGCGCAGATCCATGCCGGCCTTCTCGGCGCCGGCAATCGTACGATCGTCGACGTCGGTGAAATTCATCACCTGCTTCACGTCGTAACCGAGGAGGTACTTCAGCGTCCGGCGCAGAACGTCGGTGCAGACGAACGTGCGAAAGTTGCCGATGTGGCCGCGCGCGTACACGGTGAGGCCGCACGTGTACATGCGCACGGCGTTGTGGGTGGCCGGGGCGAACGGCTCTTCGCTGCGCGTCAGGGTGTTGTAGAGGCGCATCATGACCCATCGGGCAGCGGCCGCGTCATTTCCCACCCGGCGACGCCCTCTTGCGTGATCGACACCTTCAGCACGGCGCCGACGACGCGAAACCGGAGCTCGCAGCGGCCGCCCTTCCGGCCATCGTCGCCGAACGCGCGGCACACGTCGCCCGCGACGCCGGCGATCGCCGTCCCGTCGAAGCCGACGGAGCCGAGAAGGCCCGCCACGAGGCCGGTGAGCATCTTGTCGTACTGATGATTGCTCGACAGCTCCAGCACGAACACGAAATCGTAGTCGGGCACGTGGACGGATCTTATAGTGAAAGGCGGTCGAATAGCGCACGCGCGCGCTGGCAGTCGGCCGCGATCTGCGCGCGCAGCAGATCCAGCGATTCGAATGCGCGCTCGTCCCGCAGCCGCTGCACGAAGCCGACGCGGATGCTGCTGCCGTACAAGTCGCGATCGAAATTGAAGACGTGCGTTTCGACCGTCGTGCGTCCGGAGCTGTCGACCGTCGGCCGCGTGCCGATGTTCGTCACCGACGGCAACACGATTTCGCCAATCCTGATTGTCGTCGCATAGACGCCGTGCGGCGGCAGCAGTTCGTTCTCGGTGCAGAGATTTGCCGTCGGAAATCCAATCGTGCGCCCACGCTGGTCGCCGCGCATCACGGTGCCGTCGAGGCAGTACTGATGGCCGAGCAGCGCGCCGGCCTCGTCGACGCGGCCCTCGCCGACCAGACGCCTGATGCGCGTGCTGCTGACGACGAACTCCTTGTAGCGGACGGGATCGATCTTCTCGGCGCGGAAGCCGTACCGGCCGCCGAGCACGCGCAGCATCGAGAAGTTCCCGGCGCGGTCGTGGCCGAACAGGAAGTTCGCGCCCACCCACACCTCGGACACATGCAGCCACTCGACGAGCACCGCCCGCACGAACATTTCGGGATCCCACCGCGACAGCGCCCGCGTGAACCGCACGATCGCGGCGCCGTGCACGCCGGTGGCGGCGATCGCTTCGAGCTTCTGTGCTTTGGTCATCAGCAGCGGCGGCGCCTTGTCGGGACGGACGACGCGTGGCGGGTGCGGATCGAACGTCATCACGATCGCCGAGGCGCCGCGCTCGCTGGCGACGCGGCGGACGCGATCGAGAATCTTGCGATGGCCGCGATGGACCCCGTCGAAATTGCCGAGCGCGAGCACCGGCTGGTTCCAGCGCGCTGGGCGCGGGTCGTCTGGGAAGTGGATTACGTCCACAGCTCTCCACCACGGAGGACACATAATCCTCCGCGTCCTCCGTGGTGATCAGGCCTCAAGCAACCTCCAGAACCAACCCATCATAAGCCAACTCCATCCCGGCGGGCAGTCGCGCGTTGGTTGCCGCGTGCGCGAGATCGTGCGAGATGTGCGTGAAGTACGCGCGCTCGGCGCCGAGCCGCCGTACGACGGCGATGGCCTGGTCGACGCTGAAATGCGTCGAGTGCGGACGTTGGCGCAACGCGTCGACAATGAGCGTGCGCGTCCCCTCGAGCAGCGGCCACGACGCATCGGGAATGCGATTGCAGTCGGTGAGGTACGCGAACGCGCCGATACGGAACCCGAGGACCGGCAGCTGTCCGTGCCACAGCGGAACGGGCACGATGTCGACCGCAGCGACCGAGAACGAACCGTCGATCTCGCACAGCTCCAGCTGCGGCAGGCCGCCGCCGACCTGCTTCGGAGGATTGAAGACGTACGCGAACATCTGGCGCAGGTTCTCGAGGGTCTGTCGATCCGCATAGCACGGGATCGATCGCTTCTGCATCTGGTTGTACCGCCGCACATCGTCGAGTCCCATAACGTGATCGGCGTGGCTGTGCGTGAAGAGAATCGCATCGACGCGGCGTACGTCGTTGGCGAGCGCCTGCGTCCGTAGATCGGTCGACGTGTCGACGAGGATCGCAGTGGCCGTCCGCGGGTCGTAGGTCGGCTCGCTGCGGCCGGGCGCTTCGATGTAGATCGACGGCCGCGTCCGCTTGTCGCGAACGTCGGTCGACGTGCAGACGGCGCAATCGCAGCCGATCGCCGGAACGCCGTGGGACGTCCCGCTGCCGAGGACCGTGACCCTCACGGCGTGATGATGCGTTTTTCGCCGCTCTTCGCTTCGACGTACCGCAGCCGCAGTTCGTACAGCACCTGCTCGAGCACCTGACGCTCTTCGGCCGTCAGGTTGCCGCGCGTTTTCTGATCGAGCAGCGTGAGAATCTCGATCATCTGCGCCGCGCCGTCGAGATTCGGCTCCGCGCGCCCGCCGGAGACGGGGTCGGGCAGGTCGCCGAAATGAATCGCAGCCGTGCTCGCGAGCGATAGCACGAACGCCGTGAAGCTCAATTGCGGCTCAGACATCGGAGATCGAGTATCGGGTAATCGGGTAATCGGGTAATCGGGTAATCGGGTAATCGGGTAATCGAGTAACACTACTTTGTTAGTTTCACTTGTACAAACACGGCGGATTCCGTACCCTCTGATGCGTGACGGAGGCCCGGGCGCGCGCGCTGTTGACGCGGCTTGGGACGTTTCTCGATCAGTTC
>Ga0066696_10000529_pt1 | contig 15386 bp, 17 predicted proteins | sample GraSoiAngelo_145_FD_71412 | JGI IMG/M metagenome (GOLD analysis project Ga0066696, IMG submission 71412) | Grasslands soil microbial communities from the Angelo Coastal Reserve, California, USA - 14_1009_05_20cm | ecosystem: Environmental > Terrestrial > Soil > Grasslands | place: USA...
GGCTCGTCACATCCTGGGGCTGGAGCAGGTCCCAAGGGTTCGGCTGTTCGCCGATTAAAGTGGCACGCGAGCTGGGTTCAGAACGTCGTGAGACAGTTCGGTCCCTATCCGCCGTGGGCGTAGGATGCTTGAGGGGAGCTGTCCTTAGTACGAGAGGACCGGGATGGACGCACCGCTAGTGATCCGGTTGTGGCGCCAGCCGCACCGCCGGGTAGCTATGTGCGGACGGGATAACCGCTGAAAGCATATAAGCGGGAAGCCCACCCCGAGATAAGGCATCCCCGGGCCGCAAGGCCCCTGAAGGCCCCTCGAAGACGACGAGGTTGATAGGCCGGGTGTGGAAGCGCCGTAAGGCGTGGAGCTAACCGGTACTAAATGGCCGTGAGGCTTGACCATAATTCTTTGCCTGGCGTGAGCTACCGCGCGCTCGCTCTCCTGATCCGTCCAGCTTGTTTTCCTCGCCAATCCGGTTTCCGGCGGCGATAGCGGAGGGGAAACACCCGTTCCCATCTCGAACACGGCCGTTAAGCCCTCCAGCGCCGATGGTACTGCACGGTCGCCGTGTGGGAGAGTAGGACGCCGCCGGATCTTGTCCCGAAAGCCCGGTTCCCGTCGGTGGGGGCCGGGCTTTCGTGTCTGAACGGAAGCGCGATGCGGCGACGCGCCGTCCTGCTCGGCGTGCTCCTCTGCGCCTCCACCGTACGGGCGGCCGAGGTCAGCTTCACGCTCACGGTCGACTACGAGATCCTCGGCCGCGCCCTGCGGGACGCGCTCGAGGCAGACCGTGGCGGCGAGGCCGTGCTCTGGGGCACCCGCACCGGCTGTCGCTCGCTCGTGCTGCGCGACATCGGGATCGAGCCCGGGGAGGGGCGCGTCCGCGTCGTCGCGCGCGGTACGGCCCGGCTCGGTTTCGGCTTCCTCGGCTTCTGCCTCGCGCCCGTCTCGTGGAATGGATACCTCGCCAGCCTGGCGACCCCCGAGGTCAGCGGCGACTGGCAGCTGTGGTTTCGCGATCTCGATTCGCACCTCTACGACGCCGAGCGGCGGCGGACGGTAGTGGCGGGCCGCCTCTGGGAGCTGGTGAAGGGTCGGCTCGAGGACCGGCTCGAGGCATTCCGGTTCGAGCTGGCGCCGCCGATCGACGAGGCCGTGGCGCTCATCCGGGCGTCGGCACCGCCCGAGCACTTGGAGCCCGTGCTCGCGGCGCTCCGCACGTTCCGTCCCCGCGGCGTCGCGGCGGACGCCGACGGCGTGAAGGTGCAGGTGGCCGTCGACCTGCCTCCGCCTCCGCCGCCCCCGGCCATTCCCGTTCCGGAGGCCCCGCTCACCCCCGAGGAGCTCCAGCGCTGGCAGGCCGCGCTCGAGAGCTGGGATGCCTTCCTGGTCTTCGTCATCAAGGATCTCGGCCTCAGCGGCCGCGATCCGACGGTGCGCAACGAGCTGTTCGACCTGCTGCTCACCAGCCGGTACGAGCTGCTCGCCGCGCTCGCGGGGGAGCCGCAGCCCGGCGTCGACCCGGTCCGCCGGCTCTTCCTGCATGCATGGGATCGCCTGCACGACGTCGTGCACCGCGCCGCGCTGCGCGGCGGGCTCGAGGGCCGGGCCCTGCGCTACGCGACGTTCCTCGCGGCGGGCGACGCGCTCGCCGCGGTGGACGCCGCCGGCCCGTCCCTCGGCCTCGAGATCTCGGCCGACGGGCTGCGGCGGCTGGCTCGCGTCCTCGAGCCGGAGTTTGCCGGCGACCCGCTGGCGTACTCCGAGGAGCCCGACCCCGCGCTCCGCGAGCTGTTCGAGTTCCACGAGCCGAACGCCGCGCCCGCGCTCGATGCGGAGCCCGCGGCGCCCCCGAGCGCCTGGTGGTGGCCGGGTCCCCGGGCGGCCCACGCCGCCGACCTGCCGCCGCCCGGGACGCTGGCCGCGCTGGTCCGGCGGCTCGACCGCTGGGTCCCGGACAACCACGAGCTGTCCGAGTACCGGGACGCGGTCGACCGGCTGCTCGACCACGTGGCTGCCGAGGCCCGCCAGCGGAACGCGCTCGACGCGCGGGTCGCGGACACGTTTCCGCACCTGGTCAAGGCCGTCGCCTGGCAGGAGAGCTGCTGGCGGCAGTTCGTGCGCCGGGGCGGCAAAGTGACCTACCTGCTGTCGTCGACCGGCGACATCGGCCTCATGCAGGTGAACCGGCGCGTGTGGCGCGGCTTCTTCGATCTCCGGAAGCTCCAGTGGGACATCGCCTACAATGGCGGCGTCGGGGCGGAGATCCTCGCCCAACTCCTGATGCGCTACGGCCTGAAGGAGGCCGACGAGCGTCTCGGCAACGCGGCCCGCGCCACGTACGCCGCCTACAACGGCGGGCCCAGCGCCTACCGTCGCTACCGGCTCGCTCGTGTGCCGCGCGCCCAGCGGGCCATCGACCGCACCTTCTGGGAGAAGTACCAGGCGATGGCCTCCGGACAGGCGCTCGACTTCGTGCTCTGCGCCGAGCGCTGGGGCCGCCCGCAGCCGACTCAGCTCTCGACCGCACCGCCGGGCTCGACGCCGAAGTGCTGCATCAGCTCGCGCAGCTGGCGCGCCACGTCGGCGATCGCCTCGCGCCACCTCTCCATCGCCTCGCGGCCGCGTGCCAGCTTCGTGTAGTCGCCCGTGGTGAAGCCCTGCTCGATGGCGTCGTAGCCGGCGAGCAGGCCCTCCCAGGCGGACACGTATCGTGCATGGATCTGCTGGACGTCCTTGGAGCGCGGCGCGTAGGCGCGCACGCCCTCGAGGTGGGCCAGGACGCGCGGCTGGTCGTCCCGGATCTGACGCCGCACCTCGGCCTCGTCGACGAACTGCGTGCGCAGGATGCGCTCGATGGTGCGCTCGGTCTCCGCCTCAACCGGCGCCCACGACTTCATGCGCGCGAGGTACGACTGCAGGTCGGCGCGCACCGCCCCCGGGGGACCGCCGCAGCCGAGCGCGAACAGGGCGAGCGGGAGAGCGAGCCGCGTCAACCGACGCCCAGGAACCGGCGCACGCCGCGCAGGAACACCTCGAGCTGGTCGTGGTGCACCCAGTGAGCCGCCCCCTCGATGGTCATGATCTCCGCCTTGCGGAAGGCGCTCGCCCGCCCGTCCGCCGCGGGGTCCGGCGCCCACGACTCAGCGCCGCGAACGAGCAGCACGGGACAGGTGATGTGGCTCCAGATCTCGCGCGCCTCCTCGAGGTTGAAGAGATAGGGCGAGACCGCCCGCACGAAGTTGTCGAACTTCCACGCGTAGGTCCCGTCCTCGTAGCGAAAGACACCGTTGCGCGTCAGATGCAGCGCCTGCTCGGCGGTGAGACGCGGGTTCGCGTCGCGCATGCGGGTGACGGCCTCCTCGAGGCTCGCGTATGCCCGGGGATGGCGGCGGGCGAGCCCCTGCATCTCCCGGATCCACTGGACCATGCGGGAGGATGCCGAGGCGGGCTTGCCGAGGCCGGGGGGCGGCCCGAGCCCCTCGATCGCCACCAATCGGGCGACGTGCTCCGGGTAGACGCCCGCGTACTGCAGGGCGACCGAGGCGCCGAGCGAATGCGCGATCACGGTGATCGGGAACAGATCGAGCGCCTTGAGCAGCGCCGCCACGTCGAGCACGTAGTCGATCATCGAATACGCGCTGCCGACCGCCCACGCCGAGTCACCATGACCGCGGAGGTCGGGCGCGATCACGTGGAAGTCGCGGCGGAGGTCGGCCGCCGCCCAGTCCCAGCTCCGGCAATGATCGCGGCCGCCGTGAACGAGAAGCAGCGGCGGCTTCTGCGCATTGCCCCAGTCGACGTAGTGCAGCTTCAGGCGCTGGGAGTAGAAGTAGTGGGACGTCGGACCGAGCACGCCGGGGAGTTCCGCCATCGGCGCTGGTCTAGCACGCGCCGCGCGGTTTGCAGAAGGGCGCTTTCCCGTGGCAGGTTTCCTGGCCATGCGCGGGCCACTGGAAGGCGTGCGGGTCCTCGAGCTCGGCATCTGGGTGGCCGTGCCCTCGGCGGCCGCCGTGCTCGCCGACTGGGGCGCCGAGGTGGTCAAGGTCGAGCCGCCCGACGGCGATCCGCTGCGGGGCCTCGCCGCGACGGGCCTCGTGCCCTACCAGCCGGACATCAACCCGGCCTTCCAGCTCGACAACCGCGGGAAGCGCGGGATCGTCTGCGATCTCCGCCATCCCGAGGGGCAGGCCGTCGTGCAGGCGCTGGCGGCTCGCGCCGACGTCGTCGTCACCAACCTGCGACGTCGAAAGCTGGCGGCCCTCGGCATGGACTACGAATCGCTCCGCGCGCGGAACCCGCGGCTCGTCTACGCCAGTCTCACCGGCTACGGGACGGCGGGCCCCGAGCAGGACCGGGCGGCGTTCGACTATGCGGCCTTCTGGGCGCGCGCCGGTATCATGGCATCGCTCGGCGAGCCGGAGGGGCCGCCGCCGACCCAGCGCCCCGGGATGGGTGACCACATGACCGGACTCGGGCTCGCCGGGGCGATCGCCGCCGCGCTCTACGCCCGTGACCGCTCCGGCACGGGCCAGGAGATCCAGATGTCCCTCTTCCATGCCGGCATGTGGATGCTCGGGAGCGACATCCAGGCGGCCATCACGACGGGCTACTGCCACCGTCCCATGGGGCGGCATGCCGCGCCGAACCCGCTCTTCAACTTCTACCGCACGCGCGACGGCCGCTGGCTGCATCTGATCATGCTGCAACCGGACCGCCACTGGACGAGCTTCTGCCGCGCCATCGGCCGGGAGGACCTCTCCGCCGATCCCCGCTTCGCCGCCGCGCCCGTACGCTTTCAGCACTGCCGGGAGCTGATCGCCATCCTCGATCCCATCTTCGCCTCTCGTACGCTGGAGGAGTGGGCCGCCGCCCTCGACGGCAACGGCTGCTACTGGGGCAAGGTGCAGAGCGTCGAGGAGGTCTCGGACGACCCGCAGGCGCTGGCCACCGAAGCGTTTGCCCCGGTCGAGTTGCCGGACGGCCGTCCGCTGCGCATGGTGAGGAGCCCGGTCCGGTTCGCGGCCACACCGGCGGAACCGCGCGGCGCCGCGCCCGAGCTCGGGCAGCACACCGAGGAGGTCCTCCTCGAGGCCGGCTACGGCTGGGACGAGATCGGCCGGCTGAAAGACCTCGGGGTGCTCGGTTGACGCGCCGGGCGCTGGCGATCACGACGCTCCTGACCGGCTGCGCCGTCTCGCTCGGACCGGCGGCGCTGATCAGCACCGATGCCGAGGTGACCGGCGTGAAGCTCGTGTCGCGTGTCCGTGCTGGGCGTGCCGGTCCGAGCCGGAACGCCGGCGCTCGGCGAGGCCGTGGCGCAGATCCTGGCGGCCGACCCCGAAGGCAACGTCGTGATGCGCGCCGAGGTCACCTGGTCCGAGCTCGTGACGGGCATCCACAATCGCCGCTGCGTGGAAGTGCGGGGGGACCTCGCGCGATGGTGCCGACGCTCAGGCTGCCGGCTGCGGCCGGCCACGCGCCCACGTCTCATTGAGCGCCACGTCGTCCTGGGTTGCGAGGGCCGACCCCGTGTGACAGAGAAACCGCCTACCACGACAGGGAGGACACGATGCCGCTTGGCCGCACGACGTCAGCCGCGCTGCTGGCTTTCGTAGTCGCGCTCGGGCCCACCATACCCGCGGGCGCAAAGGAGAACCCCATGGTGACGCTGTCGACATCGATGGGTGACATCAAGCTCGAGCTCTACCCCGACAAGGCACCGATCACGGTCAAGAACTTCCTCGACTACACCAAGGCCGGCTACTACGACGGCACGATCTTCCACCGCGTCATCCCCGGGTTCATGATCCAGGGCGGCGGGTTCACTCCCGACATGCAGGACAAGCGGGAAGGGCAGAAGCCGCCGATCAAGAACGAATCGAGCAACGGGCTCAAGAACGAGACGGGGACGGTGGCAATGGCCCGCACCTCGGTTCCCGACAGCGCCACGTCGCAGTTCTTCATCAACGTGAAGGACAATTCGTTCCTCGACAAGGAGAAGGCACAGGACGGCGTCGGCTATGCCGTCTTCGGCAAGGTCGTCGAGGGCATGGACGTGGTGCGGAAGATCGAGCAGGTGAAGACGGCGACCAAGGGCCCCCACCAGAACGTCCCCGTCGACGCGGTGCTTATCAAGTCAGCGAAGGTCGCCTCCGAGTAGGCTAATTCCTCCGGGGCCCCGTGCAGTGCTCGCGCGGCTGCGCCGCGCTGCGCGCTTCCGATGGCCCCGGACCCCGCGCCCGACCGCGGCGAAGCCGCGATCGGCTTCCTTCGCGTCACACCGCTCGGTGTCCCAACTAAATCGGCGGCGGCTCGAAGCCGCGATGCTCGCCGCCGGCGCCGGGCGGCGGGGGCTCCGGCAACGGCTCCGGCCTCGCCTCGCCGGCGACGTGGCGCGGGGTGAGGACCCAGTCTCCGGCAAACCCCCGATAGAGGATGGCGCGCGTCTGGGCGAGGTCGCCGCCGCCCGAGAACACGAGCTGGTCTGCCGCGGCCAGCACGCTCGCCCCGGCGAACGAGAGCTTGCACAGCAGGTAGCCCGGCAGGCAGCGCGGTGCGTAGAGGGCCGACACGGGCGTCAGGTTGGCGACGACCGCGCCAGCGGTGTACCACACGCGTTCCACCGCCGACCGCTCCTCCCACGGTACGTTGGCTGCCGTCACTCCGCCCGCCAGCGACGCCGCGACCGCCGCGGCCATCACGGTCCGGATCCCGCTCCGCATGTCGACCTCCGTGGTCGACGTCCGTGTATCGCGGCCGGAGCGGCCCGCGCAAGCGTCGCTATCCTCCGGCGATCTGAATCGACACGGCCGGGCCCGGCGCGACCTGGCCCGGTGCGGGCGCCTGTGACGTCTCGACCCGGATGCGGTCCGGGTCGATGCGGCCTTCGAGGAGGAAGGCCGCGGCAACCGCAGCGCTGCGGTCGGCCGCCAGCTCACGCAGCTGCTCGCCCGGCCACGGCAGGACGCTCGTCAATGCCTCCAATCGCGCGCGCTGCTCGGCCGCGAGAGGCGGCGTCGGGGCACCCACGCGGCGCGCTTCGAGATAGGCGCGCAACGGGTCGCGGCCCGTCGGGGCGAGGGCGGCGAGCACGGTCTCCTCCTCGAGCCGCGTGACGTCCGCCTCGGCCACCTCTCCCCGCACGCGTAGGGCCAGGTCGGGATGCAACGCCAGCACTCGCAGCACCTGCACCAACCGCTCGCGCCCCTGCTGGTCGAGGGTCCGTGCGCCCGGCGCGAACGGGATCGCTTCGAGCGCGACCTGCTCGATCCGTCCATCGCGAACGAACACCCGCCCGAGGGCGTTCAGCGGCGAGAGGACGGCCCCACGGATCGCGCGGACGGCGGCCTGCAGCACCAGCTGCCGGAGCGAGAACTGCGGTGACCTCAGGTTCCCGCCGAAGGGCAGGGCGAGCTCGATGTTGCCCCGGTAGTCCTTCATGAGGGCCAGGGCCAGCGTGAGCGGGATGCCGAGCTCGCGCTCAAGGAAGTCCTCCTCGACGCTGCCGCCCAGACCGAAGCGCGAGAGCACGATCCGGTTGTCGACGTCCAGCTCCGAGCGGTCGAGTGTGATCTCCGAGTGCATCGGAAGCGGCGGATGCCCACGCGGAGCGCCTTGCAGGCGAGTATGTCCTCCGGCCTGGCGGGATCCGGCGACTCCGTGCTGAAGTCGTCGATGTCGATCGCGCCGGAACCCGAGAAGCCCTCCGCCACCGCGTCCAGCGACAGGTGGGCGGTGGCGCGTCCCGAGACGAGCCGGACGGGAAGGTCCGCAACTGCGCTGAGGGGCGCGAGCTCGACGTCGGTGAGCCCCAGGTCTCCACGGACCCTCCACGGCTCACGCTCGAGGTCGCCGCTCACCTCGACCCGTCCACCCGTCCCGAGCCCCGCGGTCAACGAGAACGGCACGGGGGTACCCGCCTCGCCGACGGCGCCCAGCGTCGCGCGCTCGACCGCGAGCACGAGCGTCCGCCCTTCGCGGCGCGCATCGGTGTAGTGCCCGGCGCCGCCGTCGATCTCCGCACCCGTCCCGGTGACACGCCAGCCGGCGCGGCTCCCCTCCTGGGGGGAGGCCGATTCCCCGGGCTTGAAAACGCCCGGCAGGGTAACACCCCCCGCATCGCGGGTGAGCCAGACTTCGGGCTGCCGGAGGACGAGTTTCCCGAGCTGCACCTCGGACGACGTGACGTGGGCATCGAACCGCTGGAGCTCCAGCGAGCGCAGGCGAATGCCGGGCCGCCCCGATTCGCCTACCGCCAGGTCATCGGCGCGGACCTTCCCGCCGAACCGGCGTTCGGCTTGCTCGCCTCGTCGCCTCGCGTGGTACTCGAGCTGGAGGTCGACGACGCCCGCCACCTCGCGCGACGCGGTCCCGACCGGCACGAGGTGGAGGGTGCGGCCGACGTCGACATGCGCCGCGGCGAACTCGGCCCGCACCCGTTCCGCCGACCGAGCTCTGCGAAAGCTGCCACCGAATACGACGGTTGCGCGGTCCAGGTGACCGCGCAGTCGGACGGTCCCTCGCGCGACGCCGGACGCGGCCAGGGCTCCTTGGAAGTCGAGGCGGCGGATGCGCACGAGCGATGCCCCGCCGCCACGCGGCTCGAGGCGCAGGGTGGCCCTGCGAGCGTGGCCCGCGTCGAGGGTGAAGGGCGGTGGCGCCGATGGTGCGCCGGCCGCGCGAGGTGCCGGCGCCGCCCGCAGCGGCAGCCCCCAGCTCCCGTCGGAGGCGCGCAACCGGATGCGTGCGCGGTCGAGCGCCAGGTTTCGGATGCGGAGGCGGCGGCGGAGCACGTCGGTGAGGTAAATGCGCACCGTGAGGCGGCGGGCGCTGAGCGCCGGCCGGCCAGTGTCCGCGGCCACGCAAGGACCGCACGCTCCAGGTTCCCGAGAACGGGTTCCAGAATGCCCAGCCGACCCGGACGCGGCTGCCGACGGCCTGCGAGAGCCGGGGCGCGAGCAGGCGCCTGGCGAGGAGCCCGGGAGCGAGCGCGACGGTGAGGGCAAGGACGCCCGCCGCCGTCCCGAGGACGATCGCCGGCCGCCTCCGCCGCACCGCTGCCGTCTAGCGGGGCAGGAGCCGTGTGTAAACCACGGGACGATTGCGCTAAGGAGCCGCCATGCGACACGCCGCGCTGCTGGATCGCCGCCGCACCGTGCTCGTGCTGATCGACCTGCAGGAGGGGTATCGGGCCGCCCTGCACGCCTGGGACCGGGTCGTCGCTGCCAGCGCGCTCCTGGTGCGGGGCGCGGCGTTGCTGGACCTGCCCCTGCTGGTGACCGAGCAGTATCCCCGCGGGCTTGGCCATACGGCGGCGGAGGTGTCGACCCAGTTTCCCGCGGGACTTCCCGTCATCGAGAAGATGTCGATGAGCTGCTGCAGCGCCACGGCCTTCGCCAGCCGGCTGGAGGAGACGGGGCGGACACAGGTGCTGGTGGCCGGCATCGAGACCCATGCATGCGTCAACCAGACGGTGCACGATCTCGTGGCGGCAGGTTACGAGGCGCACGTCGCCCGGGACGCCACCTCGTCACGCCGTCCGGGCGACATCCGTCCCGCGTGGGAGAAGATGCGCGCGGCCGGCATGCTGCCTACGTCGAGCGAGCAGGCGTTGCTCGAGCTCGTTCAGACGGCGGAGGCGGCCGAGTTCAAGAAGCTGCAGCGGCTCCTGAAGGAGGCCCCGCTGCCGCGCGACGCCGACTGACATCGCGGAAGTCTCAGGGCAAAAAAAAGAGGAAGGGCGGAACGCGACCTTCCTCTTCCGTGGGCGAATCGAGAGACTCAGTGCTTGTGCTCGATCTTCTTGCCGAAGGTCACCTCACCCTTGTCCACCCGGAGCGAGAAACCGCATTCGGGGTTCGTGCACACCCAGGCCTTGAACAGCACGGAGGCCCCCTCCTGCCCGTAGTCGGAGAGCGGGATCAGGATCCCGTTGTTGCACTTCTGGCACTTCGGAAGTTCCATCAGCCCACTCCTCCCGCCAGACCCGCCCGTCGAGGCAGATCCGCTACAATTAGACGAACTTAGACAAACGCTGTCGCAGAATCAAGCGAACGAATGAGCCGCCGCCGCGGACGGGCACGGTCCGGGAGAGTGCCCCCGAGAGGAATCGAACCTCTACCCCAGGCTCCGGAGGCCTGTGTGATATCCATTTCACCACGAGGGCAGGGCGCCGGACACGGCGGCCCCGCGCGTATCACATGCGTCCGTCAGGGTCCAACCAGGGTCCAACCAGGGTCCCGCGGGACCTCAGACGGCCGTACCCGCCCCCGCACCGGCAAGCACACGGAGCAGGTCGTCGTGCAGGCGCCCGTTCGAGGCGGCCGTCTGGTCGCCCGCCAGCCGGTGAGGCCGGGCTGCGAAGTCGGTCACCCGTCCCCCGGCTTCCTCGACGATCAGCCGTCCTGCCGCGGTGTCCCAGGGCTGCAGCTTCCACTCCCAGAAGGCGTCGAGGCGGCCGCACGCCACGTAACACAGGTCGAGCGCGGCCGAACCGCCGCGCCGTACGTCCTGCGCCCGCGCCATGACCGCCTCCCAGAACCCGAGATAGAACCGCCCGTGCTGCCGGCGGTCGTAGGGGAATCCCGTCGCGACGAGCGCGCGCTCCAGCATCGCCGTATCGGAGACCGCGATCGGTGCTCCGTTGAGACGTGCGCCACCGCCCCGGACGGCCGTGAAGCTCTCGTCCCGCAACGGGTCGTACACCAGCCCCAGCAGGAACTCCTCGTCCCGGGCGAGGGCGATGGAGACCGCGAAGTGTGGATAGCCGTGGGCGAAGTTCGTCGTCCCGTCGAGCGGGTCGACGTACCAGCGGTGTCCGTCGCGCCCCGGGGACGCCGTCGACTCCTCGGCGATCATCCCGTGGTCCGGGAACGCGGCCTTGAGCGTGTCGAGGATCAACCGCTCCGCCTCCCGGTCGACCGTCGTGACGAGGTCGACCTCGGACTTGAACGACACCTGCTGCCGCTCGCCGTAGCGCGCCCGGATGAGGGCGCCGGCGCGGCGCGCGGCGACGTGCGCCGCACGTTCGAAGGCCAGCACGGACGGCCCTTGTGCCACACCGCTCCGGCGCCGGCAATCACGGGCCCCGCGGTTGACATCACGGGTGGCGAAAACTAGCATGCCCGATTCTCGGGGGTCCGGGCGTCTCAGCGGTTGCGCGTCTTGGGCGGTCGCCAAGCTGGTAAGGCACCGGACTTTGGATCCGGCAGCGAAGGTTCGACTCCTTCCCGCCCAGCTCGCCGGAATAGCGTACTGAGGTCGGTGAAGGACGAGATCAAAATATTCGCGGGCAACTCGAACCGCGCGCTGGCAAACGCCATCAGCCTCTACGTCGGCGTGCCGCTGGGAGGCGCCGAGATCGGCCGCTTCAGCGACGGCGAGGTGCAGGTCGAGATCACCGACAACGTGCGGGGTGGCGACGTCTTCGTGATGCAGTCCACGTGCACTCCCGGGAACGACAACCTGATGGAGCTGCTCCTCATGTTGGACGCGCTGAAGCGCGCCTCCGCCAAGCGCATCACCGCCGTCATCCCGTACTACGGCTACGCGCGGCAGGACCGGAAGGTGGCGCCTCGCGTGCCGATCAGCGCCAAGCTCGTCGCGGACCTCATCACCACGGCCGGGGCGTCCCGGGTGCTGACCGTCGACCTCCACGCCGGGCAGATCCAGGGCTTCTTCAACGTCCCGGTGGACAACGTCTACGCCACGCCGGTCATCCTCGCTTACCTCCGCGAGCGGCTCGGCCGGCGCGATGCGACGGTCATCGCGCCGGACGCCGGCGGGGTGGAGCGCGCGCGCGCTTTCGCCAAGCGCCTCGACGCCAACCTCGCCATCATCGACAAGCGGCGTGCCCGCCCGAACGAGGTTGCGGAAGTGCAGATCGTCGGCCAGGTCGACGGCCGACACGCGGTCATCATCGACGACATCGTCGACACGGCCGGGACGTTGTGCGCAGCGGCGGAGGCCGTGCGGGCGGCCGGCGCACCCGCCGTGATCGCCTGCGCGACCCATCCCGTCCTCTCCGGCTCGGCGGTCGAACGCCTCGAGAGGTCGACGCTCGACGAGCTGATCGTCACCGACACGATTCCCCTCGGCCCGGACGCCGCCCGGCTCCCGAACCTGCGCGTGCTCTCCGTCGCGCCGCTGCTCGGCGAGGCGATCCGGCGCACGCACGACGAGGACTCGATCAGCTCACTCTTCATCTAAACCTTCATCTAGCGAGGACGTCACGCCATGGAAACGGTGGAAGTCCACATCGAGCGGCGAACGGGCAGCCGGAAGAGCGACGCCCGCAAGCTCCGGCGCAGCGGCAAGGTACCGGCCGTGCTCTACGGGCCGAAGCGCGCCACGGCCTCGCTCGCGGTGGACGCCGAGGAGGTCGAGCGGAAGCTCGCGCACCTCGAGGGGTCGCACCTGATCCGCCTCGTCCACGACGGCCACGCGCCCGAGGCGGAGCTGCACGAGAGGATGGTCCTGCTGCGCGAGATGCAGCGCCACCCGGTAACGGGGGAGGTGCTGCACGCCGACTTCTACGAGGTCAACCTCACCGAACGGCTCACGGTCTCCGTGCCGTTGCGCTTCGTCGGCAAGCCCGTGGGCGTCGTCGAGGGCGGCATCCTGCAACCCATCCAGCGCGAGGTCGAGGTCGAGTGCCTGCCGACGGAGATCCCCGAGTTCGTCGAGATCGACGTCTCGGCGCTCCGCATCCACGAGGCGGTGCACGTGGGCGAGCTGCGCCTGCCCGAAGGCGTGACCGCCCTCGGCGACGCCGCGCGGCCGCTGGTCACCGTCCTGCCGCCGACGGTCGAGGAGAAGCCGGCGGAGGCGGCCGAGGCCGCACCGGTCGAGGGCGCGCCGGCGGAGGCGGGCGCGGCGGCCGCGGCACCCGCCGCCGAGGCGGCGGCCGCCGGCAAGCCGGCCGCGGGCAAGAAGGGTGGCGAAGGGTAGCGCGTGTGGGTGGTGGTCGGCCTCGGCAACCCCGGGCGCCGGTACGCACGCAGCCGGCACAACGCCGGCTTCCGCGTCGTCGACCGGCTGGCGGCGCGCTGGGGCGTCGGAGTGGAGCGTGAGGCGCATCGGGCGTTCCTCGGAGAGGCGCGGCGCGACGGCGAGCGCGTGCTCCTCGTGAAGCCACAGACGTACTACAACGCTTCGGGGGAGGCGGTCGGGAGCCTCGCGCGCTTCTACCGCTTCGACGCGGGACACGTGATCGCCGTCCACGATGATGCCGACCTGGCGCTCGGCCGCGTCCGTATCAAGATGGGTGGCGGAGGTGCGGGCGGTAACCACGGCGTCGAGTCGCTGATCGCGATCCTCGGTCCCGACTTCCTGCGGGTGAAGGTGGGCCTCGGCCGTCCTCCGGCCGGCTGGGACACCGCCGACTATGTCCTGGGGCCCCCGTCCAGGGAGGAAGCCGAATCGCTGGCAGCCGCCGAGGAGAGGTCGGCGGACGCCGTGGAGCTCGTGCTCGCCCAGGGCCCGGAGCAGGCGATGAATCGCATCAACCAGAAGGAGGCTGCGCATGGCGGACCGCCGCTATGAGACGCTCGTCTTGATTCATCCCGATCAGGGCGACCCGGGCCAGAAAGAGCTGGCCACGCGCATCCAGAAGCTGATCGAAGAGCAGGGCGGGGCGGTGAGCCAGGTGCAGGAGTGGGGCCTCAGAGAGCTCGCCCACCCGATCGCCAGGCAGCACCGGGCGTTCTACATCCTCTTCGAGTACCGCGCCGCCCCGAAGGGGCTGGACGAGGTCCAGCGCACCTTGAAGCTCATGGATCCCGTGCTCCGCTTCGTGTCCGTCCGCCGGCCCGAGGGCGCCCCCCCGGCGCCGCCACGGCCGGCCAAGCGCGAGCGGGAGCGGGAGGAGGCGGAGTTCGAGGCGGGCGAGTTCGAAGGCCTGGGCGAAGGAGAGGTCTAGATGCCGAGAGACAAATCGGATCGCCGCGCCAAGGGCGAGGGACGGGCGCCGCGGCGCCGCGGGATGGGGCGTCGGAAGGTCTGCCGCTTCTGCGCGGACAAGACGATGCTCATCGACTACAAGGATGCGCGCGGGCTCGGGAACTTCCTCAGCGAGCGGGGCAAGATCATCCCGGGCCGGATCACCGGCACGTGCGCGCGGCACCAGCGCCAGCTGACCGTGGCGATCAAGCAGGCGCGCACCGTGGCGCTGCTGCCGTACGCCACCGCCTACCCGTAGAGGAGGACGCCGGGATGCCGATGCAAGTGATCCTTCGTGATGACGTGCCGAACCTCGGCAAGATCGGCGACGTCGTCCGCGTGAAGCCGGGCTACGCGCGCAACTTCCTCCTGCCCCGCGGGCTCGCCGTCGAGGCGAGCGGCAAGAACCTGCGCATGCTCGAGCACCAGAAACGGATCATCGGCGTCAAGGCCGAGCACGAGCAGAAGGCGGCGGACGCCCTGGCCGGCAAGCTCGAAGGCCTCGCGCTCACGGTCAAGGCGAATGCCGGCGAGGGGGGTCGCCTGTTCGGCTCGGTCACCAACCTCGACGTCGAGCGGCTGCTCGCCGAGAAGGGATTCCACGTCGACCGGCGCCGCATCGGCCTCGACGAGCCGCTGAAGCAGCTCGGCACCTTCCCGATCGTGGTCCAGGTCGGCCGCGCGGCTCGCGCCACGGTCCAGCTCACGGTGGAACCGGCATAAGATCAGGGTACCGCGCCGTCCATGCCGAGCCGGACCGAGTTCGAGGCGCGCGAGGCGGCGATGCTGGCCCCGTACGCGATGCCGAGCCGCGACTCGCGCGGCCGCCGGCACCCCGAGCCCGAGCACCCCTTCCGCATGGCCTTCCAGCGGGACCGCGACCGCATCATCCACTCGACCGCATTCCGCCGCCTCGAGTACAAGACGCAGGTCTTCGTCAACCACGAGGGCGACTACTACCGCACGCGTCTCACGCACACGATGGAAGCCGCGCAGGTGACGCGCACCCTCGCGCGCGCGCTCGGGCTGAACGAAGACCTCGCCGAGGCGATCGCGCTCGCCCACGACCTCGGTCACACGCCCTTCGGCCATGCGGGGGAGAGGACGCTCGACCGGCTGATGGCCCCGCATGGCGGCTTCGATCACAACGCCCAGAGCCTGCGCATCGTCGACCTGCTCGAGGAACGCTACCCGGCCTTCCGCGGCCTCAACCTGAGCTTCGAGGTCCGTGAAGGGATCGTGAAGCACTCGACGCGCTACGACCGGCCGCAGGTGCACGAGTTCGACGCCACCCTCGCCCCATGCCTGGAGGCGCAGATCGTCGACTTCGCCGACGAGATCGCCTACAACGCCCACGACATCGACGATGGCCTCAAGTCGGGGATGCTCGATCCCGACGAGCTCCGCTCGGTGTCGCTGTGGGCGGAGGCGATGGCGGCCGTCGCCCGCAA
>Ga0066696_10000531_pt1 | contig 15373 bp, 21 predicted proteins | sample GraSoiAngelo_145_FD_71412 | JGI IMG/M metagenome (GOLD analysis project Ga0066696, IMG submission 71412) | Grasslands soil microbial communities from the Angelo Coastal Reserve, California, USA - 14_1009_05_20cm | ecosystem: Environmental > Terrestrial > Soil > Grasslands | place: USA...
CGCCGGCTGCTCGAGCCAATTGGCTACGTCCCACCGGCCGAGTACGAGGCACGTTACTATGAGCACGCCGCAGTAGCCTGACTCACATTAATTGCTCTCCGAGGATCCCGGTACGATTCATTCTCGCGCCGAAAATCAACTGCGTGTCGTCGCAGTCGGTCGCCGGAACTGGTTATTCGCGGGCAGTTTCGAGGGCGCCCGACGGGCGGCCGTGCTCTACTCGCTCGTCCAGAGCTGTAAATTGATTGACGTGCCGCCGTTCGACTATCTGAAAGACGTTCTGCTCCGGGTCGCGACCCATCCGCAGCGACTGATCAGCGAGCTCACCCCGAAAGGGTGGGCGACGTCATTCCGCCGGCCGGCGGCGGCCTAAGCTGCCCGTCTCGTCTTCATGGCACGCCGAGTCGATCAAGGTAAAACCCGTCGTGCGCACACGGGTCCCAAGCGCCTGAGCACCCGTCAGCTGAACGAGTTGGTCGAGGACGCAATCCTCGACGCCCACGACGAATCCGAACAGCGTGTCGGATTCCACGCCGTACTTGAAGAACATCTCGCGGTGCCGTTTACAACGACTATCCTGGGAATGTCGGTCGAAGTCGAAGGCGTCGATTTCAACGACGCCGAGGAGATCGTCGCGATCTGCCGTCGCGGCCGACACCGACAACTGATCTCACTCGCTGACCTGCCGTTGCCCTCGCCGCCCCCGCGTGGCTGGGAGTGGGTTCAGGCCTACCGTCACTGGATTCGCGGCGGCCGATAATCGAGCCGTTCGCTCAGTCAAAAATCGGTACCGACTCGACCGTCACGATGCGACGATATTCATCGGACGGTTACTTTTGGATCGCCTTGGCGCGAAGGTGGCGGAACTGGCGTATGGCGTTGGTGCTCGTGCAGCCGGACATCGTCGTGCGCTGGCATCGCGACTGGCTTCGCCGTCGATGGACCCGACGCTCGAAACGTCGGCCAGACGGCCGTCCACCGATCGATCAGCAGATCCGCGCCCTCGTTCGAGACATGGCGTCCGCAAATCCGTTGTGGGGAGCGCCGCGGATTCACGGTGAGCTCCGCGCGCTCGGCGTCGACGTGTCGGAACGCACGGTGTCGCGTCTGCTGAAACCGTACGCACGTCCGCCCTTTCAGACATGGAGAACGTTTCTCACAAATCGCCTCGCGTCAGCCGCGTCGATGGATTTCTTCACCGTTCCGACACTCATCGGCCGAGTGCTGTTCGTTCCGCGATCGCGTACGCCTTTGTCCAACACGAACGCACGCGACCCCACCCCGGGCCGCGGTTGACGTTTCCGCAGGTGCGTGCGTTCGTGCAGGAGATTTTTACCGGGCTGCTCTTCGTCAGCCGTCCCCGTTACATGCAGTGGATGAAGCAAGCAGAACAACGGTTTCTTCAACTACGGATCTGACAAAGTCGTACCTACATCCTCAATTTCACTATCGGCCCGTATTCGTCGTCGGTCGTCCTCGTGCCGCCAGGCAGTCCGGACAGTCGACCGTGCGTTGAGTGCGCAACGACGCGAACGTCACCATCATCAGTTTTCCGCAGGCGCCACAATGGACGTCGAGCCATTCCGCATCAGGTGCTGACGCATCAGCATCACCGCACGGGGGAATGGTCGGCATTCCGCGCGGCGCATGGGCGCTCACCATCACGGTCGTGGCCCGTTCTTCACCGCAAGAGGGTCTCCGGATCGGCACCGGCTGTCGCATCCTCAAGCAACTCCTGAAGAAAGACGGTCACGAGTTCTGGATCGCCGAGGCCACCCAGCCGTCGCCGTAACCCCGTGATGGCGAGCCGCACCACTTCTGACCGTGTGGCCCTCGTGAGACCCCTTCGTTTTAAGCGTTCACACACACCATCCACCCATGCGGTTTCGTCCGCATACAAATTAACGGTGACTCTTTGATACGGACGGTCTGGCACCGTGCCTCGCGTGAATTCCGCATGCCTAGAATTGATCGCGCCGTCTACGTCGCTTGCGATTGCACAACCGATGCCTCCGATCCACCGCCCTGTCCAGCGTTGTGGAACGACGCGTACCGCCCAATTCGCGAGGGTTACCGTGGCTTCTGTGCACGACCGTGTGGGTAGTCACGACCCATCGGGCACGACTTACCCACACGGACCGTCAGTCCGTCACCGGCTCCCGATGGGAAGCTGTTTCAACCGGCGAGCGGCTTGTTGCAATTCTTTGAGCTGAGTCCAATGGCGCCGAATGCTCTCGCGACCCAACGCAGTCAACCGGACGGCCGTATGCCGCATCCGGCCCCGAAAACTCTTTTCGATGGTGACAAGCCCGCCCTCTTCAAGTTTGGCCAGATGGTTCGACAAATTGCCGCTACTGAGGCCCGTCAGCACCTGCAAGAACCGGTAGTCGGCCGTCCGACAGGCACTCAGCGCCGTCAAAATGGCCAACCGGGAGGGTTCATGCACGAGACGGTCGAGCGAGGCCGTCTCCTCAAGGGGTCCCGGCATAGACCTCCGACGAGGGGGACTGCAGCAGCCTGCGCAGAAGGCGGTCATCGCCAAGGCCGGCGATCATCAGCCCTCCGCCGATGACGACGTCGAACAGCGCCTGTTCTCGGTCCGGCGACAGGCCCAGTCGCTGAGCGCCTATCAAGCCCAGAACGGCGAACGCGACGATGAGGTAGTGCTTCCGAAGGGCTCCGTGTGCCAGACCCAGGTACATCAAACACCCGACCACGACGACGAGGGGGGCCCGCGCCGCGAACGGCCATCGACCAACTTCCTCGAGGGCCAGCGCTCCCAGCACGCATGCCAACAACCCCATAAAGAACCAGAAGCCGTTCCGTCCTGGCAGCGGCCGGAGATGCCCAAACTGCCGTTGATATCGCGCACGGATCCAAAACGACACGCCGATCGCGATCCAAAACCCTCCGACAAACCAGTACTCGGCACGGTCGGCGGCGCCTGGGAGCACGAGCCATCCACTCCGCCAGGCCGCCGCGGCGAGAAAGAGCAGGCCCAGCGGGACCAATCGAAGACCCTGGAGATGGGCGTAGTACTGCGTGACGTAGCGAATTCGATCGAGCTCCGTCATGGTCGGGCCTCCTTCCACAAAGCTTCTCACCATGACGAGCCCACTGTCAATGGCTACTTTGCTTTGCAAACTAGCCATTCGCGCTGGCACTTCGCTGATGGTTGATCGTCGCGCGTCGCCGGCCACAGGCTGGATCGCGCGACGGTGACGCCAAACCCGACGCCGATGTACGGATTTATATCGTCGATGAGCGGGGCGGGTTCCCGTTATGAACGTCGCGCGGTTGTCGCGTCGTCGCCTCGCGTTCGTCGGCACCGCGCGCGACGGCCGGAAGATTCGATGGCGCGGCAGGCGTGCCACAACTCTCGGGCCTGTCGCAGGTTCCCTCGCGACAGCCTCGTCATGATCCGGGACCGTCTCCGCGAGGTCCTGTCCTCGTCCTGTCCTCGCACACGCTTCCGATCACAATGCCTCATAGCCGCTCATACGGCCGTGGCGTGACGTGCGACGCGTTTTGCTCTGTCGCTCGGCATGCGCATGCGAACACGCACGGTCGATGCCCCACGTGACGAGCAACGGGCAGCGACATCTCGAAGGGTCATATTCGCGCCGTGCTCGAATATCACGGGCCGATCAGTCGCTCGGACGAGGCGATCTCGCCCTCTTTCGGTACTTGGCCCAGCGCGCCTGCACGGCCAGGCGCAAGAGCCGACTGCGTTCCGCGGCACTCACGTTTCGCCACCGCGCCGCGCCGAGACCGACCGCGGTGCGCGTAATCGGTGGCGGAGACAGCTTGCGCCTCGCAATGTCGACCAGCTCGATGGCGAGGTCCAAGAGAACTTCGGCGGGCAAGCTCGTCTGCCGAATCACGCTACGTAAGCGTGTACTGCGCCTCACCCCGAGCGCGCGCGCGAGGTCAGTAGAGAGCGCGAGCAATTGCGCTGACTTCGCTGATGGCCTCATACGAATGCTTGTATGATATCACGAAGGAAATGTATGGGAGCGGAGGTTGAGATGAGAGGCAGGCGTGTTCCACTCGGTCGCCCTACGAGCGCCGCCGTGTTGGCGATTCTCCTCGTGCCAACGGTCGCCTTCGCGCAGTCGCCATGGGAGCGAGCGGCGAACAATCTCGCCACGACGTTCACGGGTCCGCTGGCGCGATCGTTAGCGCTCGTCGCCATCGTCATCGGTGGACTCCTGTTCATGTACGGCGAAAGCGGGGCGAAACGTCAGATTTCCGGCATCGTGTTTGGCGGCGGACTCGCGCTCTTCGCGGCGCAGTTCCTGACGTGGCTGTTCTGAACGTGCCCGCGTTCGCGCAGAAACGAGGTCGGGACATGCCAGACCGCCCGACATATCGGATCGTCTATAAAGCGCTCCATCGGCCGTTGACCATCTGCGGTGTCGAACGCCGCCTGTTCTTCCTGGCGCTGTTCCTCGGCGCGGCGACGTTCAATCTCTTCTCTTCGTTGTTCGCAGGCCTGTTGATGTGTGGTGGCCTGTACGGCTTTGCCGCGTGGGCGACGAGGCGCGATCCGCAGATGCTCCGGATTCTGCTGACATCGTCGCAGGCGCGGCGGCGGTATGACCCGGGCAAACATCAGTCCGTCGTCGTCGAGGTCACGCCATGGTGAGGCTCGCGCGCATCCTCCGCGACTATGAGGAAGCCGGCAGCCTCAATGGACTGCTTGCCCTTTGGGGGTTCGTCGATGAGACGACGTTCCTGACGAAGGCTGGACATGTCGGCGTCATCTACCGGGTTCGCGGGATCGATGGTGAAGGGCTGACGCACGGCCAGCGTGATGCGGTCGTCCATCGCTTTGAGGCGGCGCTCCGCCTGCTCGACGAGCGCTATCGCCTGTACCAGTACCTCGTGAAACGGACGGTCGATCCGATTGTGGCATCGTCGTGTTCGCGACCGGTGGCGCACCAGGCGATTCAGCAGCGCGCGGCGTACCTCAATGGTCGACGGTCGGAGCTGTACGAGCTCGCGTGCTACCTCGTCGTGCTGTACGAGGCGCCCACGACCATCCGCACCAGCCCCACCTTGCAGTATCTCTGGCGGAGGCCGACGCAGGCGGTCCGGCAGTGGCTCTCGCGACGAGAGGCGATCACCTTCCTTGAGGCGGAACTCGATCGCGCCATCGCCGCGCTCCATCACCAAGCGGGCGCCCTGGACGTGCAACTGAGCGACGTTGTCTTGGAGCGGCTGCCCAAGGCGGAGGCCTTCCGGTTCTTCCGACAGCTCGTGAACTATGACCCCGCGGTCATGAACGCCGCGCACCTCACGTACGACACCCATCTGGATTATTTCGTCGCGGATTCGACGGTCGAGTGCCACCGCGACCACCTGCAGGTCGGCCAGCACCGCGTGAAGGTGCTCTCGATGAAGGAGCCGCCGAGCCGCACCTTCGCGCATCTGCTTGGCGATCTGTACACGCTTCCCGGCGAGTGCCTCGCGTGCCTGGAGTGGCAGCGGATCCCGAACGACCGGATGCGTCGCGATGTCCAATCACGCCGCCGGCACTTTTTCAACAAGCGCGTCGCGCTCGTCAACTACCTCGCGCCCGAGAGTCGACCCGACGAGATGCTCGTCGACGATTCCGCGAACGCGACCGTCCATCAGCTGGGCGACGCGCTGACCGAGCTGGAGGTTCACGGCCACTTCTTTGGGCACGCGTCGCTGGCGCTCGTGCTGCACGATCTGGATCCGCGCGCGTTGGACCATCAGGCGGCGGAAGCGATGAAGGTCTTTGCCGTCCATGACGGGGTGCTGTTCGACGAGAGCTATAACCTGCTCAATGCCTGGCTCAGTGTCGTCCCCGGCAACAGCGCGCACAACGTGCGTCGCCTGGCGCTGCTGGAAACCAATCTGGCGGATCTCAGCTTCCTGTTCACGCCGGATCCCGGCGAACGGATCAGTCCGCACCTGCACCAGCCGGCGCTGGCCATCTTCGAGACGCCCCACCACGTCCCGTACGCCTTCAACCTGCACGTCGACGACGTCGGCCACACGCTCGTCCTCGGGGCAACGGGCATGGGGAAGAGCTTTTCGCTCAACTTCCTGGTGACGCACGCCCAGCAGTATGACCCCCTCACGGTCATCTTCGACTTGGGGCACAGTTATCGGAAATTGGCCACGCTGCTCCGGGGCCGCTACTTGGAGCTCGGGCTCCGGCACGCGGACGTCACCATCAACCCGTTCGCGTTAGCGGCGACGCCGGAGCATCTGCATTTTCTCCACGCGTTCGTCCGCGTGCTGCTCGAAGGTGAGGACGGGTATCGGCTGAGTGAATCGGAAGACCGCGAGGTGTACGACGCAGTCGAAAACCTCTACGTGCTCGACGAGCCCCAACGCCGGTTGTTCACCGTCGCCAATCTTCTTCCGCGCGCGCTCGCAGGACGACTGCACAAGTGGGTTGAACGCGGCCGGTACGCGAGTCTGTTCGACAATCGTGAGGACACCCTCACCGTTGAGCGACTGCAGGTGTTCGACTTCGAGGCGATACGCGCGTATCCCGCGCTGCTTGAGCCGCTCCTGTTCTATCTCCTGCACCGCGTCACCGCCCGCATCCAGGATCCGGCCGAAGCTTCGACCCTGAAACTCTGCGTCATGGATGAAGCGTGGCGGTTCATCCAGCATCCCACGCTGCGCGCCTATGTCCAAGAAGGTCTGAAGACCTGGCGCAAGCGAAACGCCGCCATGATTTTGTCGACGCAAGCGATCGAGGACTTCGCCTCCGCCGATCTCCTCCGCACGGTCGTCGAGAGCTGTCCGACCAAGCTGTTCCTGGCCAATCCGGCGTTCGATGCGCGGCAGTACGCGGAACTGTTTCAGTTAAACGACCGGGAACTGGAGCGGCTGCGTGGCCTCGTGCCGCGGCAAGAGATTCTGCTCAAACGTCCCGGGCTGACGAAGGTCCTCACGCTCACCGTCGATCCCAAGAGTTACTGGATCTACACGAACACGCCGATGGAGAACGAACGGGTCGCCGCGATGGTGCGCGAATACGGCTTCGAGGCGGGCCTCGATCGGCTCGCGGCATCGGCCTGATCAGGAGGGTGCAGATGTCCCCGCGTGGTCTCCCTGCATGGTTTCCCGTCGTGGCCGCACTCGCGGCGTCGTCCGTCGTCGCACCATCGATCGCGTCGGGACAAACGGTGGGCGTTCGACAAGTGTCGGCGTCGACGCAGACCCTGATTCCGCTCCACACCCGCGTGCGCTACACCACGATGGTGGTGTTGCCCGAAGACGACGAGATTCTCGACGTCATCTGCGGCGATAAGGACTGGTGGGTGATCAGCGCGACGCACAATATCGCGCATATCAAGCCAGCCAAAGAGGGTGCGGCGACCAATGTGAATCTGGTCACCGCCACAGGCGCCGTCTACTCCTTCCTGCTGGATGAAAAGAACGGCGGTACACCACCGGATCTGAAGGTGTACGTGAATGCGGATCCGGCCGCGCCGCGGGGCAAGCCGACGTACTACACGGCCGCGCAATACGACGCCGTCCAGGCGGAACTCGTCGAGGCCCGCAATGCCGTCCAAGCGGAACTGGTCAAGGCCCGCAACGCCGTCGAGGCGGCGCAGCGACGGGCCGATGAAGCGATCACCGCGTTCAAGCAGCACTACCCGGCCACACTGCAGTTTGCGTACGGCACACCCAAGTACGAGAAGCCGTTCTGCGTGCGATCGATCTGGACCGACGGGCAGTTCACGTACATCCAGTCGGACGCGCACGAGCTCCCCGCGCTCTACGAACTGAAAGACGGCCAGCCGGCCTTGGTGAACTTCCAGGTCCGGCACGGCACGTACATCGTGCCGAAGGTGATGGAACGCGGCTATCTGGCGCTCGGCAAGGCGCAGTGGCCGTTTGCCGAACGAGGCCAGTAGCGATGGCCGATCCTCTGACGCCTGCAGTCGGCGCGCCGCCAGTCACTGATCGGCGACCGCAACCGCGCGGCGTGTTGCCGCGGCGCATCCAAGCCTGGGTCTTGGCGGCGGTGGCCGGAGGCATGGTGCTGATCATGGTCCTCGCGGGCCGGCCGGATCCACTCGCGCGTCGGGCCGCGGTCTCAACGCCGGCGCCGCAGGTGCCCAGTCCCGACCGCCTGCGCGACTACCAGGATCGCTTACGGATCATGGAGAGCCGCGTCGCGCAGCAGGCGCACGCCGCGGCCGCGCCCACCCCGACGCCGGCGCCGCACGAACGAGTGGGCACTGGCTCACCGGATCCGATCACCGCAGAGCGGAAGCGGCGGGAGTACGACAGTCTGTTCGCCAGCAACGTCGTGCTGAGCCGACGACCGGCCGACCAGCAGCCAACGGGAAATGGCGACGCGAGCGCTGGCCGTGCGCTGGCGAGCACCGCCCGTGACGTGGCGGTGGCGGCGCCCACACCGCCGAATGTGGACGACGTCGCGAGTGCCGTCGTCCGCGCGACGGCGCAGTACACACACGATCTAACGACCGGCGTCGCGCCTGGCGCGGCCACCACGCCCCTTCAGCCGACACCCGCGACGTCCTCGACCGCATCGGCGGTGCCTGCCCCGGTGCCACCAGCCGGTCAACGCACACCGGCAGGCACCGAGCCGATTAGGGACACCGGGCCGCTGCATCGGCTCCTCGAAGGCACCGTGATCGACACCGTGCTGACGAACCGTCTCGATGGATCCATGGCGAGTCCGGTGAATTGTCTGGTGACCAATCCGATTTACTCACACAGCGGACAGCAAGTCTTGATCCCGGCGGGCTCACGCGTGCTGGGCGAGACGAAGGCGGTGTCATCCGTCGGCGAGTCGCGGCTCGCGGTCGCGTTTCATCGGCTCCTCTTGCCCGACGGCCGCACCGTCAGTCTCGATCAGTTCACGGGGTTGAACCAGCTCGGAGACGCCGCGCTGCGCGATCAGGTCAACCACCACTACTTTTCCACGTTCGGCGCCGCCAGTGCGGTGGGAGTGATCGGCGGCCTGGGTCAGTACCTCGGCACGGTCGCGTTCGGCGGCTCCGGGAACCGCACGATCGTGATGGCGGGCGGTTTTGGGAATGCGACGTCGGAGGCGACCGCTCAGGTCATGAACCGCTTTCTCAATCGTCTGCCGACGATCACGATTCGCGAAGGACACCGCGTCGAAGTGTATCTGACCAGCGATCTGGAATTGCCTGCATACGAAGATCGCACGCTGGTCGCTGCGCCACCGGCGGCTCGCGTCCGCGTCCGATAGGAGGGCGTCTATGGCTCGTCGCGTCTGTCTCCTCGTGCTCGCGTTGAGCCTCATGACCCTGTCGGCCTCCGCGCAGCTCGTCGTCATCGATCCGCTGGAGCTGGAGCAGACCGTGCTGATTGCCCAACGGGTGCAGCAGGTGTACGACCAACTCCGCGCGGAGTACCAGCTGATCGTCCAGATGGCACAGGGCCTCCGCAACCTGAACGGCTATCGCATTCCCCCGATCGCCATCACAGGATTGGAGACCGCTCCTTTTGAGTACGGTCGTCCGTGGATTCAGGGCATGAATAGCGGCGACGCTCGCGGGACCGCCTATCTCTCGACCGCGGTGCCGCTTCAGCGCCCGGACGCGTCGCTCGATCGTGTGAGTGCCGACGCGCGGCGACTCTTTCAGAACCAGTACGCGACGGTCGAGATTTCCGATTCTGTGGCCATGCTGGGCGGTCATCAGGTCGCCCTGATCCGCGAGTACCACAACCGCCTGCAACAAGCCGTGCAAAAGCTCGAAGACGACGTGCTGAACGGATCGTCGGACTACCACCAGATGACCGCCGTACTCGACAAGATCTCGGCCGGCGAGCTGCTCGAGCGGCGCCAGGACATGGCGGCGAATCAACTGCTCTCCCATGCGCTGGAGCAACTCCTGGCACGCACCAAACGGGAGCGGGACACTGAAGCCACGACGATCAACATGCAGGTGACGACCTGGCGTGACGGCCGAGCGGCCAACAACGCCTTCGTCGCGGGTACAGGCGACGCGCTCCGAACGTGGCGGCAGCCATAAGGGATTTCAGAGCGAATGGAGTCGCGAGGGCGTATGAGTCGCAGACGAACACGGGCGCGGCTGGTTAGCGTGGCGCTGGTACTCCTGGTCGCTTGGCCGATGCACGCGCAGTTCGGGATCTTCGGGCCGATTGTCGTGTACGACCCGGCGGTCGTGTTGCGGAACACGCTCACCGCAGCACTTGAGGAACTGATCGTCAACACCGAAGACGCGCAACGGAGCCAAATCCGCAAGATGGCGCGGCGACTCAGCGTGTTCACGAACGTGGACCAGTACGCCTTCACAGATACGCCTGAATGGCGCATTCACGATTTCCTCTCTGACGCCGTGCTGTATGCGAAGGGCTATCACGCGGCGCTGAACTATGGCGATGGCAGCGGATCGGCATATCTCGGGATTACGAATCCGCTCGTCGCCGTGGAGGACGAAGGGATCACGTCAGGCTTGAACACGGTCGCGTGGGAGGCCTTTCGGGCCCGGCTGGCGACGATCAATGCCGCCGACGCCGTGGCGATCGCGGCCACCCACGACGACGGCTTGCTTCGTTACAACGGCCGTCGCGAACAGGCGGCCATCGAAGCGCTCGAGACCCACGTCACGGATCCGTCGACGACGCACAGTACGACGGCCGTGATCGATACGCTGAGCGGCGCCGTCTTGATCGGGGCGCGACAGCGGCAGGCGCGGACGCAGTTCATCGCCGATATCGTGGAGCAGCTCCTCGTTGACACCAAACGCGCGCGCGATACCGACGCGACCGCCCTGAACATGCAACTCACGACCTGGCGCGAGAGCCGGGCCGCGAACAATGCCTTTGCCGCCGGCACGGGCGACGCGCTGCAGACGTGGCGCCAACCGTAACGGCGAGGTAGGAAGAAATGCCGCCCCAACCCGCGTTGAACCTCATGCCGACCATTCAGCAGGCGATCACGAACCTGCTCACGACCTACGAGCCGGAGTTTCTCCGGTTCGGGTACAGCCTGTTTCTGTCCTTCGCGGTGATCCTCATCGCGTGGTACGGCATTCGGATGATGTTCTCGCACGATGGAGTCGGTGATCAGATGTTCGGCTTTGCGAAACTGCTGCTGTTTGTGGCGTTCGGCTACGCGTTCATTACGTACTACGAATCGCCGCTGCCCGGCATTGGCGTGTCGTTCAGCAATCTGATTACCGATCAAACCGGCCACTTTCAGAGTGTGCTGGAGGCACGCGCCTTCGACAACATCTATCACCATTTCGACGACCTTGCTGACCATTTCCTGCAGCCGGATGCGTGGTCCATTCTGGCGAATCTGATCTACTGGACGGTGCTGTTGCTCATCGCCGTGGCAAAGGCGCTGTCTTTGGCCGTCGTCGCCTTCGGCCTGATTGCGAGTGCGGTCTGTGGCCTCCTTGGGCCGCTGTTTGTGCCGTTTTTTATCGTGCCGAAGCTCGACTGGATTTTTTGGGGCTGGCTCAAGTCGTTTGTCCAGTACTCCTTCATCCCTGTCGTAGCGATCGCCTTTCTCATGATTTTTGAGCGCTTCGTTTACCGATATGTGACGACCCTTCCGCCGACCATCACCTCTGCGGAGTACGGTGTGTACGGGCTTCAAGCTGTCGCCGTTATCGTCACGTTTTGTGCGGGCATCGTCCTGGTCCCCGCGCTGACGAGTTCCATCTTCTCCGGCCAGGGCGGGCAAACGATCGTGCCGAGCGTCACGCGGTTCATGCGTACGCGGGTGTGAAGGCGGAGGTTCAGATGTCGCGTCGATTGCCCAACTACTACCGAGAGCCTGAATTACTCCACTGGTCCGACTTGCCAAAGTTGGTGTGGATCGCGTTCGGTGTCGCTCTTCTGATTGGCTTGGTGTCCGGCGCGATCTGGATCGGTTGGAAGTTGCTCGACCTGCGCGTCTTTCATTGAGAGGAGGCAGGCTCGATATGAGTGCAACGGTTGCTGACTTGAGCCCGAAGACGTTGGAGAACGCGAAGCGCCAATTCGTAGAGTTGTACGGCTCGGCGTTGGTCTTGAACACGTACCTCAAGATCGCCGTGGTCCTGCTCTCCTTGGTGGCGTTGGGGCTGGTCGCGCTGAATTTGCGGACCGTCGCGCAGGCTGCCCGCGTGAAGCCGCTGGTGGTCCGGATCGATGATGTCGGCCGTGCCGAAGCCGTCCAGTACGACGCAACGGCGTACCACCCGCAGGTACCGGAGTTGCGCTACTTCCTGACGCAGTTCGTCGTGAAGCATTTCAGCCGCGTTCGGTCCACGGTCCAGCGCGAATACCCGGACTCGCTGTTCTTTCTGGAGCCGGCCGTCGCGGACGCGACCATCGCTCAGAACGAGCAAAGCCGCACGCTCGACACTTTCCTGACGAACCTTTCGGCGGACGAAAACGACGTCGTCGTCCAAAACGTCAGCCTGAGCGAATTGACGAAGCCACCGTACAAGGCCGCGGTCACCTTCCAGAAGGTCCTATACACGCCGGGTCTGCGCACGGAGCGCGCGCGCGAAACGTATGTCGCGCAGATTGATTTCATGTTGCGCGATCGCGTGCCGAACGAGTTCGTGCGCGTCAATCCGCTGGGGCTGCAGATCAGTTATTTCCGCGTCGATCAAGCGTTCGAGGAGCTGGGACGATGATGACCAATGCCCTGTTCTTGGCCGGGCTGACGGTCTTCCTGACCGTCGGATGGCTCGCCACGGATCTGAGCTTTCTGGCGCCGTACAAGGTCGGCCTCTTTCGGCTGCACGGCACGCTCATCGTCGGCGGCGTGCTGCTGCTGTTCTTCAATCTCTGCGCGGCCTACTACAGCCTGCTGCGGTGGCTGTCGCTCGGCGATGCGGGACGGAAGCTCCGCCACCTGGATCATCAGCTCACGACCCGCGACGCCGTGCTCGATGACGTCGGGGACGACCTGACGTCCTAATCGGATGGTGGGCGATGTGGCGCGATGTCGACCACGACCCTCGTGATCCGGAGATCGAGCGGCCTGACGCCGGTCGACGCGCGGGGCTCGAACGCGACGCGTCCGACCGCGAGAGCCGCGATCCGCGCGACGTGTTTGCGCGCGATCTGGACCTGCCGCGCGGGCCCGAGCGGGAGCGCGTCTCTCTCCAGGCGCGGGCGTACGAACTCCGTGGCACCGAGGTCCGGACACTGGCGACGGTCGGCGCCTTTCGCGTCGTGCCCGAGGCGGACCTGCGCGACCCGAAGGAGATGCGGTCTCGCGATCTTCGGCACCTGCGTGATCTCGATCTGGTCCAGACCGTGCCTCATGTCGTCGGCAAGACACGCACGAGACTCATGACGCTGACCGCGATGGGCCGCGCCGTGCTCGAGGATGCGCGTCGCACTCCCGATCGCGAGGTCGCGCAGACGTTTTACGCCGGCATCGCCAAACCTCGCGAGCTGGCGCACGACGCGCATCTCTACCGCGCGTATGCGAAAGCCGCCGAGCGGCTCGTGGCGAGCGGCGCGCGCCTCCGGCGGGTCGTGTTGGAAGAAGAGCTCAAGCGCGAGTATCAACGCTTTCTCCAGGCGTCGAATCGCCGCCGTCGCGAAAACGACGGCCGGCCGGATCGGACGGCCGACGAGATTGCCGAGTGGGCGCGGTCTCACCAGCTGCCGCTCGACGGCGACTCGGTGCAGTTCCCGGACGTGCGGATCGAATACGACGAGCGGGACGGTCGGCGCGCCATCGAGGATCTGGAGGTGACGACGCCACACTACCGGGGTGCCCACGCCGCGGCGAAGGGCCGCGCCGGATTCACGTGTTATCGGGCGATCGGCGCCCGGCTCGGCGGCGGGAGCGGATCGAGTCGGAGTGGTGGGCGCGGATTCGATCCACGGGTCGCGGAGGAACTGTTGGAATGACGTTCGCCGAACGCGTGCACGCCGTCACGACACTCGGCTTTCTCGAGCGTCACGCGCGGTTCGTGGTGACCGTACTGCTCCATGGCGGCGTGTGTCTCGGCCGGCAGTACTGCACCTTCGCGGGCATCAAACGCGGGCAAGTGATGCACGACTTCTTCGCGAGTCTCGTGAGCCGTGGCGTGGCCACCGCGTACCCGCGCGCGCACGGGAGTACGCACCTCTATCATCTCCACGGCAAAAAACTCTATGCGGCCATCGGGGAACCCAATAGCCGGTACCGAAAGCCAACACCCCTCGCTCGTGCCGTCGAGCGGTTGATGGTGCTCGATGCGGTGCTCGCGAGCCCGGACTTGACGTGGCTCGCGACCGAGCGTGAAAAGGTCTCGCACTTCACCCGGAGGACGCCGCTCCAGGCCCAGGAACTGCCGCATCTGACCTTCGGCACGCCGCCGAAGACGACCATGCGGTACTTTCCCGACAAGCTGCCCATCGGTTTGGATGCGGGCGGCTGGACGCACATTTTTCTGTACCTCGTCACGCGCCGGCTGCCGATTGACTTCCGGACGTTTCTGCACCGCCATGCCGACCTGCTGGCGGCGTTGCCGGCCTGGACGATTCGCCTCCTGGTGCCGCGTCATCTCACCGGCGCGATCCCGCGCTATCGGGCCGCGCTGCGGGACGAGCTCGCAACGCCGCTGCAGCCGTCGACGCTGGACGAGTTGCGCTGGTTTTTCGAGCAGCGGCGGCAGACCGTGGGCGCGGCCCCCGTGATCGCGGACGCGCGGTTTGGACGGGCCCAGGACGCCTTCTCGAGTCCACGGTTTCGCGTCCTCTATCGCACCTGGTTGCAGCAGGGCGATCGCGCGCTGCACGCGACACTTTCACCGGTGCTCGCCGACGCCCTCGCGCGTCGGAGCGGCCAATTGGACTGGCAGGTGCTACCGCATGCGTATCAGCATCTCGCGCCGTTGGTGGGAACCGCGTAGGGCGCCGACCCGGACGAACGGGGGGGCGAACGCCTCATCGGAGGACCGTTCGCCGGTCGTCCGCTCTCGTTGCCCGCGCGCGATGCGGATCCGTTGTCGCCAGCTCGCCGAGCCGGTCGCGGGATCGTTCACCGCGCGCGCTACTTGCGCGCCGACACACGGGGCGGCGTCGTGTGCCGCCCCGCTTCCCGCCGGACTCCGCCAGAAAGAGAGGGGAGAGAGGCGGGACGTGAGCGACCCGGGTCTCAGGCCCGGGCGTCCGCCGTGCGCCTGGCCCCAGCCGGGTCGCTCACGTCCCGCCTCCGGCGTCGTCTCCTCACCGACCTGCGGCCCGAGCGCGTGGCGATCCAGCATCCCACCAAGCTCGCCCGCTTACGCGTCGTCCCCGCGTGGCGCCAGAAGGCGCGCGAACGCGGCGGCCTCACGGGCAGCAGCCCACCGTCGAGGAGTCCCTATGTCTGTCATCAAACCACGCGCCCGCGGCAAGCACGTCGTCGATC
>Ga0066696_10000538_pt1 | contig 15346 bp, 13 predicted proteins | sample GraSoiAngelo_145_FD_71412 | JGI IMG/M metagenome (GOLD analysis project Ga0066696, IMG submission 71412) | Grasslands soil microbial communities from the Angelo Coastal Reserve, California, USA - 14_1009_05_20cm | ecosystem: Environmental > Terrestrial > Soil > Grasslands | place: USA...
CGCGCTACCGACACGCTGATTCCGGCTGTGGCGTTGCCAATGTCGTTGCTGCTCACCGTGGCCGTGATGTACATGCTCAATTTCTCCATCAACAATCTGACTTTGATGGCGCTGACCCTGGCCATTGGTTTCCTTGTCGATGACGCCATTGTGTTTTTGGAAAACGTGGTGCGCCGTGCCGAGCATGGTGAGTCGATCTTGCAAGCAACCTTTAACAGTGCCGGCGAAATTTCCTTCACGATCCTGTCGATGACGCTGTCACTCGCTGCGGTTTTCATCCCGTTGGTTTTCATCCCTGGACTGCTTGGCCGCATCTTCCGCGAGTTTTCCGTCACGATCATCGTGGCGATTCTCGCCTCAGGGCTTGTGTCGCTCACGCTTACCCCGTTGATGTGCGCGCGCATCTTGGGTGAGCGCAGGGCCGGCCACAAACGCGCCTGGATGGAACGGCACACCAGTAACTTCATCAAACGCGTCATCGCTGGCTACGGCCGGGTCCTCGACAAGTTTCTCGATCGCGCATGGCTCACAGTGCCGATCCTGATCATCTGCATCCTTGGTCTCTGGTTCTTCTTCAGCCATCTGCCGTTCACGTTATTGCCGCCGGGCGACAGTGGTTTCATTCGCGGCGTGTTTATCGCGCAGGAAGGTTCGTCGCCGGCGCAGATGCGCGCTTATCAAACGGAAGTCAATAAGAAACTCCAAGCGGATCCAGCCGTTGGGCAATTTTTCACGCTCGCTGGTTTCTCGTCGCGCAGCGCATTGTCGCAGGGGCTGCTGTTTCTTTTTCTGAAGCCGCGCGGTGAACGTCCGCCTATCGATCAAATCATTTTGCGACTGCAAAAATCGCTTGGCTCAATTCCTGGCATGACAGCAGTGTTAACGCCCAGCCCGGTGCTGCAAATCAGTGTTGGTGCCACGAGCCAGACCCAGGGGCAATACGCGTACACTATTAGCGGCATCGTGCCGGGTGATGTTTACGCCGTGGCCGACCAACTGCTGAAAAAACTGAAACAGTTTAAAGGCTTCCTCAGTGTCCGCTCCGATTACTACCACGATACGCCAAATCTCCGGATCGACATGAATCGGGACCGCGCTGCCACCTACGGCGTTTCTACTTCAGCAATCCAAAGCCTGTTACGCAACGCTTACTCGCAAAACTACGTCTATCTCATCAAGGAACCGGACGACCAATACCAGGTTATTCTCGAAGTCAAAGACAAGGAGCGGGCGCACCCTGGGGACTTGGACGATCTCTACGTCCGCAGCAGCACCAGTGGGAATTTCAGCGCGAGCGGCTCAGGCGGAGGAACCATAGCGACGACCACAGGTAATATGACGAATCTCGTTCCGCTGCGTGTTGTAACATCAACAAAAGAAGTTATTGGTCCGCAAGCTGTGAATCATTTGAATCAGTTCACAAGCGTTACGTTCAATTTCAACCTGTTGCCAAACGTCGCCATCGGCGATGCGACCAAGTTTATCGAGGACGCCTTCGCGCAAATCCACCCGCACTATCCGACCGTGCAGGGCATCTTCCAGGGGGAAACACTCGTGTTCCAGCAATTGTTCCGCTCTCTGCCTTTGCTGTTACTCGCTGCCGTTTTCATCATGTATGTGATCCTGGGAATCCTTTACGAGAGCTATGTGCACCCGTTCACGGTTTTGTTTCCAGCAATTGTGCCCGCCGTAGTCGGCGGACTGGCTACATTGTATCTCTTCCACTCAGTGCTTTCGCTTTATAGCGTCATCGGCCTTTTCCTCTTGTTAGGCATCGTGAAGAAGAACGGAATCATGGTGGTCGATTTTGCTTTGCAACGAATCGACGAAGGCTGGGACCTGCGCTCGGCGATTCACGAAGCGAGCATGGAACGGTTTCGTCCCATTATGATGACAACGCTTGCCGCGCTTATGGGCGCGGTGCCGATTGCGCTCGGGTTCGGCCAGGACGCCGCATCGCGTCGCCCTCTCGGGCTCGTCATCGTTGGCGGCCTCATTTTCTCGCAACTAATAACGCTCTTTGTGACTCCAGTCATTTATCTCTGGCTTGAATGGTTTCAGGAGCACGTGCTCGACAAGGTACCGTTCCTTCGAAGCGCTCACTATCATCACGAGGACGAAGCTGGGAGAGAACAGTTGCGACCCGAGCCAGCGGGCGCCCGTTGATGCAGAATTTAACTGTTTGACGCTGTAACGTGGCGAAGCTCATGCGCGCGATGGTTCTCGACAAGCCATCGCGGCCACTGCAGCTGCGCGATGTGTCAAAACCAAAGCCGGGCAGGGGACAACTGCTCGTGCGTGTTGCGACATGCGCGATGTGCCGGACCGATCTTCACGTCGTCGATGGTGAGTTGCCCGACCCGAAATTGCCGTTGATTCTCGGACATCAAATCGTCGGACGGGTCGAAGAGATCCCCGAAGGAGCAAATTCGAAATTCCAGATCGGCGATCGTGTCGGCATCCCCTGGCTGGGCTGGACCGATGGGGAATGTGTCTATTGTCGTTCTAATCGGGAGAATCTTTGCGACCGCGCACGTTTCACCGGTTACACGATCGACGGCGGCTATGCCGAGTTCGCCGTGGCTGATTCGCGATTTTGTTTTCATCTGCCCGACGGTTACAACGATGCCGATGTCGCGCCGCTCCTTTGCGCGGGGTTGATCGGCTATCGGTCATATCGCAAAACTGGTGACGCCCGTCGGCTCGGCATTTACGGGTTCGGTAACGCCGCTAACTTAATCGCGCAGGTAGCGCTTCATGAGGGTCGCGAGCTTTTCGTGTTTACGCGGCCCGGCGACAAAGACACTCAGAAGTCTGCAAAGAAGTTGGGTGCGAAATGGGTCGGTAGTTCCGATGAAGAGCCACCTGAAAAACTCGACGCCGCAATTATTTTCGCATCCGTTGGCCCGCTTGTTCCTGCGGCGCTGCATGCGCTTGCTAAGGGCGGTATCGTCGTCTGCGGCGGGATTCACATGAGCGACATCCCATCGTTTCCGTATGCCGATCTTTGGGGCGAGCGGGTGATCACTTCTGTAGCAAACTTGACCCGCCGCGATGCCGAGGAATTTCTCGAGATCGCGCCGCGCGTTCCGGTACAAACGAAGACGGAAACCTTCCCGTTGGAACAAGCGAATATTGCACTCGATAGATTTCGCTCCGGTAAATTGAAAGGCACCGCTGTTCTGATCCTCAATGCAAATTGAGATCACCGGTAAGGCGCCGCGGCGGATTGCCAAGTGTTGTACAGGCGGCTGTGTCAGCCGCCTAATTGTTGGTTCGGCACATAATAGGTAGGGGCGATTGACCTCAATCGCCCAGTAGCTCTGTAGTCGCTTCGCTGTGCGAAGCGTTGTGCGCCGCCCACAAGGCGGCGGCTACAGCAAAAGGGTTCAGGCCTGCGGCGGTATAGCACAGCCAAGGCCGGTGAACCGCACCTACCTCGGATCTCGCAGCGATCGCTATGCGCTGTAGCTAACGATTGGTTCTCAGCGCGCTCGGCTTAGCACTCGGGTGGCGACCGGTTTGATAAAATTGCCGGGGAGCCGCTTCTCGTCGTCCGGGACTGAGCCGGCGGCGTAGGCGAGGGCTTCTTCTTCTGGCGCGAGAAATGGTTTGAACCGGTTCTTGTCGATGGCCTTCATGAAGGCTTCATGGGCGGAGACTATTCCCTTTTCCAGCGATGCCCAGATGACATCATCCATGAATTGCATTCCCTGAGCTCTTCCGGAAACGATCACGTCCTGGAGCTTTTGGGTCGCGCCTTCGCGGATGATTGCGGCGACGGCAGCGTTGGCGATCAGAATTTCATTGACGGCGATGCGCCCCGGCCGATCCACTCTCTTTAAGAGCAATTGTGCAACGACGCCACGAAGCGAGTTTGCAAGCATGGCACGCGCCTGCGACTGCCGTTCGGCAGGGAAAGCATCTATCATGCGATCCACTGTCTTGCGAGCATTGTTCGTGTGCAGCGTGCCGATCACGAGAAGGCCTGTCTCGGCCGCGGTCAGGGCGAGTGAGATCGTTTCCAAGTCCCGCATCTCGCCTATCAGCACGATATCGGTATCCTCACGCAGCGCCGCCTTGAGGGCAGCGGGAAACGTAATCGAATCGCTCGGCACTTCCCTCTGTGTAATGATGCTCCGCTTATTATCGTGGACGAACTCGATCGGTTCCTCAATCGTCACGACGTGCTTGGAAAAGTTTTGATTAATGAAGTCGATTAGCGCGGCTTGCGTGGTGGTTTTACCGGAGCCCGTTGGACCGGTGACGAGAACAAGCCCGCCGCGTAAATGCGCAAACTCTTTTACTACTACCGGGATGCCTAGCTCCTCGAGACTCGCAATCTTCGTGGGGATCAACCGAAAGGCCGCAGCGTAACCATTCGACTGTTTATAGTAATTGGTGCGAAATCGAGAGTGCTCATCCATTGCATAGGCAAAATCGAGATCGCCCCGTTGCTCGAAGAGGTCCCAGTTATGGGAGCCACAAATTTCACTCATCATTTGTGCAGCTTCCTCGTGCGAAATCGGCTCAGCTCGGATAGGCATGATGTCTCCATGCTTCCGTATTTTCGGCGGTTGCCTCTCTCCGATATGCAAATCGGACGCCCCCTGCTGGACGACGATGTCAAGAAATTGATCCAGGTAAGCCATTTTCAGGACCGCGGTTACATCTTTAAGTGTTGCCGTACGACCAGTTTTTGGTCGGCGCGCGTGTACGCTTCTTCTGCGCTAATCAGCCCGGTCTCATAGAGATCAATTAATGCATCATCCATCAAACGCATTCCCTGTTTTTTGCCGGTCTGAATTATGCCGGGCAGCATGTAGGTTTTTGCCTCGCGAATCACGTTGGCCACAGCCGGCGTATTGGTGAGAATCTCCAGCGCGAGCACCCGACCGGTCCCATCCTTTTTTGGTATCAGTTGGTGGCTCATCACGCCGCGCAGCGATTCAGCCACCATCACCCGGATGTGTTCCTGTTGATCTGGCGGAAACACGTCCAATAATCGATCAAGTGTGCGCGAAGCGTTACTGGTGTGCAGTGTTGCCAAAACAAGATGCCCGGTTTCGGCCGCAGTGATGGCGAGTGAAATTGTTTCTAAGTCGCGCATCTCGCCCACCATGATCACGTCTGGATCTTCCCGGAGCGCAGCACGCAGTGCCGTGGCGAAAGATTCTGTGTGTGTAAATACCTCGCGTTGGCTGACGTGGCAGTTTTTCGAAGCGATGACGTATTCGATCGGGTCTTCCAGCGTGATAATGTGATCGCGGCGCTCCGTATTGATTTGCGCGATCATCGCTGCAAGCGTGGTCGATTTGCCGGTTCCTACCGAGCCTGTTGCTAAAACCAGCCCGTTCTGATAGCGGGTGAGTATTTTGAGGTGCTGAGGCAGCCCCAGTTCGTCCATCGTCCGCACCTTTGAGTTGATGACCCGAAAGACAATTTCCATCCCGAGTCGCTGCCGGACCACACTTGTCCGAAATCGGGCGAACTTGTTTTCATAAGCAAAGTCGGAATCGCCGCGGGTATCGAGCTCCTGCTTGTACACTTTCGGCATGAAGTCTTCTGCCAAAGCTACCGTCTGCTGACTGGTCAGGCGCGGCGCATCCGGCCACATTGGCTGCAAGGTTCCATTTACCCGCCAGATCGGTGGCGCGGCCACACCCAGATGAACGTCCGACGCGTCCGCCTTTTGCCCCATCTCAAGATAGTCATCCACGTGAGGGAGCGGATGCGATCCGACCGGAGGAGCTGAAATGTTCAGGGTCATAGGGTTGCCGAGATCATTATGTAATTCAAACTGCCGGCGCAAATCCTAAAACGCCCCATTATTTGCTCGAGGAGCGGCTTTGACCGCCAGAACCTATTACGCGGCTTTTAACTATCTCAGTAATCACCGGGCGAACCAGGCTCGCCGCGATTTTTAGCGCGCCGAGGGCAAAACCGGTTTCCACCAGCCGTTTTTTCTTTTTCTCACCGCTTTTGGCATTGATGTAAATTTTTTTCTTTCGCATTGGCGCAAACGCGATGAGAGCACCCACAGCGGCAGCCGCCGTCAACCAGGAAGCTGTTTGTTCTCTGAAAGATCTTCGCAGTTTTCCGGCGAAATCGAGTTCGTAATGCAGACCGCGTAGATCGCGCGTTACGCGCTCGCGTGAATGAGCAATCGCGGATGTTAGCTCGTCGATTGAGTCGTCGTGTCCAGGTTCTTCAGCCATTCGCGGTCTTTCTTTAATTCCAATGCCGTGACGTGAAAGAGCGGCTTGATCATTTGGCTGCGGGCGACCAAGAGCAAGATTAACCCGATCACGAAATGGAGCACGGCAGTTGCTAATGCTATCCATAGCCAGGAAATCCCGGCAACATGCGCCAATCCAGCAACCACGCTCGCAACCAGAAAGCCATAGCCGAACCCAAAAAGTATTAGCGCCAGAATCAAACAACTTACCAGCACCAGCACTTGCACGAGCGCCGCTTTCGATTCTTGAGCGACAAGAGCAAAGCGGCTCTCAAAAAACTCCGTCAACGCGCTGGCGAGCGCGAACAGATTTTCGAGCAAACCGGCATGTCCCGCCGGATTACGGGATCGAGAAGGCTTGCTGGTCATTCCGGTCGCAGCGCGACTAACGCCGGAAAATCAGGCCCAGCACAAATCCGATCCCAAGAGCGGTCAGGACAGCCCTGGTCGGGTTCTCGCGCACGTATTGCTCCGCGTCTTCCTGAAATGTGCGGACGCGGTCCCTTGCATCGCCCAAGGCATGTTCGGCTTTGTCACGTGCTTCCCCCCAGGCTTGTTCAGCCTTGCCGCGGTACTCGCCCGCGATTGCGCCCGCCGCCGCGCGCAAGTCTTCAGCCGCCTTGCGAGCATGCGTCCTGCTGCTTTCCAATTTTTCCTGTGCATCCGCCTTGGCGGACGATTTTTGTTCTGCTTTGTTCTCTTCAGCCATTGGTAATCTCCAGTTGATTTCGCTTTAGTATCTGCGCGCTTTGCATAATCGGCAAACGCCGAGTTTTCGCTGAAGCGTGCTTCTTTCTGTGAACGCTTTATCCGTTTAACGACTCAACGCTTCAACGACGGGCGTCAGCGCGGCCTACTGCTCACGGAAAATGATTCGCGCTTTTGTCAGATCGTAAGGTGACAGCTCCAGCGAAACCTTGTCTCCCGGCACGATCCTAATGAAATGCTTCCGCATTTTACCGGAGATATGTGCAAGCACGTTGCGCTGGCCCGGAAGATCGACACGAAACATCGTACCCGGCAACACTTGGGTTACCATGCCCTCAGTCACGATTGGTCCTTCCTTCGCCATGTCGCGAATTATACCCTTGAATAGCTGTCGCTCAAATTGGCGCATGAAGGCTCGAAAAGCTATTGGATCTGATCGAGCGAAACTGCGGGTAAGTAGTCCCTCAGTTCTTCACGCTTCCACCATGCGCCGGTTTGCCGATGTTCCCGCAAAGTTGTAAAACGATAGCGATAAAACAGTGCGCGCATGTAGCGCGGTGGTTCGCGCGGGAATGGATTCTTCGCGAGCAATCGACTGACATCTCGCGAACCTTGCAGTAACCGGATAATTAATCCGCCTAACCAGGGATTTTCTCGAGGTGTTCCTAAAGCGGCGAACCACATTTGCCAATCGAGTCGGGGCTGGTGCGGCGCGCACCAGCCGGGCGCGCGCATCACGTCGCCCGGTTTCCACTTAAATTCGTAAGGTAGCCAGTCGAATCCGTCGGTGCTTCCTTCGATCACAATTTCGTCGCGATCCTTGGTCATTACGCGAAAGAGTCCGTAGCCGTTCACGATCCGAAATGGTTCCATATGTCCGTAAACCGCGATGATTGGTCGCGGCCAATCTGCGTCGGGCTTAAACGCGGTGAAAGTCAGCCACGCATTAATCGGCAGTGTGACGATTAACAGCGCGACAGTCGCAAACATTGACGATCGCTGTAGCCACATCCCTGTGGGACGCAGGGCGCTGATCTTTTTAACGAGTTTGCGTGGCACCGCCCACACGGCGACTACAGAATCATCAATCAGTAAGAGACACAGCGCAAGCGTGAGCAGATTGAAGAAGCAATAGTTGCCGGTGAGCGCGATTACGATTTGCAAAAAAATCATTAATCCAGCGGCAAGGAGCCGTGGCCGGCGCGGTGCCCAAATGAAAAACGGAACGATGATTTCTACGACGAGACAGAACGCGACCGAAAACTGTTTAAACCACTCCGGACTTTTATCGGCCCACCATCCGAAAACGGTGGGCAACGGTTGAGACCAGTAATGATAATCAAGTGCTGTCAGGTTCCACCAGCAGTCGTCGCCACTGGTCAGCTTTACGACGCCCGACATGAGCATCAGTTTAAAAAGAAGAAATTTAAGCAAAAACAGCGCTGGCCGCGACATCGTAACCGAGCTCGGCTCGTCCGCCGCTGCTTTGGCGAAGCCGGATGCCCCTGGCCACCACATCAATTCCCTCGGCAAAAGTCGCCACGGCGCGAAAAAAATCGACAAAAAGCCGGTTTCCAGCAGCAAAATATCCCATTGGAAACTGAGGAAAGTTTGCCCGGCGATTGTTAGCGAAAGATAGAACGCAAAAAGTGCGGTCAGCGAAACGGCTGGCGCGATTCCAGAAATTAATAGCAATGACAAAACCACTCCGCCCCCGCATAGAAAATGGAGAAAACCATTACTGGAATTGAACCAGCACAGCGTGGGTAGCAGCGAGTAGGCCCGCGCTCCGAATCGTTCATAAACCGCGGGTAGAAATTGATTGATCGGCGAGACTCCGTCGCTACCGACTAGGCCATCGACCTGTACCCAAAGCGAGACGAACGCGATTAAGTAAATGAGGCCAACCGCGCGAAGAAACCAGCGCCGCGCCCAAAAATAAGTCGGCGGCCGGACGTCGTTACCCCAAAGCACACGTGTAACTGCAGACGCCGATTTTCGGTGACGGGCAACTAACTTATACGCAAGCTCGGAGACCGCGGCGAACCCGGCGACGTGATCGTAACTCCACGCCAGCCATTTTTTGGAAGATCCATATCGCAACGAGCGATAGACCGCTTCAGCGGCAGAAAACACTTCGCCATCGGGTTCGATAAACCGCATCGCCTGCTTGAAATCATCGCGCGAAATTTCAGGGAAGTGGTCGACTTCCTGGTAAGTAGCGTAATCGACGTAGCCCGCAGTGATGACGCGCCAGTGTTCGATCCATAACCGGCAAAAATCACATTCACCATCCCAGATCAGCAGCGGCTTTGCCGGAGGACTGGCGACGCGCGGATGGCGTTCGTTAGTCATAAACGCCGAACGTCCAACGTTCAACGCTCAACGTCCAATTCAGAATCCGAATTGGACGCTAGATGTTCGACGGTTGGCGTCGGGCGTTTTCCTAATCTTTGAACTCGGCCCAAACTGGGGCATGATCCGAAGGCTCCTTCCCTTTGCGCATTTCGCGATCGATTCCGGCATCTATGCACCTTTGCGCCAAGCTTTCACTTGCAAGGATTGCGTCGATACGCAGTCCACGATTTTTTTCAAATGCGCGCATTTGATAGTCCCACCAACTGAAGAGCCCGCTTTCTCGATGATGCAGACGAAGCGTGTCGCGCAGGTCCAGTTCATAAAGCTCGCGGAAAGCCCGTCGTTCATCCTCCGAGCACATGATCGCGCCGCGCCACAAATCTGGAGCGTAAACATCAATATCTTCCGGGGCCACGTTGAAATCGCCGCACACTACCAGCGCGGCACTTTTTTCTTTCGATAAGCAGTCTCGCAGGCGGCGGTACCAAGTCAGTTTGTATCCGTACGCAGGCGATCCGACTGCCTGGCCGTTAGGCGCATAAATCGAAAAGACCCGCACATGATCGATGGTCGCTGCGATCACTCGTGCCTGCGGATCGATGACTTCGTCGCAAAGCGACGGGCGTACATCGCGCAGTTCTGTTTTCGCTAGGATCGCGACTCCGTTATAAGACTTCTCGCCGTGGTAGGCGGAATGATAGCCGATGGCTTGCAGGGCAAGCTCGGGAAATTGGTCATCGCGACATTTCGTTTCTTGGAGACAAACAATATCCGGCTGTGTGGCCTCGAGCCAAGAGAAAAGGCGATCTTGGCGCCTTCGCAGCGAATTGATGTTCCATGAGACGATCTTCATCCGCTGTAGCAAATGTAGCGCACGCGTCCCCGCTTGCGATGTTCCGTGGCGCAAGCGGGCACAGTTGCGCTACAGTTCTAACTCAACACCCGGTGTTGGCACAATTAGGTCTGAGCCGGGAAGCTCTGACGTCAGCTTGCATCGCATCCACTCGACGGCCGGCGGATCGCCGTGCACGAGCACAATTGTTTTCGGTGAGAGTTTCTTGGCGTAATCGATTAACGATTCGCGTGCCGCGTGGGCGCTGAACTGGAATTGCTCAATGTTGCAACGGACGCGCTGGGTTGGGCCGTCCGGATCGAGCGCAACCTCACCCCCTGCAGGCGTGTCGCGTAGAAGACCGGCAGGCGATTCCGGATTGGCGTATCCAACAAAAAAGATAGAGTGCTGTGGATTGTCGACCAGTCGCTGAGCAAAAACATTGGAAAGCGTTTTCGGAATCATCATCCCGCTGGAGAGGGCGTAAACGCGGCCAGCTCGCAACGGCGCATCCCGCACGGTTTCGTCATTGAGAATGAATGGCGCCGCGTCTTTCAAGAGTTGCAGACGCGGCAATTGCCGACGTGTCACATGCGCACGACGATCGTAGGTGTCGGTCATTTTCGAGCTGAGGCCACCAATATAAATTGGAAAATCGGCTAGGAGCCGTTCACGGCGAAATTTGTAAAGCATCGCCAGGATCTCCTGGGTTTTTCCGAGCGCGAAAACTGGTATGAGTACACAAGCGCCTCGGTTGAAGGCCGTAGCGATTGCGTCCGCCAGACGTCGCTCTTCGCCAAGGCGCGTCCAATTTTCCGGCTTTGCGTGATCACCTCGCGTGCTTTCCATAATCAAGATGTCGATCTTCTTTTCCGGAAAAATCGCTGCTTCCATGATTGTTTGATCATCAAAATTGACGTCGCCGGTGTAAAAGATCGTTTGCCCCTCGCCGCGGAGCAGAATTCCAGTCGAACCGAGTACGTGTCCGGCGTCGAAAAACTCGAATGTCAGCGCGTCTCTTTCGCGGTTGTGCGCGCGTTCGCCAAAAATCGACATGCGTTGATCGACCGGGCACCAACGCCAACGCTCCGATGCTCGATCCGTCTCGCGATGCGTAAAGAACGGATAGGCCATTTCCCCGATTTCCTGGCGCTGTCGCGTCATCACGTTGACTGAGTTGTGCAAGAGCGTATTGCCAATGTCAGCCGTGGCCTCAGTCATGAAAATGCGCGCATTTGGAAAGCGCCGCATCAATATGGGTAAGGTGCCGATATGGTCCTGATGGGCGTGCGAGATTAGGGCTGCTTCGATTTTGCGGTCTGCAATGGCTTTGAAATTCGGCAACGCGTCTTCGCCCACGTTTTTGGGATGCATCCCGCAATCGAGTATCAGCTCGTGACCAGCAATCTCCAGGTAGTACGAGTTCGCGCCGATTTCGGTGTGGCGGGTGAGATTAATGAATTTCAATTCGCTCTCTTACTCTTGCTCCGGAGGAAGCGAGTAAGTTCCTGGCTCTTCAGCAATGCGGGAGGCGAGGCTGCTGATCAGGCCCATCAACATTGAGACAACTTCAAGCAGTTGCTGTTTACCAGATCTTATCGCGACCTCATCGCATAATTGCTTGGCGACCAAAACATCTAGGCACGCTGCGCATTCCAGCGCTGAGCCCCGGGCAAAATCAAGAAAGCGGCAGCGATCTTTAACCGCGAACTTGCCGTTACCCTCGGCAATATTGAGCGGGACGCTGGTCGAGGCGCGATCCAGTTGCTCTTTCACGGCAGCTTTGCCTTTCACTTTCGCGGCTAACTCCGTGGCCCAACTTACAAACTTAAGCGAAGCTTGGTATACGTTAAGTTTCTCGTGATCAAATCTGACGTTCATTAGGTCAGAATGAGTAAGAGCAAGTGTAAGAGCAAGAGCAAGAGTAAGAACGCTTCCCAGAGCGCCGCTACAGCCACTTTTTGAAGATCCGCAGCCAATTGCCGCGAAGGATTTTTTCGATTTGCTCGTCGGAAAAACCGCGCTCGATGAGTTTGCGGGTCAAATTTCGCGCGTGCGAATGATTTGTTAGATCGGGAATGAAATGTGGCGTGGTCAACTTCGCGGCGAGCTCGGCTCGCACGCTCTCCGGCAGCTGCTGGAAGAGGTACTCGCAAAAATCAAAACCAATCCCGACGCCGCCGATTCCCGTAAGGCCTATAACGTGCTCGATATGGTCGACATAACGATCGATGGTGCTCGTTTCAGGGTCGGGACTAACGAGAATCGCATTTACACCGATAACACCACCGCGTTGGCCGATGATCTTGATTTGCTCGTCGCTGATGTTGCGCTCGATGTCATAAAACTTTCGCACGTTGGTGTGTGAAACAACAAGCGGTTTGCTCGTAAGATCGACAATGTCCTCAAACCCCTTTGGATTGATATGGGCAAGATCGATAACGATCCCGAGGCGCTCGCATTCGCGCACGAGGTCGCGGCCAAAATTCGTTAGGCCGTCGCGTGGCGAACCGCTTGGCTTAAAGATTCCGCCGCTGCCAGCGGCGTTACGGCGCGCATGCGTCAAACCAACCGATCGCACACCGAGTTCGTAAAACGCGCGAAGTAAATTCAAATCCTCGCCTAACGGCTCCACGCCTTCCATCGTGATGACCAGCGCGATTTTATTTTCGGCGCGAGCTTGCTCGATCTCGGCAAACGTTTTGCAAATCGCGAACCGCTCCGTTTGCTCCACCTCCGCGTACAGCCGCGCGACCTGATCCAGCGCGACACGCAAACCCATTTCCGGCATGTAGCGATCTTCGATATAAATCGCCACCCCGAGCACGCCGATACCGCCGGCTTTAAATTCTGGCAAAAACTGCGAGACGAGAACGCCAGGCCGATCACGCTTTTCATACAAATCGATCAGCAGATCGAAGTGAAAATCGACAAGCCCACTCGCGTGAAGCCGGTCGATTCGTTTTTCGACGGATTCTTCGTTACCAGTCATTCTGTAGCGGCCTATGACCGCCGAATTTGTCCGCGGATCACGCGGATGTCACGAAGAGATCGGCGGCTGCATTGCAATGAGAGATTGCGGGAAAGGGTTTGAGGGAGACGTTCCTTACCTACTCAGCTCGAGCATGCGCAGGATCGGTATCTCCGCGTGTTTGCGCACCGGCTCGGGCAACGTGATCTCCGGCTCCATGTTGAGGAGTGCGTCGTAAGCTTTCTCCAGCGTATTCATCTTCATGAACCGGCATTCGCCACAAAAGCAATTGTCTGTCGGGCCGGGAATGAATGTTTTATCGGGAATCTCTTTGCTCAGTCGATGCAACAACCCAGCTTCGGTTACGACAATGATCTCGTGGGCAGGCGATTCTTTGCAAAAGCTCACCATCTTTTCGGTCGAACAAACTTCGTCAGCCAGCATGCGCACGGCGTAGGTACATTCCGGGTGCGCAACAACCGGCGCACCCGGGTATTGTTCGCGGATTTTGTTTATGCTGCGCGCGGTGAACTCGACATGGACGTAACAGGTGCCCTGCCACAAATCCATCTTGCGTCCTGTCCGTTCCATCACCCATGCGCCGAGGTTTTGGTCTGGAACAAAGAGAATATTTCGATCAGCCGGCGCGGCGCGCACGATCTTGTCGGCGTTGCCGCTGGTGCAAATTACATCGGCCAGCGCTTTCACGCCGGCGCTACAATTGATATAAGCGATCACGTAATAATTTTTGTCTGCGTGCGCTTTCAAAAACTCTGCCAGCTTTTCCGGCGGACACGATTCGGAGAGGGAACAGCCCGCCTCCAGATCCGGCAAAATCACGCGTTTGTTTGGATTAATGATCTTGGCTGTCTCTGCCATGAAATGGACGCCGCAAAACAGAATCACATCAGCGTCGGTTTTGGCTGCCTGGTAACTCAGGCCCAGCGAGTCGCCGACAAAATCCGCAACGTCCTGCAACTGCGGCACCTGATAGTTATGCGCGAGAATAATGGCGTTTCGCTCATGCTTGAGCTCTTGCAGCGCTTCGGCAAGATCGACACTTGGGCGAACTCGTCCGACGGCGGGCTCGACGTCGAAGTTTGTACCCGCGGTTACCATCGAGGAATATTGCAGTTTTCGGGATTTTTACAACGCCTGTAGCCGTCGCTCTGTGAGCGACGCGCGTGCGCCTCGCACAGCGAGGCGGCTACAGAGCCGCGCGCATCGCGTCGATCGGCGCTTCGCGCTCGAACCAAATGGAAAAAGAGAGAGCGCCTTGATATAGCAATAGTGACAGCCCATTTGCGCCGCGTGCGCCAGCTTCATCTGCTGCGCGAAGCAGAGACGTCCTCGATGGCCCATATACGCAATCGAAAATCATGTGATGCGGCGCAATCAACCGAGCCGGGATTGGCGCTGGGTCGCTCAAATTCATTCCCAGCGGCGTGGCATTAACGATCAGATCGATGTCGGCCAGCTGCGGGCGCATTGCCGATTCATCCCACGCCACGGCTTCAAGGCGCGCTGCCGGACCTAGCACGCGCGGTCCCGTGAGAAAAGGCCGCAACTGCTCCACAAGCGCACTCGCTTTTTCCGGAGTGCGATTGACCAGAACAACGCGCTCACAATTTTCGAGCGCGCATTGCCAGGCGATGACGCGACCGGTACCGCCGCCTGCACCAAGAATCATCACTCTAAGATCGCGCACGTCGACCGAGAATTCGCTGCGAATCGCTCGCAGGAATCCTTCGCCATCGGTATTTGAACCAATGAGTTTCTTATCGCGAACACGAATCGTATTTACTGCTCCCACGCGAGTCACAGATTCGTCTGCTTCATCGATTTGAGTGAACGCCGCGATCTTATGCGGGACAGTCAGATTGATTCCCACAAAATCGAGTTTGCGCAAAAACAGCAGCGCCGATCGCAGTTCGTTGGAGCGAATGTGAAAGCGCGCGTATTGAGTTTTGATCTCACAGGCGCGTAGCGCGGCGTTTTGCATTTGCGGCGAGAGCGAATGCGCGACCGGATCACCAAAAACGCCGAGTCGAATCGGCGGATCGATATCGCGGGTTACTTCGTCCCACTTCTCAAGATCAGCCAGCGTGTAGCGCTCCGTAGTGTGCTTTTGCTCCATCGCTTGAGCATCGAGGGGTTTTGTATTTGTGGCAAAGTGGGCGTGACCGAATACGCGTAGATCGCAAAGCTCTGGAGAGCGCAGGCTGCCAGCCTGCAGTCG
>Ga0066696_10000562_pt1 | contig 15021 bp, 7 predicted proteins | sample GraSoiAngelo_145_FD_71412 | JGI IMG/M metagenome (GOLD analysis project Ga0066696, IMG submission 71412) | Grasslands soil microbial communities from the Angelo Coastal Reserve, California, USA - 14_1009_05_20cm | ecosystem: Environmental > Terrestrial > Soil > Grasslands | place: USA...
GGAGCGGCAACATCGATTCCCGCAATGAAATACCAGTGCTCAATCTTCTTCGCATCCGGAATCTCAGATGCGGAAACTTGATCTCCGTGCCCCAGATAAGACGTCGTACGTGAACCGGGATGCCCAGTCTGCTCCGCAGGGAGCGCGTCGGAGTGCAATGTAATTGCCCAATCGGATAGATCGGGGGCAGAAATGGCGATGGGATCAGAGAGATAATCGGCGCCGGCAGGAATCGTTATGTCGGCTCTTCCTGAAAAGCTGAGTGCCTTATCGCTTCCCGCAACAATCTTGTCGGATCCGGCCGATACGGCCTTCGCGATGTGAATACCACTGAAGTACAGAGGCGCAGTCCCAAAACGGTTTGATAGACGCACCCGCAGTTCGCGGCCGCCAATGGACAAGTGAACGATCTGGCGAAGCGTGACGTCGGTGAGATCGTCGGCAGCCAGGGAGTTCTTAGGCTCAGCTAGCTGCTGCGATGCAGCCCAGGAACCGACCCAATGCGTTTGAGCGAGAGCTTGGGAAAATCCGAAACTCAGGTAGAGGAGTATGACGGCGATGCGCGAGGCCATAAGCTTGATAGATTACACTCCGGTCCTGTTTTGGGCCTGGCGTGGTTGGTGACAGCAAAAAGCAGATCACTCCTCCTCCAAGGTCGGGGTCGGGATGACGGTAGAACAAGGAGGATGCCTGAACGACAGGGCCTTGATAAAGATTCCAAATAGAAGCGTGAGGCGCGGGATGTGGAATCCCGCCCCGCTCTTCCAACACACTATTGCGGGTAGTTAACGATTGTCGTCGGGCTCCAGCTTCCGCCAGCGCCGTTGTTGCCGGCGTCGCAGTGGAACCTGACATTGAGAGGATCCGTGGTGTCGGTGGTTCGGAAGCCAGGCCCTCCAAACGTGAACGCCGGGCCTTCACCCAATGCACTAAAGAAGGCGTTCTTCGCAACTCCACCGGGGCAAACGGCGGCCGTCGCCGAGCCCTGCCAGACCGATGGGCTCTTCTGGTTGGGTGATGGGAACCAGGAATCGTCGTTCGCCGGTATCGAGTAGAACTGATCAGGAAGGTGAATATTGAGCGTGTAGGAAGTGCCATCGGCACAGTAGACGTCGGTATTCATGCTTGCGCCCGCCAGAGAAACCGTCGTCGCTGGATGGCCGTCGGGCATGTACAAGTCATAGCCTCCCAAAACAGTCGCACCAGAATCGACAGTCATCGGACGAGTCATGCCCAAAACGACCGTACCGTCTCCCGGGTTCCAATCGTTCGGGAATTTCGGATCATTGGTTCCCCACCATGCGGTCCAGCGGACGTAGTCGAGCTTCGTATAGTCGTAGGTGAGCGGCGGATTTGTCGGGAATACCTCTACATCTGTATTGGCCGCCGCATCGCCCACCATGAATTTGTCGACAAAGGCCGCGACTGCCGGGGCCTCGGCGGGGAGTGTTGCACAGTGGTTATGTGCGCCGTCGATATAGAAGCCAAAGCGGTCTCCGATACCGAATGCGTTATAGACCCGTTGCGTCGCGCGTGCTGAGACATAGTTGGATCGATTGGATAGCCAATAGAAATCCGTGTTGCCGGTTTCCAATAGCGCACGAGGCGCCACCAGGGCCATCAATTCGTGATGATCTGTCGGCATCTTGTAACGATTGACGCCAGAGAACTGCCTCATCGGGCTGGCGAACCAATTGTAGTCCGTACGGGCGATGTCTTCGGAGGCATGATCCGCCTCTATCTCATCCGTGACACGCCAGGCTGGAGCGCCACCGCCACCGTTTTCCTGAGCGATCGTCAGCGCAACCCGCTCATCGAGTGCACCGGCAAAGAGTGCCATTTTGCCGGCATAGGAGCATCCGGTGACGGCCAGGTGCTTGATGTCGACAGGTAGCCGATTGGTGGACGACTGAGAAGCAAGGATGATGCCGTCGATGAGACGGCTCACTCCCCACGACCAGGCGGCGTATTGACCCGAGTTGCTGCCGCCGGCGCAAGATGATTCCAGCGCAAAGTTCAGGGTAGAGCGTGTAGAAGCCGTCGGTGGCGCTCGGACGGCCGTATGTGGTTACGTTGTTGTGGACGAAATCGATGCTAGCGATTGGGCGCGTGGAGAAGACGCTGGCTGGCAGGCTGCCTCTGTTAAACCCAGAGTTGCTGGCAAAGAACGTCATGGCGATCAACGCTGGGAACGGGCCATTGCCCATTCCGGTTGGAATGTAAACGCCCGACCTCAAAGTCATCGACTTGCCGTTCCTGGTAACAGTCACGGTCAGAGTACCTTTAGCCGGCGCCGTCGCCGGCGTGTACGTCGCGCTAATAGTGCAGTCGGAGCAGTCAGGCTTAGGGCCGATTTCGTATTTCTCGATGGAAGCCTTGATCTCTTGACGCCGACGCTCCCAGTTTGCCAAAGAAGTGTCGCGGGTTCCGTCGACAAACCGAAACGGGTCTGGCAAAGGCCGAATGATTGGAAGTTGAGCGAAGTTCGGGAAGCTAGGCGCCGCAAAGTTCGCGCCGGTATTCTCGACGTCGTAGACCAACGGAGTAGTTGCGCTATTAGACGTATCCTCCTGCGCGAATGCTCCTACTGCGGTAGCCGACACCAACAGAACCAAGATCAGCGAAATAGATAGTTTTGCAAGACTGAAATTGTTGTGAAATTTAGGCATCGTGGTCATCTTTTCTACGCTTGGTGATATGGACGACATGGTCCTTTTTCCTCCTGGGGGTTGTGCGCGACTTTGTGCACCCAGATTCGAATAGCGAAATCCGTACAGGTTGAACAGTTAGTTCGGTTCAACAACAAAAGGCCGCGAGTATATACATCGGGACAAAAGGGCCTGTCAAGAAGGAGGCCGGATGAAGACCCCCTTCAGCGCTGCAGATCACCTCCCAGTGCGCTTCTCAGAAATCCAATAAAGCCGTATATTTTAAGGACTTTCTGAGTAGCCCGTCAGGGCTTACCAAAAAGTTTGCGATTACTTGAAGCGCGCAGCTCAGCGATTTTTGCGAAATGAAAATTCTAAGATTCTCTTCACCCCAGTCTTGACAATGTCTGGGCTGACTGCATAAAGTTCGGGGCGCGAATTTAATTCACAGGGCGCATCTGGGATACAGTTCGTCCATGCGGCGACTCGACTTTACCAATACGCAAGTAGCATCCAGCGAAACGGCGCGCGACATTAACCGCAGCGTTGTGCTGAACCTCATCCGTCACAGGCAGCCGATCTCGCGAGCCGACCTGGCTCGAGTCTCGGGGCTGCAGCGCAGCACGGTGTCGCTGATCACCGAACAACTGATCGAAGAGAAGTGGGTGATCAATGGACCTACCGGACGCTTGCCAAGAGGCCGCCGGCCCACGTTTCTGCGATTAAACGAAAGGCGGGCGATTCTCGTTGCCGATATCCGGCCGGCGCAGACAACCGTCGCGCTCGGCGATATCAATGGGCACTTTCTGTCTCAAGTAGCCTTTACCACCCCGGCCGATGCGGCTGCGGGAGCGAAGCAGATTGCGGCGCGAGTTCAGGAGTTGATCCAGGCTCATCCCAAATTGGTATTTGAAGGGATCGGAATCAGCCTGCCAGGACGATACGACGAATCCACCAAGCGAGTGATCTTTGCTCCCAATTTGAAATGGAAAGAATTCGATTTGAAGAGCTCCGTAGAAAAGATCACGGGACTCTCTGTGGAGCTGGAGAACGCTGCTAACGCGTGCGTTCTCGCGGAAGTCTGGTTTGGGCATGCCGAAAAGATTCGCGACATGGTTGTAATCACGATCTCCGAGGGAATCGGCACGGGCATTTTCCTGAATGGACAACTCATGCGCGGAGCCCACGGCATGACTGGTGAATTCGGCCACGTAGCTCTTGATCCCACGGGACCGGCATGCACCTGCGGTGGGCGGGGATGCTGGGAAGTTTACGGCTCCAACCGCGCCGCGCTGCGTTACTACCACGCCTCCGGGAGAGGTTCAGAAGAGCTCAGCTTTGCAGATCTTCTCGCTTTATCAAGCGCCGGAGACGCGCTGGCTATTACCGCTCTCGAGCAGATGGCGCGAGGAATCGGACGCGGTGTGCGCATGCTGGTCGCTGGCCTCGCTCCCGAGGAGATCGTGGTGGTTGGAGAATGCACGGCACAGTGGGCGCGTTTCGCTCCCATTGTGGAAGCGGAAGTCAAAAACGGAATGCTGTTTGGAAAGCCTCCGCGCATTCGCCCGGCGGAAGGAAACATGGCGCGTCTGCGCGGAACCGTCGCACTCGTGCTGCAAAAACATTTTGGCGCCTCGGCGCGCTTGGAAATCGGCCAACCCGCTCTGCTGGCCAGAAAGAAAGCAGTGGGGTAGAGGAGTTGGGCCGAGCCCATATAGTGTCGCGGATTCTGCTGTATCCAGTACGAAGAGGAGATCTCCATGACGAGACGAAGTGTGGTGCATGAGACGCTTGGGCCCTCAACAACTTACAAGTCAGCCGTTGTAGCCTGTTTCATTCTGCTACTCGTATGCCTGATGGTCTCCTCCACTGCATGGGGGCAAGTGCTCTACGGCACACTGACGGGCAACGTGACCGATCCTTCCGGCGCAGTAGTGCCGAACGCCAAGGTCGAGGCCGTAAACACGCAGACTGGTCTCGCCCGAACTACGACCACCGATGCCAACGGCGTATATCGCTTCTCTGATTTGCAGCAAGGCAACTACAAGGTGTCGATTACATCAACCGGTTTTGCGACAGTTGCTCTGCAGAACGTCGGCGTCACGGTAAACAACATCAAGCGCGCTGATGCTCAGCTCAACCTTGCCCAAACTGAAACTACGGTAGAGGTGAATGCCGCGCAAGAAATATTGCAGACCGATAAGGCCGATGTGCATACCGACCTCACGGCTCAGCAGATCAATAACCTTCCGATTTCAGGTTCTCAGGGACGTAATTTCCAGACGCTGCTGCGCATTATTCCCGGTGCAGCATTACCCGCCGAGACGAACTCGCTCGCCGGGAACCCGCAGCGTGCGATCTTCGCCAACGTAAATGGGCAGTCACAGACGGCGAACAACACGCGCATTGACGGTGCCCAGGACATCTATCCCTGGCTTCCATCGAATGTGGCCTATGTCCCGCCAGCGGACGCGATCGAGACTGTGAACGTGGTGACCAACTCGTTCGACGCCGAGCAGGGTCAGGCTGGCGGCGCCGCCATGAACGTGCAGATCAAGTCGGGCACGAACTCATTTCACGGCACCGCCCACTGGTTCCATTTTGACCAGAATTTTGCGGCGCGCGACTATTTCCAGACGAACACCATCAGGTTCCCGAAGAAGAACAGGAACAACCAGAACCAGTTTGGCGGCCAATTCGGCGGACCCATTAAGAAAGATAAGCTGTTCTTCTTCGTCGATTACGAGCGCACCACGCAGCGGCAGTTGGCTGGGCCGGATACGCGAACACTCCCCACGGCTGCGATGGCGACGGGTGATTTCCGCAATCTGCCCGGGAACCCGATTATTTATGACCCGGCCACCGGCGATGCGACCGGCGCGGGAAAACAGCAGATCTCCTGCAATGGCGTTCCGAACATGATCTGTCCGAATCGCATCGACCCTGCTTCGTCGGCGATGATCAAGCTATTGCAACCACAAATCGCGAAGGAATTCGCGACATCGACGCTCACGAACAACTTCGTCGGCAGCAGCACGGCGCTCTTTAATCGCGACAGCGCCGACGGAAAAATCAATTATGTTGTGAGCGATAAGACAAATGTCTTTGGCCGCTACAGCTTCTCGAAGACCCTCGTTTTTGATCCTCCTCTTCTGGGAGAAGCGGTCGGGGACGCCACAAACGGTGGACAGCTCGGCGATGCGCCGGGCTTGGTTCAAAGCGTAGGGTTGGGCGCGACACACACGTTTAGTCCGAACATGCTGCTGGACTGGAACTTCGGTTTCACCCGTCTGCGGCTTGGTTCCACCTTCGACCTCACTTCGGCAAAGGGACTGAATGACCTGAGGATTCCCGGCACGAACGATGCGGGAACCCTGGGTAATCCAAGCCTTTATTTCGGTCTTCCGGGGTTCATCTTTCCCGTCGGACTGAATCTCGGCAATGCGCAGCCTGCCAACCCGTTCGTCTTCCGCGATGGCAGCTATGTTACCGGCGCCAACCTGAGTTGGACGCGTGGCAGACACGGATTCCGCGGCGGCATTGAGTGGAACCACTCCCAGATGAATCACTTCCAGCCGCAAGTCGGCACCTTCAACACGCCTCGTGGAGCTTTTGACTTCAACGGCATGTCCACCTCCCTAACCGGAACTACCGCTACCTGGTTTAATCAGTGGGCCGATTTCATGTTAGGTCTGTCGGACCGTAGCGGAAAGGCGATTGCACTACAGAATCCGAACGCGCTGCGATGGTCTCAATGGGCCTGGTACCTCCGCGACCAGTGGCAGGTGACGCCTAAGCTGACAGCGACACTCGGAGTCCGCTGGGAGGCCTACCCCTTCGGATACAGCGATAATGGCAAGGGACTGCGTTATCTCGATCTGAAGACTGGGAACGTGCTGATCGGCGGCTACGGCAATATTCCGCGGGATGACGGTGTTGATGTTGGTAGTGGGCAGTTCCTGCCGCGTGTCGGCTTCGCCTATCGGCTAACCTCTTCAACCGTGGTCCGTACTGGTTACGGCATGAATGCCGATTCCAACAACTGGCGCGACTTCCGCAACGCGTATCCCGCAAACGTGTTCGTGGACAACATCACTGGAAATTCCAACGCTATTGCGGTAACAAGCCTTACTGGTTTGAATGCCACAGTCGCGAGCGGCGCCAAGACACTTCCAACGGGCGTCGTGCTGACGCCCCTTCCCGATCTCAGCAGCGGTGTCATCCCGTTACCTCTCAACATCGGTACGACTACAATCCCCCAGCCCTTCCGTCGCGGATACATCCACAACTTCAACTTCACCCTGCAGCAAGAGTGGAAGGGGTTCGTGCTCGACACTGGCTACGTTGGGGCGCGTGGCATCCGTCCTCTGGTGCAACTGAACATGAACGCTTCGCCCGCTGGCACCGGCAACGCAGGTGGACTGTTGAGCCAGGCGCTGGGCAAGACTATCACCGGAGGCATCACGGGGCTGGTTCCTTTCAAGAACAGCTTCTACGACTCGATGCAGACCAAACTCACACGGCGATTCCACGATGGGTCGATGGCCGGACTGTCCTGGACATGGTCGAAGGCAATCGACTACGCCGACAATGATGATTTGGGCAGCGTAGCTTTCGCGTTCCCTGCCTACTGGGAGAAGGGGCGTGCGGTAGCCGGGTATGACCGTACCCACAACATCTCCATCTACGGCGTCATGCAATTGCCGTTTGGGAAGGGAGAACGGTGGGCGCAGACGGGCATCGGCAACGCTATCCTCGGCGGTTGGCAGATCAGCCCGCTAATCAACTACCTCACCGGTCTGCCGTTCACCGTCAACTGCCCGGGCGCCTTGAATGCTGTCGGATCCACACAAACATGCGACCTGGTCGGCAAGTTCACTGTTCTGAATGGCAAGCCCAACCGCGACGGCATTTGCGCCTTGAGCGACTTGAGTTGCAGGTACTTCGACCCGAGCGCGTTCGCGGCGCCGCTTATCACTAGCAACGCTAACGCTCACCTCGGAAACACCAACCGTAACGAGTTCCGTGGCCCGGGGTATTTCGGTATGAACCTGAGCCTGGCTCGTCAGATCAAGTTGACCGAGCGCTTCGCCGTGCAACTCCGAGCGGATGCGATCAACTTCACGAACACGCCTCACTTCGCCAACCCGACGGCCAACAATTGTCCGGCTAACGCGACCCTGGGGGCCGTGTGTAACACTGGCTCGCCAACATCGACGTTCGGTGCAATTACCGGCGGTCTGCAGCCGGGCGGTTTCTTCGGTCCAGATCACGGTGCTCGACAAATCTGGCTGGCGGCTAGAGTGATTTTCTAACAGGGGCTCGATTGGAGCTTGCGTTTCGAAAACCAGCGAAACGCAAGCCACGAAAAGAGCTTTTGCAATTCACGAGAGCTAACCCAAGAAACCTGAGAGTAACGGCTTCTAGGCTTAGCTAGTTTGTCCGCACATCGAACTACATTGAGCCCCCACGCGGGTTTTCGCCTAGTGTCACGAGAATGAGGATGTGAAGTTAGACATTTCTATTTAGAGGACCGGTGATTCTGGTATCGAAGACAGACACCCGGCCGGGGGCGGGCGGCAGGTCCCTGAGTTCCAGGAACGGCTTCTTCGGTTTAGGGGTCTTGCACGCACCCCTTACCGAGGAGTTGCCAGGTGAGCCCTCGCTTGGCAACTCCTCAATTTTTTTGTCAGAATAGAAACCAAGCTGCCGGGACCGGGAGAAGAGTGCGCAAGGCGAGCAACGGATTTGCGATCTTAAAATTCGCTGTTTATACGCTGTTATTCACTGTTCTGACGTGTGCTCGAAGAAGTTGAGGTCGCTGCAATCGATTGCCATAATGGGAGTTGCGAGAAATTATCCGTTGCTCTACTGTCCCGATGCGAAAAAATTCACTGTTTAATTCGCTGTTCGTCTTGGTGCAGCTCGAAGCTGCAGAGAGTAGCACGGTGTTTTCCAGAGGCAATGTGTCGGCCATTTAGTCGGGCAAAGTTGCTTCACTCGTGATTGTGAACTGCGCTCTCGCTCCAGGGGGCAGGGGCCTGCCCGGCACCGTTATGGGTTGTCCTCCACCGATCCACACGTTGACCTTTCCGGGAATAATACGGCGTTTCCCATCTTGATCCACAACGCTCAAATCGCGCTCCCGCAGCCTAAACGAAACCCTGTTTTGCTCGCCTGGCGCTAAATGTACACGCTGAAAGCCTTGCAATGCACGCAGAGGCGCTCCGGCAATCCCGTTATGGGTTATGTATAGTTGCGCGATCTCATCACCTTCTCTCCGGCCGGTGTTGGCGATATCGACGGAGATCGTCACCGACTCATTGGCAGCGATGCTCTGCTTGTCGACCTCCGGGTTGCGATATGCGAACGTTGTGTAGCTCAGGCCGTATCCGAAGGGATACAGAGCGTCGCCGCGAAAGTAGCGGTAGGTTCGGTTGGCCATTGAGTAGTCCTCGAATGGCGGAAGTTGAAGAACCGATTTGTAGAACGTTATCGGCAACCGGCCGCTGGGACTGAAGTCTCCGGCAATCGCCTCCGCGACCGCCGTTCCACCTTCCCCTCCCGGATACCAGGATTGAAGAATCGCGGGAATATAGTGATCAGCCCAATTTACGGCCACCGCGCTTCCACTCGTGAGCACCAGAATGATCGGCTTGCCGATCGCGTGAATTCGTTCAAGAAGCTTTTGTTGCGGCGCAGGTAGATCGAGGCTGGTGCGATCTCCCCCGGCGAATCCTTCGGTGTGAACGTTCATCTCTTCGCCTTCAATGCGTGGCGAGAGACCGAGCACCATGATGACGAGATCGGCCTGCTGCGCGGCATCGACAGCATCCTTCCCGTCTTGCCCCGGCATGCTCCAGACAAAGCGCGCCTCAGCGCTGCGAATCGTTTGGAAATACTCGATCTTAACCTTATACGCGTGGCCCTTCTCGAGGTGCATCGGCTTCGTCAATGTGTCGGCAGGATGATGAATCGTCCATTCTTCCGCGATCAACTGATCATCCACCCAAAGACGGAATCCGTCCTGGCCAGCGAATCCGATCAGGTAGTCGCCAGTTTGCGGTGCAACGAGAACGCCGGTCCAGCGTACGGAATAGTTCTTCGGCAACTGCGGCGAAATTCCCTGATCTCCCCAGGCGAAGTTCACCGTGCTATCAGTGCGAGTCATGACCGGCGCGTCTTTCAACTCGACGTTTGCGAAGTACTCTCCCTTAAGCCCATGCTCTCTTCGGGAATTGTCAGTGAAAAGAGCGTCGGAAGGAATGGCATGCATCACAGGTCCAGTAAGACCTGTTCCCTCTGCGTAAATCACCTTCGATTGTGAAAAGCGGCGGCGAATGCCTTCGAGGATCGTCACCGGCCTGGACGGCGTTCCATTGTAGTTGCCGACCAGGGCATCAAGATTATCTGCGTCCGGACCAATCACTGCGATCGTTGAGTACCGCTTCCCGAGTGGCAGAAAGTGGTTCTGATTCTTCAGGAGGACGAGCGATTCACGCGCGGCTTGCACCGCGAGCTGGCGATGAGCTTCGCTGTCGTTATCCTCAAAAGCAATGTTGGAATAGGGCACCAGCGAGGGAGGATCGAACATGCCTAGACGAAAACGCGCTGAGAACAATCGACGCAGAGCACGATCCAGATCGGCCTGAGTCATCAGGCCCTGCTGAACCGCTTGGAGTATCGCGTCGCGCTCAGTCTTTACGCGCGAGCGGGGATTGCCGCAGATAAGATCGGTGCCTGTCTTGAGCGCCACACTCACGCCTTCTTCCATGGATTTGCTGAAGTGATGCCCGTTGAAGATGTCCGTTACCGCGCCGCAGTCGGAGACTACGTATCCTTGAAAACCCCAATCGTGCCGCAGGTGCTCTTCGAGCAGATCGGTGTTCGCGCAGGCCGGCTGGCCGTTGAGTGAGTTGTACGCGCACATCACCGACTGCGCTTTGGCTTCGACCACGGTTGCGCGGAATGCGGGAAGATAGGTGTCTTCCATATCATGACGCGAGGCCTTAACATCGACACTGTGCCGAGTTGGCTCCGGTCCGCTGTGGACAGCAAAGTGCTTGGAAGTGGCAACTGTTTTCAGGTATTTGGGATCGTCGCCCTGCAAACCAGTGACAAATGCAATTCCCATTCGGGAAGTCAGGAACGGATCTTCACCGTAAGTTTCCTGGCCGCGCCCCCAGCGTGGATCGCGAAAGATGTTAATGTTTGGAGACCAGATGCTCAGACCGCGATACCAGTCAGTGCTGCCGTCGGGATGCTGATCGTGATAGTACTTCGCCCGAAATTCCGTGCTAATAACATTTCCGATGCGATGCATTAAGGACTCGTCGAAGGTAGCCGCCATGCCGATCGCCTGCGGAAAGACGGTGGCATTACCAGCTCGCGCTACGCCGTGCAATCCTTCGTTCCACCAGTTGTACTCAGGAATTCCCAATCGGGGAACGGCATCTGCGGTGTGGCCGAGCTGCGAGACCTTCTCTTCGAGCGTCATTCGAGAGATCAGGTCATCAACGCGCTGTGCGATCGGCAGGTCAGGATTCTTGTAAGGGAAATCCGAGTTAGATTGTTGCGCGAAAAGTGCGGAGCATTGTACGAGCGAGAGTAGAAAAACCAATAGCTGACTGTTCACCATCGATAAAGATCGTCGGTTTCTCACGATTGGACGAGTTCCTCCAAAGGCCGTTCAGTAAAACACTTGACAGAGCAGAAGATCAAGACCTAGTTTGCGCTGCAAACTAAAGGAACGAAGGAGTCAGCTCGAAATGTTTGTCTTACCTGTGGCCGCTGTAGTCTGCCTGCTCGGAAGTTCTACAGATACGAGAACTCTGCGCAACGCTGCCCACGCCAAGATACATCTTGGAAGCGCCGTCAGACCGGGCTTCATCATCGAGGACAGCCGCTATGCTACGACGCTGGCGCGTGAGTTCGATCAGCTTGAGCCCGAGAATGAAATGAAATGGTCCTTACTGCGCCCGGCGCGAGATCAATTTGATTTTGGGCCCGCCGACGAACTTGTTCGTTTTGCGCAACAGAACAAGATGGCAGTTCGCGGCCACACTCTATTATGGCATCAGGCGGTCCCGAAATGGCTCGGCAGTGGAAACTGGACGTGGAATGAACTTTCGCAGCTCATGGCTGATCACATACAAACGGTGGTTAAGCACTTTGCCGGGTCGGTATATGCATGGGACGTAGTCAATGAAGCTTTTCATCCAGATGGTAGCCTCCGGTCGACGATCTGGTATGACTCACCCGGAATCGGAGCCGAAGGTCCGTACGGCTACATCGAACGCGCATTCGTGCTCGCTCACGCGGCTGATCCCAAGGCCAAGCTGTTCTACAACGACTACGCATTCGAAGGCGGTGGTCCAAAATTCGAAGCGATTCTGGCCATGGCTCGCGACTTCAAGAAACGCGGCGTGCCGATTGATGGCATCGGATTCCAATGTCATTTCGCTCTGGATTCGACCGCTTTAGCAAGACTCGAAAGGACTATGCGTGCCTTTACGGATCTTGGACTTGAGGTCCAAATTACCGAACTCGACATACGCCTCCCCTTGGACAGCGCTGGACAGGCCAATCCGCATGATCTGGAGCGGCAGGCGCAACAATACGGCAACGTCGTTCGGGCTTGTCTGGCAGTGCGCGGCTGCACGGCAATTCAGGTATGGGGGTTTAGCGATGCCCACTCCTGGATTACCCGCTCCTTCCCGGGATATGGAGCGGGTACTCTCTTCGACCAGCAGTATCGTCCCAAGCCGGCCTATGGCGTGGTTTTGGATCTACTCTCACGACATGGTTCTGGAATGCGGTAAAAGATGTTCGAACCTTCCCATAGCCTGCGCGTCAAATCGCTCGAATATGCGACAAAAGGGCCCACAATTATGCGTCGATGCTTGCCTGATTGGCTTCTGCATGTCAGGCTAATGCTGCGAATCGTGATACTCTCGGAACCAAGACTCAAGGCCAATGGCGGGAAGAAATCATAGTTCTACCTCCCGTAATGGGAACGGCGATCGAGTAACGCTCAAGCATCTCGCCAAACATCTGGATCTCTCGCCCACCACCATCTCCGTCGTGATCAGCGACTCTCCTCTGGCTGCCACCATTGCAGAAAAGACGAAGCAACGAATTTGGGAGGCGGTGCGGCAGTTCAATTACCGACCCAACGTCTTTGCCCGGTACTTGCATGGAAAACGCACTTACTGTGTCGCCGTGCTGGTCCCGGATATCGGCGACGAATTTTCGTCATCGCTGATTAGCGGCATTGAGAAACGTCTCGCACAACAGGGATACTTCTACTTCGTTGTCAGCCACCGCGGCGCACCGGAGCTGATTGAGAAATCGCCCGACACGCTGTTGGATCGCGGTGTCGAGGGCATGATCTTTATCAACACTCCACTCGGGCGGCGGCTACCTGTACCCGTGGTTGCGGTTTCTGACATCACGGAAGCTCCCGACGTGAGCAGTATCGTCATCGACAACGCTCGCGCCGCCCGTCTAGCTCTAAAGCATCTTCGCTCGTTGGGACATCGTACGATCGCATTCTTCCGTGGTCCTGAGGGCAACGGCGATACGGACGATCGCTGGGAGAGCGTGCAGAAAGCTGCCGCGGACCTCAAGATCCCGATCGCGCCGAGATTGACCCGCAGTCTTGGCAAGTATCCCGAGTGCAATAACACCACGATGGCCGATTTGGGATACCATGCAGCCAAAGAGCTGTTGAAGGCTTCACGCGATTTCACAGCGCTCGTTGCTTTCAATGATGGTTCAGCCATCGGAGCGATCCGGGCATTTCGCGATGCCGGCCTGAAGGTTCCCAAAGACGTGTCGGTGATCGGCTTCGATGATATCGACCAAGCCGCCTTCAACGTTCCCCGATTAACGACCATTCGCCAGCCGCTGATCCGGATGGGTGAGCTGGCGGCCAGCACGCTAATCAAGCGGATCGAAAATTCTGAAGAAAAGTCCCGTGAAATCCTGGTGGAACCTATGCTCGTCGTGCGTGAATCCACGCGCGCTTTGGCAGCCGGCGCAAAAAAGACGCCAATCAGTAACTCGCAAGGTCACAACGCCGTCGGCGAGTAGAATCCACACGTCGTCGCATCGCCGAGCCAGCTGCGATAAAAGAGAGATGGCTTCGCAAAAAACATTTGACAACAATACCCAGCCCATGCCAGAGTTTCCAGCCGAGAAAATCTAAATCGATTTAGATTTTGATCTGTAAGGTTTTAGTCGATATGTCGTAAGCACAAAATCTCCATTCCGGAGGCTGGCAATGAAGCTTTCGTCCACGCATGCCGAGAGACTTATTCAGGCCGCGACGTCCCGCCGCAGGCACCTTCTCCTCGCCCTCAGTGTGTTTCTGGGAATACTTGCAACTCAGGCCCTCGCGCAGGAAGCCACACTGGTTGGCACGGTCAGCGACAGCTCAGGCGCTGTCATCCCAAATGCCACGATCACAATCACGAATATGGCGACCGGGCAGGTTCGTAATCTTGCCACCAATGACGCCGGGCAGTATGTGGCAACCGCGCTTCCGATCGGCACGTATGATGTCAAGGTCCAGGCGGCCGGCTTCGGTCTGGCCGATACGACCGGCGTCGTTCTGAACGTAGGAGACCGCCGGCGCGTCGATTTCGGTCTGAAGGTTGGCACAACTCAGACCTCGATCACAGTCGAAGCGGCTTCCATTGCGGTCAAGACCGACAGCGGCGAAGTCAGTAGCGTGATCACTGGTGAGCAGATCACGCAGCTCGAGACCAACGGCCGCAGCCTCTACTCAATTGTCAATCTCACTCCGGGGGCGAGTAGCCTGCAGGGAGACTTTCAGGTTCCGACTCCGATGGGCGGCGACCAGAACGTTGCTTTCAACGGTCAACGTGTGGCCCATAATCTGTACATGATCGACGGCGCAGAAGCTGCAGATAGAGGTGGTTCCGGCGCGATTGTGATGCCTTCGATCGATGCCATTGCCGAGTTCCGGCAGTTGACGTCCAACTACAGCGCGGAATATGGGCTGTCATCTTCGGCAACCGTGACTTCAGCGCTCAAGTCCGGTACCAGGACCTTGCATGCCTCGGGCTGGTGGTTCGGGCGCAACGATGCATTCAACGCTCGAAACTTTTTCACTCCCAGATTTAACGCGAATGGTTCAGAAAACAAGATGCCGAAGCTGCGGTTTAACACTTACGGCTTCAACGTCGGTGGGCCAGTGAAGTTCAAGAGCGGCTCCGATCCCAAGACTTTCTTCTTCTACAACATGGAATGGCGCGATCTGATCCAGGGTGGAGCCCTGAGGACGAATGTCCCATTCCCCAGCACGTATGCCGGAAACATGAACGAAGCTCTCAACTTCGGCGGCGTT
>Ga0066696_10000564_pt1 | contig 15009 bp, 13 predicted proteins | sample GraSoiAngelo_145_FD_71412 | JGI IMG/M metagenome (GOLD analysis project Ga0066696, IMG submission 71412) | Grasslands soil microbial communities from the Angelo Coastal Reserve, California, USA - 14_1009_05_20cm | ecosystem: Environmental > Terrestrial > Soil > Grasslands | place: USA...
CGATCCTGATCATTGCTCGATCAGAGAACTCACGGTGTTTTTACCCGCCGCTCCCGCCCTATCGGGATGTCTCTGGTTGTCGAGCACTGCAGGGAGGCGGGCGTGTGGCCGAAGGGCAATGGGTCGTACAGTGCCGTTCGCGACCGCGGTAAAGCCGCCAACGTGGTGAACCAGCGCGACTACTTAGGCGGCGGCTTGCGCCAGATTGAATTGGACGCGATTTCGCCCTCCGCGCTTTGCGGCATACAGGGCGATGTCAGCGCTCTCAATCAACCCGTCCAGGGTGATGCCACCACCAATGCTTCCGCACGCCACGCCGACGCTGATCGTAACGAGATTGAGGCTGTCTTTTCTGTTCAGGTGCTGCAGGGATCGCGCCGACACTGACCTGCACACCCGGTCGGCGATCATTTGAGACTCCGCTTGCGTCACATCCAGCAGCAGGATTGCGAATTCTTCACCGCCATACCGTGCGGCCATCGTGTCTGTACCACGCAACGCTTCGGATATGGCCGAAGCCACTGCGCGGAGACATCCGTCTCCTGCATGGTGCCCATAGTGATCATTATACCGTTTAAAATGATCTACATCGATGAACAGAAGAGCCACGTCCTTACCAGCATTCGTCGAGTTTGAAAGAGCTGCCGCGCTTTCACGATCGAAATGCCGGCGGTTAACCAGGCCGGTAAGCGCGTCGGTGTTCGAGAGAGCCGTCAGCCTTTCTCGCTCGGCAGCGAGCATTTGAAGGCGTAGCCCTTCCCGCGAGGACAACAAATAGCTCAAGCGCGTGCTTCTTTCGATTCGGTAACTGGTGATCAGGCTAAAAGTGCCTCCCACCAAAGTTTGAAATGCAAGCATGCAACTCAGGGCCGTGCCGATTTCGCTGTTGAGATAAAGCTCCAAACTCATGACTCCGCAGCAAGCAGCGGAGCAAACGACGGCATATCTGAACTGAAGCGGAAACGTAGTGTTGGCGTAAATCAGAGCTAATGCGGCAGTCACGAACGAAAACGGCGCGAGGGGCGCGGAGGAACTATTTGCAATTGTTGCAAGACTCGTGATCGCAAGGATCGCCACAAATGTAGCGATTATCTCCCGAACTCGGGGAGGGAGCCGGGCTACAAACAGGACCGGTATAACGATCAGGGCTGCTACGAGCGCCTTTATGCCCTGCGCACTCGCTCCGACGTCCGGAACAAGGACAAAGTCCGTGACGCCCGTCAAAAGGTAAAAGCCAATCCCAAAAGCAATGGTCAATCGTAGTTCGCGACTTCGCTCGACGCGGGTGTCGGCTTCGAAACGCTGCTCGATTTCTGGCGCGAACTTGAGAATTGCGGCGCTGCCATCTGTTCGCCACTCCATGCCATAACGCACGATTTCGTCATCGATAAGCAGGGCTGCCGATAATTGACCGCCCTCGGCTGCCGATGCGAGTTCGTGGCTGTCACTCAATCTGAGATCTTGGCTGTGCAACATGACCGGGGTGTGGAACTCACTTTTTCTTCCCCGTTGTCCCACCCACAACTCTAAAGCGAAGTTAAACGTGTAAATCCAACAGCAGCTCAAAGTTGATGAATCAGGGCTGAAATAAACACGTTCGTAACTATAAACCTGCCGCGGGCGCTCTCGACGAGCGCTCTGCAACGCAAACAAAACAGCCGGCTCGAAAGTCCGCGCTTTCCTGCTCCCTCCGCCAACGCGCGCTTGCGCCGCACGGCCAAGCCGCTTATGGGGGGCAACCGCTCGCGTGAGCCGCTCGCTTCAGGTTTTGAGCTCTTGGAATCCCTGCCAGAAATGCCGCCGGAAAGCCCGCGCGAACCGATCCTGACGCTGCCCGGCGCGCTGACCGCGTATGTGCTGGTGCTGGCCGTGATCCACCTGCGGGTATTGCTGCCGCCTGAATTGGAAAACTGGACCATCGACGTGTTCGGGTTCATTCCGAAGCGCTACGATTCAACGCTGCTGGCGATTGATTTTCCCGGCGGCACTGGCGCCAAGGTTTGGAGCTTTGTTACTTATTCACTGCTTCACGCCAACCTCAGCCACATCGCTTTCAACGTGCTTTGGCTGTTGCCATTCGGCAGCGCACTGGCGCGGCGCTTCGGCGCGATCCGGTTCTTCCTGTTCATGGCGGTGACGGCGGTCGCTGGCGCGCTGGCTCATCTTGTTACCCATGAGCACGCTATCGCCCCGATGATCGGCGCGTCGGCGTCGGTCTCCGGCACCATGGCGGCCGCCATCCGGTTTGCGTTCGTGCAGGGAAGCTTCCTTTCGTTCAGCCGAGGCGATGTCGACGCCGCAGCAACGGTACCCGCGCTTTCGCTGACGCGTGCACTGCGCAACCCGCGCGTATTGGCCTTTCTGGCCGTCTGGTTCGGCGTCAATATCGTTTTCGGCGTCGGCTCAATCGCAATCGGCGCGGATGGTGCCATGGTGGCCTGGCAGGCGCATATAGGCGGATTTTTCGCAGGTCTCCTTTTGTTTTCACTGTTCGATCCGGTGCCGCGCGCCGGCGTCGCGCCGTCCCAAGACCTGTCGCGTCGCGGCTGATCATAGCTTGCGGCGAAACGCGATTTCATTCATCATCGCTGGTCTTACGAGGCAAGGCACCGGCCAGGGACGGTGCTTATGTCCGTGCATTGCCGAACGCGCTGCAACAAAGACAGCGCCGCCAAAACTGTTGATTGAAGACTCGAACGAATAAAGATCGCGTCGCTGAAGAGCGCGATCCGCTTCAGGGAGACGACAATGACGGTACGTGCAATTCTCGATTCAAAAGGCCATCAGATTGAGAGCGTCGAGCCGGACGCCAAGCTGTCGGCTGCGATCAAGGTTCTGAGCGAGCGAAAAATCGGCGCGGTACTCGTAATGAGCAAGGGCCGTATCGATGGCATTCTGTCGGAGCGTGACATCGTGCGCGTGCTCGGCGAACGCGGAGCCCAGGTCCTTGATGAACCGGTCAGCGCAGTCATGACCCGCAAGGTCGTCAGCTGCAGGCAGTCCGACACGGTCGCCGCGATCATGGAAATGATGACCTTGGGCAAGTTCAGGCATTTGCCGGTGATGGAGGAAGGCATTGTGGTTGGCCTGATTTCGATCGGCGACATCGTCAAATGGCGCGTCAAGGAATACGAGATGGAGCAGGAGGCCTTGCGCGAGTACATCAAGACCGCCTGATCGGAGCTCGACCGATCAGGGCGCCTTCTCGAGCGTCGTGTTTGCCTTGCCTGATTCAGGTGCAAGAATCTGGATCGCTTCCTGAATGGGTTCGATCGCTCGTTCGGCGGCGCGAGAGCCGAACGCGATCAGGTCGTTGGCGCGATGGAAATCGAACCAGCCGATTTGGCCGACCCGGGGCGTGATCAACAGGTCGGGCGGATCGCCGGCGAGGCGGGCGCGGGTGATGCGGTCCTGCATGATGTTGAAGGCGTCCACCATCACACTCGAGATGCCCGGCCGTCCGCCGCCGCCGAAAAACTCGCGCTTCATGGTGCGCTCGGCGGAAAAAAATTTGCCTAAGCCGCGTCTCGGAGGCGTAGCCTCGATCAGGACATCGGGCGGATGTGCTGCTGCGCCATAAGAATAGATTGTAGTGCTATGAGTGAAGACGTCGCTCGAGAGGTTGGCCGCGATCACGATTTCCGCGCCGAGCGCGCGCGCAGCCGACACCGGCACCGGGTTCACCAAAGCGCCGTCAACCAGCCAACGATCACCTACCAGCACCGGCGAAAAGATCCCGGGCAGCGCGTAAGAGGCGCGCATCGCATCGACGATGCGGCCATGGGTCAGCCAGATTTCATGGCCGGTGCGGACTTCGGTCGCCACGGTCGCAAATTTCAGCGGCAAGTCCTCGATCAGGGTCTGCCCGATGGCGGTCTCCAATTGCGCCGCAAGCTTGGCTCCGCCGATCAGGCCTGAACCGTTGAGCCGGATATCGAGATAGCTCAAAATATTCCGCGGCTGCAGGCTGCGCGCCCAATCTTCCAGCGCGTCCAGTTGGCCCGCGGCATAGGCGCCCCCGACGACGCCGCCTATCGAGGTGCCGACCACAACGTTGGGAACGATGCCATGAGCAATCAACGTCCTGATGATACCGATATGGGCGAAGCCGCGTGCCGCGCCGCCGCCAAGGGCCAGGCCGATAACCGGACGCCTGATGCTGCCAAGACCCACCTTGTCCGCGGGTTCAGACCCGGCGGGTTCAGAGCCGTTGTGGCTGCCTCCCATCAACATTTCAAGCACCTGGGGTCTCCTGGGCGCGAGGCTAGCCGCCATGGCTCGGCCGTATGCATCACAAGCATAGTTCGTGCCGTCACTCGGGGCTAGGCATCGTTTGTGACTGCATTGCGGCTGGCGGAGTAACACTTCGGACTTGCTGCAGGTTCCTTGCGCCGCCCGTTAGCCTTCAGGCTTGAATTTGCCTCGTTTTCAGTGAAAACCATGCCATGGCTTCCGGGGCTGACGGCATTGATCAATCCAGGCGGGACGAGCGCCTGGTGCTGGCGCTTGCGCTCGCGGGCTGGATCATCTCCGGGATGACGCCGGCCACGGCGCAAATGTTCAGCGATCGGCCGCCGCCGGTTCCGCCGGCATTGGTGCCGGAAACTTCGGGCCCGGCCATGAATCTGGCCCCACCCTCCGGTCCGGCAACGATTACGACGCTGAACACGCCGTTGGCGCAACCCTCCATCGCGGCCGTGCCGCCCCTGCTCGCTCCCCAAGGTGCTGCGGCGCCTGGCCAAGGGATGCTGTCGCTGACCGCGCGTTACGGCAAGGACCTGCCGGTCATCACCAGCGGGTTGGTGTGGCGGGTGTTTTCGGATCGGCCCGACGAGACCGGTACCTTCAAACTGATTCGTGAGGATCGCGGGGCCAGCCCAAACATCGTGCTGCCGCCGGGCAGCTACGTGGTCCATGTAGCGTTCGGACTAGTCAGCGCGGTCCGCGCCGTGACGCTCAAGCCCGAGACCGACCGGGAGTCCTTCCTGCTTCCGGCTGGTGGACTGCGCATCGAAGGGCGCGTCGGCGCCAGCAAGATCCCGCAGAACCAGATCTCGTTCGCGATCCACAAGGGCAGCCAGTTTGAAATAGGCGAGCGCGCTTCGCTGTTGCCAAACGTCGCCGCGGGAGATGTCGCGCTGCTGCCGGAAGGCACCTACTACATCACTTCCAATTATGGCGACGCGAATTCCGTGGTCCGCTCGGATATCCGCGTTCAGGCCGGCAAGCTGACCGACGTGACCATCACCCATCGAGCCGCCGTGATTACCTTGAAACTGGTCAGCGACAAAGGCGGCGAGGCCTTGGCGAACACCGCCTGGTCTGTGATTACGCCCGGCGGCGATGTTATCAAGGAATCGATCGGCGCATTCCCCCGGGTCGTGCTGTCGGAAGGCGAATATCGCGCAATGGCCAAGAACGAGGGCAAGGTGTACGAACGTCCTTTCAGCGTCGTCAACGGCGTCGACGGCGAGATCGAGGTCGTCGCGCGCTAATCGCGCTTGCTAGAACCGCGTCACGATCTCGGAAAGGGCAGGGCGCGGACGATCTTCGCTGGGTCTCGATGCCGTGCCGATATGGATGAAGCCGGCGAGCTTTTCGTCCGCTTTCAGCCCCAGTCCGTCGAGCACGTCGCGATCGAACGCGAACCATCCGGTCAACCAGCACGCGCCATAGCCGAGCGCAGTTGCCGCGGTGACGATGTTCATCGCGCTGGCGCCCGCTGAGAGCTCCTGCTCCCACGAGGGCACCTTTGGATGCGGCCTGGTAAAGCTGACGACGCCAATTACCAGCGGCGCATCGGTGAGCCGGCGCTTCTCGATCTCGATCTCGCCAGCTTGGGCATTAGGATTTTTCCGCGCGAACACTTCTGCGATGATCTCGCCGGCCCGCGCCCGAGCGTCTCCCTCGAACACGATGAAGCGCCACGGCGCCAGCTTGCCGTGGTCGGGCACCCGCGCACCGATGGTCAGGATTGTTTCCAGCTCGGCGGGCGAGGGCCCCGGAACGCTCATCTCCCGCGGTTTTATCGATCGGCGAGTTTTCAGGAGGTCGACGGCGTCCGGCACGGCAGTCTCTCTGGTCGGGCACTAAAAGGTTCTTGGTCAAGCAAATAGGTACGATTGCTTGCCATGCGAGCCCGGGCATGCGAGCCCGGAGCGGGCGTTCTAAGGTTTCGCTCGCGCCCGCTTTACATCCGGCGGGGTCGCTTCATCGACCAGCGCCGCTATGGCTTCATCCGTTGGCATCACCTTTTGGCCGTCGCTGCCGAGCCGCCGGATCGAAACCGAATGCGTCTCGGCTTCCTTCTTGCCGACGACGAGAAGCGCCGGGATTTTCGCCAGCGAATGTTCGCGGACTTTGTAGTTGATCTTTTCGTTGCGCAGATCGATGTCGACGCGAAGGCCGGCGCGCCGCGCCGCGGCCGCAACGACTTTGGCATACTCGTCGCCCTCCGAAGTTATCGTGGTGACCACCGCCTGAACCGGCGCCAGCCACAGCGGGAAATTGCCCGCATAGTGTTCGATCAATATGCCGATGAAACGCTCCATTGAACCGCAGATCGCACGGTGCACCATCACCGGCACTTTCTTCGAGCCGTCCGCGTCGATGTAGAAGGCGCCGAACCGCTCCGGCAGGTTGAAGTCGACCTGCGTGGTGCCGCATTGCCAGTCACGGCCGATAGCATCGCGCAGCACGTATTCAAATTTGGGACCGTAGAAGGCGCCTTCGCCGGGATTGATCGAAGTTTTGATGCGGTGATCGTGGCTTTGCGCCTCGATTTGCGAAAGCACCGTCGCCATGACGCGCTCGGCGTGATCCCACATCTCGTCGGTGCCGACCCGCTTATCCGGCCGGGTCGACAGTTTGACCGTGAGTTCGCCTTCAAATCCAAAATCGGCGTAAGTCGAGAGGATCAAATCGTTGATCTTGAGGCACTCGTCGGCGAGCTGCGCTTCCGTGCAGAACACATGCGCGTCATCCTGGGTAAATCCGCGCACCCGCATCAGCCCGTGCATCGCACCTGACGGCTCATAGCGATGCACCACGCCGAATTCGGCCAAGCGCAAGGGCAGGTCGCGATAGCTCTTCAGTCCATGCTTGAAGATCTGCACGTGCCCGGGACAGTTCATTGGCTTCAACACAAACCAGCGCTTGTCCTCCGCCTCGTCGCCGGCGGATTGTGCCGCGAACATGTTCTCGCGGTACCAGTCCCAATGACCCGAGGTCTCCCACAGCGACTTGTCAAGAATCTGCGGCGCGTTGACTTCGCTATAGTCTCCTGAAAGCCTGCGGCGCATATAGGCGATCACCGCCTGGAAGATGGTCCAGCCCTTTGCGTGCCAGAACACCACGCCGGGCCCTTCTTCCTGGAAGTGAAACAGATCAAGCTCGCGGCCGAGCTTTCGGTGATCGCGCTTCTCGGCTTCCTCAATTTGCTTCAGATAGGCATCGAGCTCTTCCTGGCGGGCAAAGGCGGTCCCGTAGATCCGCGTCAGCATCGGGTTCTTGCTGTCGCCGCGCCAATACGCGCCGGCCACCTTCATCAGTTTGAAAGCGTTGCCGATCTTGCCGGTGGATGTCATATGCGGGCCGCGGCACAGATCGAACCAGTCGCCCTGCTTGTAGATTTTGATGGTCTGGTCAGCCGGGATTGCGTCGACCAGTTCGACCTTGAACATCTCGCCGTTGTCGCGGAACACCTGCTTGGCTTGCTCGCGCGTCCAGATTTCCTTGGTGAAGGGTTTGTCGCGCGCGATGATCTCGCGCATCTTCTTTTCGATCGCGGCGAAATCTTCCGGCGTGAACGGCTCGTTGCGGAAGAAGTCGTAATAGAAGCCGTTCTCGATAACAGGACCAATGGTGACCTGCGTGCCAGGCCACAACGACTGCACCGCTTCGGCCAGCACGTGGGCGGCATCATGTCGGATCAGTTCCAGCGCGCGGCCATCGTCGCGGGCAATGAACTCGATTTTCGCGTCATGCTCGATCGGATCGGCGAGATCCGTCACGACGCCATCGAGCGCCATAGCCACGGTGCGTTTGGCGAGCGAGGGCGAGATGCCCTTGGCGATGTCGAGGCCGGTCGTGTCCTTGGGGAATTCGCGTGTCGCGCCGTCAGGGAAAGTGAGTGCAACCTTGCTGGACTCGACCGGTTTCAGATTGCTGAGGCTATACTTGAAGTCGGTCATCGAAATCTCCTGTGGCTCACTCCTGCGAACGAGCGCAGGTAAGCTGGGAAGCAGCGGTATAGCAGGCGATTCGCACGTTGCAATCCGGCAGGCAGAACAATGCCGCGAAAAACATCTCGCTTCGCTCTATTCATACGCGCGCACATGCATTACATGCGTCTGCATGAAAAATCAGCATTCCGACAATCACGTTCATCGCCACTTCGCTCCCACCGCCCTGATGCTCGGAAACGTGGTCACTGGCTGCTCGGTAGTGGGCCCCGCGGGCATGTTGAGCGAACTGTCATCCGGACTGGACGTGACGATTCGCGACGCCGGACTGCTGATCACGTTCGGAGCTGTCATGCTGTGCATCGGCTCGCCCGTGACTGCGTGGCTGACGAGCCGGATAGACCGCCGTACTCTGCTCACCGCAACTCTCGCCGTGCTTGCGCTCGCCAACATTGCCTCGGCGTTTGCGCCCGATTACCTAACCCTGCTGGCGATTCGTCTGATCATGCTCGGGATAGGCGCGCTTTACACCCCACAGGCCGCCGGTACCGCCGCTCTCATTGTGCCGGAGGAAAAGCGAGGCAGCACCATCGCCTATATCTTTCTGGGGTGGTCGCTCGCGGCTGCCGTGGGCCTGCCATTGATCACGTTTATCGCCAGCCATTACGGCTGGCGCGCGGCCTACGGCAGTATCGGAACGCTAGGCTGTTTGAGTTTTCTTCTGCTGGCGTGGCGCCTGCCGGGCGGATTGGTCGGTTCGCCCGTCGAACTCAAGACATGGGCCGACGTCGGCCGAAACCGAATGATCGTCCTGCTGCTTTCGATCACCACGTTGCAAATGTCCGGGCAATTTGTGGTGTTTACCTTCATGGGGCCGCTCATGACCAAACTGACGAATGCCGGTCCGGACGCAGTTGCGTTGGTGTTCGCACTCTACGGCGTCTTCGGTTTCATCGGAATTGCAATCGCGACACGCATTGTCGATTCCTGGGGCGCCTACAAGACGTCGCTGTTGTTCACTCTTGTGATGCTGACCGGCATCACCGGATGGGCGGTGAGCGCGGGCAGCTATCCGTTGATGGCCTGCGCGGTTGCGATCTGGGGGTTGGGCTTCGCCTCGACCAACTCGATGCAACAGGTCAGGCTCGTGAATGCGGAGCCGGCGCTTGCGTCAGCATCGGTCTCGCTCAACACGTCAGTGTTGTATATCGGGCAGGCGCTCGGTTCGGCGATCGGCGCTGTTCTCTTCGCGCGCGACCTGCTGCACGGAGCGGGCTACGTTGCCGTGGGTTTTGTCGCGGTAGCCGTCATCATGGTCGCGATGACGAAGCCTCGGCCCGGTGCAGCATCGGCCGCGTAGCGGCTGAGCGTTTCGACCTGACAAGGCGGTGTCACAAGCTTCCACACTGGTTTTGCCCCGAGATTTTCAGTGCGCTCCCGGCTACCCGGCTCGACTCAAACCGTTCGTTGGATTACGACTGGCGAAACGAGGCGAACTGGAAACTCAGATGAGAACACTACTCGCGCTGGTTTTAGTCGTGTATTCCGCCGCAGCCTTGGCTCAGGGTACCGCACCGTCGCCCGGTACAGCCCCGGCCGCCAGTAACCCACCGAGCTTCGGAGGTAAGCCGCTGGTTCAGGTGAAGCCGCGTACGGTTGCGGCGAAGCCGAAGGCGACCCCGAAACCGCAATCGCCTGCCGAGAAATTGCGGGCTTGTCTCGAAATCGAAGACGGCAGTAAAGGGCGCCTGGATTGCTACGACGCGATCTTCCCGCCCAAGCCAAACCCCAAGGCGCCAGAAGCCAAAGCTGTCGCCGATTGCCGATTCACAAAGGAAGAAGACGAGCGGTTGACTTGCTTTAACGGGTTCGCGGAGCGAATCCCGAAATTCTGACGCATTCACTCTGCGCCCCGAATACTCCTCACCGCTTGGCGGGAGTCGAGCTTGCCGCAAATTTCGCCAGCGCCGGAGTTGCCGCCATTTTCACGAGCACTTCCTTGATCGGATTGTCCGTCCAGGCGCGGGTGACATAATCGCGATGTGTCACGGCGTCGGCAGTCCGGAGGAAGACCACGCTGCCGGGCCGCAGTGGACCATCCATATCACCGGATACAGCGATGCCTTTTTCCGTCAGCATCTGCATTAGTTCCTCGTCGTGCCGCTGGGTGTGACGCGAGTAGGCGCTGACGAAAAAGCCGGACCGGTTGTTCTCGATCCAGGATGCGAACTTCTCCAACTCGCCATAGACAGCATCGAGCAGGAACACGCCGCGCACGCGATTGCCGAGGCCGCCCACTTCCAGGCTCCACGCGGCCGGCATGAATCCGCCGCTATAGCCAACGATAACCACCGGCATGTTCGCAAACGCCTTGGCGGCGCTGGGGTCGCCACAGGCGCGGGCGAGGTGATCGGCGGACTCGGCCACGAACCGCTTGAGACCGCCGGGCTGCCAGAATTTGCCGGCGCTGGAGTCCGCGGCGTCAACCGCTAGCTGAGGCGCGAGCAGCACGGCGTTCGCGCCGGCATCGGAAATCTGTTGCGGCACCAGTTGGCGGTCGCGCACGTCGCGTTCCAGCGTAGCGCCGTTGCCATGAAAGAACACAACGATCACACCGGGTCTGCGAATATCGAAACTCTGCGGTACATGCATCAGTACGCGGCTGTCATTGTAGGTCTGGTCTTGCCAGTAAACTCGGCCGCCATATGCGCGGTGGCCGCGACGCCCATCCTTGTGGACGTTCAGGAATGGCTCGTCGCTAACCGGATTGTTGCCGAGATAGGGAAATGCGGAATTTTTCAGGCTAACCAGCGTGGTCTGATCTTCTCGTTGGGGAGGCTGGTACGGCACCGTCGGCGTTAACGAGGCGACCTGGTATGGCGGGCCCTCTGCTTGTGCGGCGGGTATGCTTCTCGCCTGGCGTTGCTCGAGGCTCTCACCCGCGCTGGCGAAGCGATCACCGAACTGAGATCTTGGAAATCGGTCGTCGAAGCTGTCCTCCGCCGTGGCATGCGAATTGGCCGCAAGCTGTCCAAGGCCAGGCGCCTGTCCGCATTGCACGAGAACGAGCGAGAGCGGAATGCAAGCGGTCAGGATCGCGATCCTGCACCGTCGATCCGAACCGGCGCGATTGGTCGGGCTTTCCGCGCGCGCATGCCGCGCGCCGACCGCGGACGCTGACTGGTTTGCGCGATCAGACGTCTGGAATTGCGCCCTGACCATCCACCCACTGCCCCATGTCCACCGGCGACCGGCGTATGTCAGCTCGTTCCAGTTGAGGTGACGTTAACTTCCGAAAGCCCATCCCGGAACGGACACACGAAATCGTGTCCTGATTGTGAGGCGATGGCGCTCACTTCGCAATGCCGCAGGTGGGCCAAAGGCTTACGGTACCACAACACCGCAGCCATTGCAGATGAGAGCCTCATTATAACCGCTTGAATTCACGCAGGTCTGATTGCACGGTGAAAAAGTCGCTGGGATGTGCGGCGCGCCCAGGACATTGAGGGACATGGTGGGATCAGAAGCGGGAGGCGCCGCTATGCCGGGCCGGCTCACCGGGGGCGGATCGACCGTTTCCGTCATGGTGGCGACCGCCATTGTCATAGCCGACATGGTTGGCGTCGGCGTCTTCACCAGCCTCGGCTTTCAGGTCAAGGACATCCCCTCGGGGTTTTCAATCCTGTTGCTGTGGATCATCGGTGGCATTGTCGCGCTGTGCGGTGTTTTTTCCTACAGCGAGCTTGGCGCGATGTTTCCACGCTCGAGCGGCGAGTACAACTTCCTGAGCCGCGCGTTTCATCCCTCAGTGGGATTTCTGGCCGGGTGGGTATCGGCGACTGTCGGTTTCGCCGCCCCGGTGGCGCTGGCTGCGATGGCTTTCGGCGAATACGCCAAATCACTGCTGCCTGGATGGCCGCCGCTGGGACTCGCCATCGCCGTGGTCTGGATGGTCTCTCTCGTTCAGCTCAGCGGTGTCAGGCATTCGAGTTCGTTTCAGTTGATCTCCACCGTTTTGAAGGTCGCGCTGATCGTCGCTTTCCTGCTCGCCGGATTCATCATCGGTACACCGCAAGCGATGTCGTTTGCGCCCTCGACGTCCGACTTCGCCCATCTTACCAGCGGTCCGTTCGCAATCGGTCTGGTGTTCGTGATGTATTCCTTCTCCGGGTGGAACGCCGCGACCTACATTATCGGCGAGATGCGGACGCCGCAGCGAAGCCTGCCGCGCGCGTTACTTGCGGGTACGCTGATCGTGCTGGTGCTGTACGTCGCCCTGAATGCGGTGTTCCTGCAAACCACGCCGATCGAGAAACTATCCGGGCAACTCGATGTCGCGCGGATCGCAGGCAGCTATATCTTCGGCGATTTCGGCGGGCGCGTCGTCGGCGCGATGATCTGCATCGGGCTTGTCTCCTCGATCAGCGCGATGATGTGGATCGGCCCGCGCGTCATGATGACGATGGGGGAGGACATCCCGGCGCTTCGGGTATTCGCCCGCAAATCCAGTCAGGGCGCACCGGCCTACGCCATCATCTTTCAGCTCGCGGTCGCCAACCTGATGCTGTTCACCCGGAGTTTCGAGGCGGTGCTCGATTTCATCCAGTTTGCGCTGTTGTGCTGCTCGTTCCTGACGGTGCTCGGGCTAATCAAGCTGCGCTTCACCCAGCCCGATGTCCCACGGCCCTATCGAGCCTGGGGGTATCCGATAACACCCCTTGTGTTTCTGCTGGTGACGGCCTTCATGATGTACCATCTTCTGACGGAACGGCCGCTGCAGTCTTTTCTCGGTACATTGATCATGATTTCGGGCCTGCTGATCTACGCGGTCTTCCGCAAGCGGGCCGACCCGCGTTCCGCGACTGCTCCGACGGACCGCGGCTAAACATGCGGCACTTCAACAAAATCGCGGTCGCGGCCGCAGCCATTTTCGTCGCCACAGCCTCGCCTGTGCATGCGGCGGACAAGCTGACGGCCGACGACACCGCGCGGTTTCTCGCGGGCATGCCGCCATCTGCGGGCTCGCCGCTCACGGCTTTGACGAGCGATCCTTCCTGGCAGCGGCACGCCAGATTCTTCGATGCTGCGTTCGGCCAACTTGAGCAGCGGCAGCTTTCGAGAATCCGCGCCTGGACCGGCGTCAATCTGGCCGCTCCCAGGCCAACGATGTTTTACATGTTCAGCGGCCCGGACTTTCTCTACGCCGACGCGTTTTTCCCGAACGCTACGACTTATGTGCTGAGCGCGTTAGAGCCACCCGGGTCGGTACCGGATCTCACGCGACTGCCGCGCGGTGGCGTGGGAGCCGCGCTTTACAACGTCGAACGCTCGATGAGCTCGATCCTGAGTTTCAGCTTCTTCATCACCAGGTCGATGAAGCTTGATCTGGGCGATGGTCAGCTCAACGGCACGCTCCCGATCCTCTATATCTTTCTGGCGCGCTCGGGAAAAACCATTCGCGACGTCAGTCCTATTGCGCTCGACGATAAGGGGGCGGCGCATTTTGCAAATGAGAATCCGGGTAGAAACCTGACGCGCGGCGTGCGGATCGTTTTCGCAGGCAGCGATGGTCGGGAAAAGACCCTGTATTATTTCTCGACCGATCTCTCTAACAGCAGCGCCAGGGTGTCGGGCTTTTTAAAATTTTGCGAGACGCTCGCGCCCGGCGACAGCCTGATCAAGAGTGCGTCTTACCTGCTGCACTCCCCTAATTTTTCGGCGGTACGCGAATTCCTGCTCGCCCACAGCGCCACCATGATTCAGGATGATTCGGGCATTCCGCTCGCCTTCTACGATCAGAGGAGGTGGCGGTTCTTTCCGTTCGGGCGCTACGCCGGACCGATTGCGGAATTTCCCGGCAGATACCAGCCGAACTACACCGAGCTATTCAAACGGGCGCAGCCGATGGATTTCGGAATTGGCTATCGCTGGCGACCGCATGAATCCAATCTGCTGCTGTCGATCAACGTGCATTGAGAGCACTCTAAGGCCCGTTGACGCCGCGCCACCTTCCGAACCGCCAGGGCAGGTACCACTTTGCGCCAACCGGCTTTGTCGCCGGCACGTTGTCAATGCCGGAAGTACCCCACGGGTGGCAGCGCAACAGGCGCGCCATCGTCATCCATCCACCGCCCCACAACCCGAAGCGCGCGATCGCTTCGTCGCCATAGACCGAACAAGTGGGCAGATGACGGCAGTTGTAGCCGACGAGGGGCGATAGCGTGTGGCGGTAGATCCAGATGATGGCGCGCCCGGCATTCCGCGGGATTCGCGCGATGCCGCTGGGGCGGTCCACACAGCTTTGTGACGGTGAATGTTCTGACGGTGAATGCTTCATAGGCAGATTGCTGCAGTAATAGCAGAGATTTGCGCGGTTCCGAGGCATGGAACTTGTGCTCGCAAGTAATTGTGCCACAGTTTTAGAAATATCAATGCCCTGAGGTGGCGGCGCAGCAAAGTTGTATGGACGATGGGGCTTGCCACGGTTACCCTTTTCGTGACGCTGACGTGACAGAATCGTTTGGTGTTGAGTGGGGCCATTGCCGACCGTTTAGGCGTGAGGGGAAGGAACCAAATTGAAGTTCAAGAGGTGGCTTAGATTTCGCGGCTGGGCGCTTCTCGGCGCCGTCGCCGTTTGCATCGCATTGCCCGGCATTGTGGCTATGCCGAACGGCTCAGCTCGTGCTGGTGCTAGCCTCGAACAGCGCAAACTGCCGATGCGGTTTAGCTGGGTCACGTGCCAGCCGAATTGCCGCGGCTGGGTTAGCGCGGTAGGCATTGTGACGGCGGACAGCCCCAGGGACTTTGAAGAGTTTGCGCGGGGACG
>Ga0066696_10000584_pt1 | contig 14813 bp, 10 predicted proteins | sample GraSoiAngelo_145_FD_71412 | JGI IMG/M metagenome (GOLD analysis project Ga0066696, IMG submission 71412) | Grasslands soil microbial communities from the Angelo Coastal Reserve, California, USA - 14_1009_05_20cm | ecosystem: Environmental > Terrestrial > Soil > Grasslands | place: USA...
AGCCGCGAGAATGTACATGCCACGGTTGAAGGCGAAAGCGCTCCATCGAATTTGCTTGCCGGGAATGCGGGAATCGATGGTTCCCAAAAAGGCGACTGTCATTGCCATCCAGGGCTGACCGCCGGGTAGCGCAACAGCTCCGAACAATGGGGCGAGCGTCACGGTAAGAACACCACCGCCCCGGGTTTCGATTGGTGAAAACGCTGACATCAGCGTCAGGACAAGGAGAATTGCAGTGTCCTGTAGCAGCGTCGGGTTCGGCTTAGCCCATGGTGCCCCCGCGAAGACGGCCCAACACCACAGCCCCACCCCGATGGCGCCAACCGCCCACATATAGCGTGACGCCAGTAAATCTCGCCGAATCAAGGCAAGTCCCCCGTATCTTAAGGGATAACTTTCGGGGCTCCGATTTCCGTGCGGAAAGAAAAAAGCCCGAGCATCGCTCGGGCTTTTTGTTGCGCCGTTAGTTTACGCCGACCAGCCAGCGCCGCCTGCCAGGATTGCTCCGAGCAGGCCGACGACGACAATAAGGACCTTCTTCACGTCGACCACCCCCACAGTTGTATTCCCGGGACCCGCGCAGAGAGGACCTGGTGGCACCACGCTACTCGGGTGACTTGCGCTGGTAAATCGGTCGGCGGGGCACTCGAGCTGCCCTTTCGATAGCGAACGGACGTTCGCTAAGTGTCGAGTTGGACCGCGTGTGCAGCGGCTTCAGCCCGCGTTTGCACCTTGAGCTTGCGGTAGATATTCCGCAAATGGGACTTGATGGTGCCCTCACTCAGGCCGAGCCGGCTGGCGATCACCTTGTTGGCTTTGCCTTCGACGACCATCCTTAAAATCTCGCCTTCCCGATCGGTCAGTGGGACCGAAGGCCGGTGCAATGGCCGGCGTAGGCTCGCGCCCAGGCGCAGGATGACCTTCCGGGTGAGCGCGTCGTCGAGCTGGAACCGCCCGGCATGGGCCTCCTGGATGCAGCGCGCCAGACTGACCGGATCGACGTCCTTCAGGACGTAGCCCGAGGCGCCGGCGGCCACCATTTCCACGATGTCCTCCTCCGCTTCGGACACCGTTAGCGCCAGAATGACGCGCTCCGGATCCTCCTCCTTGATGGCCCTGGTGGCGGCAATTCCACCCATCTCGGGCATATTGAGATCCATCAGGATCACGTCTGGCCTAAGCCGGCGAGAGCGCTCGAGCGCCTCGCGACCGGTTATCGCCTCACCGACCACGTCGATCTCAGGGAAGTCGCGCAGCATGCCCTGGACGCCGGCGCGAAAGATCGGCCGGTCATCGGCAATGAGGACCCGGACGCGATTCACCCGTCGTGGTCCGGCGGCCCAATCAACGTGATCACGGTGCCGTCCTGGCTGACGATCTCGAGCACCCCGCCCATGAGCTCGGCGCGTTCCCGCATCCCGACCAACCCGTACGAGCCCGCCTTCTTCGGATCTTCGGCGACACGCCGGATGTCGAAGCCGCGTCCGTCATCGCGGACGGTCAGCACCCACGGAGACGAGGACAGGTCGAGGACGACCCAAAGGTTGCGGGCCTGCGAGTGCTTTCGGACATTGGCGAGGCTCTCGCGCAACACCTGGAAGATGACTTCCTTCTGCTCGGCCGCAACTCCGGTTTCCTCGCCGCGGATGCTGACATTGGTCTCGATCAGGTTGACCCGGCCGAATTGGTCCACCAGTTTGAGCACCGAGGCGAGCAGGCCCTCCGAGCGAATGGTCCTGGGCCGCAGCGATTGCAGGATGTTGCGGGCGCCGGTCAGGACCTCCTCGGTCATCGACTGGAGCTGCGTTAGCAGCTGGCTGGCGTCCTCAGGATCGCGCTGGCGGCGTTGCTCGTAGTACTTGAAGAGGGCCACGACCGCTGCCAGGTCTGACGCGAGCCCGTCGTGAATCTCACGGGCCAGATTGAGGCGTTCCTGCAGGACCGCGACTTCGGAGACCTTCACGGCCAGACTGTTCGCGCGGAGCGCATTAACAACCTCGCCGGCAAGATCCTCGAGTCGAAGCGCGTCGCGGCGATCCAGCCGCCAGGGGGTGTGTCGAAGCAAGACCAGCACGCCAACCGCCTTCTCCAGAGGCGGGGCGAGCGGCATCGCCGCAAATCCATGATGGCCGCCGACCAACCAGGCGGCCTCATCAGGCGTCAGCTCCTCGGCGGTCAGATCCTCGACGTTGTAGACCTCGTTGAGTTCCATGGCACGGGCCAGGAGCCGACTGGTGATCGGCGCGGAGGCTTCCGGCATGGCAAGCGATTCCGTTGGCACGCCGGCGCGAAGCATGAACCGCCGCTGCTCATCAAGTGTGTAGACCTGAGCCGCGTCAACCTGCAGCAGGTCGAGCGCCTGCTGGGCGGCGGCGAGCAAGATGGTTTGCAAGGGACCGGCGACCTGCTCAGCCACCAGGCGTCCTGCCGGAACCTCACTGCCGGCGACCTCTCCAGCCCCAACCTCTCCGCCGCCAACCTCGGTGCCAACCAGGTCGGTCTCAACCGGTGGCCCGACTGCCTCGGGGGGTTCGCTTGCCAGGGGGGCTTCCAGGGGAGCGGGGGCAGGTGCTGCTTCGGCCGATGGTTCAGGCTCGGCTTCGAGCGACGGCTCAGGCTCGGCTTCGAGCGATGGTTCAGGCTCGGCTTCGGTCACCGGATGAAATTCCGCGGGGGGCGCTTCCCCGGGCGGAGCCGGCTCGGACGGGCCCTGGGATAGCAACTCAGGCGTCGTCTCGAGGATCGCGGCGGCCTCGGTCCGTTCCATCGAGCTGGCAAAGAGATCGAAGAAGTGATCGAGCACCCGGCGCTCATCGGGGCTGAGCTCGCCGTTGACGCCAGCAATCAGGTCGCCGGCGATGGCGCGCGGCGTGTGCTGGCCGGCGGGGGGGGACTGGCTCGCTTCGCGTCGCAGCCGTCGAATCAGCTCGCGCAGCCGCTCGGCGGCGGCGGCGCGCTGCGACGGACCCGGTTCGCGGTCACGGGCATGCGCCAGCTGATCCGCGATCTCCGGAAAATTCACCTCGAGGTAGTTCACAAGGACGTCGTGCATGGCTTACGGAGCCGACCTGGAAATATCGAAGTCGCCTAAACGAAACTTGTCAAGGGCAGTTCGGCGGATGCTAGTCGCGAGCGCTACGTGTACAAAGATGTTACGGGAGCCCCCTTTATAATGACCCAGTCTCGCGGCTTCCCCAGGACCTGTGATTCTTATTGACTGCTGAAACCGCTACGGTCCGCCTCTCTTACATCGTCAACCACGACGTAACGAAGGCGGCGATGCAAAATTTCCAAGCTCGGACGGGCATTTCGCTCGCGGCCGACTCGGCGGATGGGTATCAAATCCCGCCCGGGCTGCCGCAGAACGACTTCTGCCTGATCATGCAGAACTTCGGCCGCTGTGAGATGGTGCCCAACGCCACGACGCCGCCCAACGCGGAGCATCCGCAGATTCGCTACGACGGCGCCCAGATCGGCCATCTCGTGATTCCCATCTGCGATGGCCGCCATTTGCTGGGACGGCTCATCAGCGAACCATTTGCTGCCGCCCGTCCGGACTTCGCGACCGTTTATGAGCTGGCTCGCACGCTCCCGGTGCATCCTGACAACCTGATGCGCGCCGTGCAGTCGGTGCCCGTGGTGTCGCCGACGAGCGCAATGGAAGCGGCGAACCTGGTGCACACGCTTGTTCAGCACGTCGTGGCGCAAAACTACAAGCACCTCGACGAACTGACGGTGCTCCGTGCGTTCGACAGCATCATGACCAACCTCAGCTACGAGGTGCTGAGCGACATGATCCTCAACCTGAGCCGGCAGCTGCTCCGTGGTAACGGGTCACTGCTCCTCCTGTCCAGCGACCAGGGAACGCGTGAAGAGGCCTACGGCGGACCGGACCCCAACGGAAGCGGCGACCTTCGCCGGCTCCTCGTCGAGATGAGCGATTTCGTCCTGCAGTCAAAGCGGCCGCTCTCCGTACCCGACGCCTCGCAAAGCCCGTGGACGCAGTACCTGCTCGGTCGGGATGAGGTCCGCGGCTCGGTGACCATCACGCCGCTTTTGCAGCAGGAGCGTGTGCGCGGAACGCTTGGCGTCTACGCGCCTGATGCGAGCCGCGATCCGGAATCAGACCTGCATCTCCTGTCGATGCTCGCCGCCCAGGCGGTCAACAGCCTCGTCATGCTCGAGCGGCTGGTGGCAAGCGAGGAGCAGGCCCTCACCGACAGCCTGACCGGGCTCTACAACTATCGTTTCTTCCAGGAAAGCCTGCAGCGCGAGCTGAGCCGGGCGTCGCGCAGCCATTCGCCGCTCTCGTTGATCGTTCTGGACCTGGATAACTTCAAGGTGATCAACGACAGCTACGGTCACGGCGTCGGTGACCGGGTGCTGCGCCATCTCGCCGACCTGATCCAGCGCCACAGCCGGAAAGCCAATGTCGTGGTTCGCTATGGGGGCGATGAATTCTGCATCGTCGTGCCTGAAGGCGATCTCGACACGGCGCGTTCAGTCGCCGAGCGGGTGCTTACCGAAATCCGTAACAGCCCCTACGGGGACGACGGCCACGGGGTGCCGCCGCAGTCGTTGACGGTAAGCGCGGGCGTCACCGCCTACCGGCCGGAGGAGGACAATGCGTTTTCCTTCTTCAAACGGGCCGACGAGAACCTGCTGACCGCGAAGCGCACGGGCAAGGATCGCGTCGTCGCCGAATAATTAGCGGCGGCGGTAGGGACGGCTCAGCAGGCGTCTGAGCAGCCAGGGGAGCGTTGCCCCGATCAGCGGTTGCTCGAGGAAAGCCATGATTCGCTCGACTCTCGGGCCAAGCTCGGCGGCCGTGTGTTCGAGCTCAAACCCGTGTTGGTTCAGCTGAGCCGTGAGCCGCTCGATCTCCATCGCCTGCTGACCGGCGTAGGACGATAGCTGAAGGCGGCGGCCGGACGCGCGCCGATAAGCGCGCCACGTCCCAAGCGCCGTGATGCACAGAAGAATGACGCCGAGGGCAACGCACCCGATGGCGACGGCCGGTAGCGCTACTCCTCGGCCTCCTCGGCGCTGCCGACGCCGGCTATCGTCGCCACCGTGTCGCCCTCATCGAGGCGCATGATGATCACCCCCTGAGTCTGGCGGCCGGCAATGCGAATGTTCTGGAGTGGGGTGCGAATCACCTGGCCCCCCTCGGAGATGACGATCAACTGCTCTTCCTCGGGATCGACGACGATCCGCATGCCGACCAGCGGGCCAGTCCGCTCGGTGATCGCCATCGTATACACGCCCTGGCCCCCGCGCGACTGCGCCGGATACTCCTCGATCGGGGTCAGCTTGCCGTAGCCGCGAGCCGAGACCACCAACAGGTAGGCCTTTTTGCGGACGATGTCGAAGCCGGCGACCTGCGCTTTCTCGCGCAAGCTGATGCCGCGAACGCCGGTCGTATCGCGACCCATCGGCCGGGCCTGCTTCTCGCTGAAGCGGATCGCCTTGCCGTCGGTGGTCGCAATGATCAGCTCGTCGGAGCCGGCGCTGAGCTTGACCCAGTTGAGCTCGTCGCCTTCGGCGAGGTTGATGGCGATCAAGCCGTTGCGACGCACCTGGCTGTAGAGGCGCGCCGGCGTCTTCTTGATCGTTCCCTGCTTGGTCACCATCACCAGGTAGCGGTCCTCGGCCCAATCGGTGATGCCGATGACCGCTGTGATCTTGTCCTTGGGATCGATGTCGATCAGGTTCGCCACCGGGAGGCCCTTCGCCGAGCGGTTCACGTCGGGAATCTCATGCACCCGAAGACGGAAGACCGAACCGTGGTTGGTGAAAAAGAGCATGTCCGAATGGGTCGAGGCAATCGCCAGATGCTCGACAAAATCGGACTCGACGCGGGCCGCGCCCAGCACGCCCTTTCCGCCACGCCGCTGCGGCCGGTAGGTCGTTGCCGGGACCCGCTTGACATAGCCACGATGCGTCAGCGTCACGACCACATCCTCTTTCGGCACCAGGTCTTCTTCGTTGAGCTCGATCGATCCCTGGAAATCGAGCGTGGTCCGTCGCGCATCGCCGTACTTTTTCTTGAGCTCGGTGAGATCGTCCTTGATCAACAGCATGATCTTGGCTTCGTGTGCCAGGAGGTCTTCGAGATACGCGATCCGCTTGATGACCTCTTCGTACTCCTCCATGACCTTGTTGCGCTCGAGGCGGGTGAGCCGGCCCAGTCGCATATCGACGATCGCTTTGGACTGGCGCTCTGAGAGCTTGAACCGTTCTTGAAGCCGTTCCTGCGCGGTCTTCTCGTCCTGCGACTCCCGGATGGTCTTGATGACGGCGTCGAGGTTGTCCAGCGCGATCTTCAGACCTTCCAGCAGATGGGCGCGGTCGCGCGCCCGTTCCAGCTCATACCGCGTGCGACGGGTCAGGACCTCACGGCGATGGTCGATGTGATGCTGGAGCAAGGCCTTGAGGTTGAGGACGACCGGCCGCCCCTCGACCAGGGCCAACGAGATCACCCCAAAGGTGGTCTGTAGGGCGGTGTGCTTATAAAGGTTGTTGAGGACGGTAAGGGCCCTGGCATCCTTCTTCAACTCGATGACGATCCGCATGCCGTGCCGGTCCGACTCGTCGTTGAGGTCGGCGATCCCTTCCAGCTTGCGCTCGTTCGACAGCTCGGCGATTCGGGAGACGAGCGTCGCCTTGTTGACCATGTAGGGAATCTCGGTGATGATGATCCGCTCGCGGCCATTCTTGGCTTCCTCAAAGGTGTGCCGCGCGCGCACGATCAAGCGACCGTGGCCGGTGCCGTAGGCGGCGGCGATCCCCTCGTTGCCGATGATGATCCCGCCGGTTGGGAAGTCGGGGCCCTTGACGAACCTCATCAGGTCTTCGGTAGTCGCGTCCGGATGGTCGATCAGGTAGATCTCGCCATCGCACACCTCATTCAGGTTGTGCGGCGGAATATTGGTCGTCATGCCGACGGCAATCCCTGATGAGCCGTTGACCATGAGGTTGGGAAGCCGCGAGGGAAGGACGAGCGGCTCCTGCTTGGTCGCGGCATAGTTGTCGCCGAAGTCGACCGTGTTCTTTTCCAGGTCGACGAGCATCTCGGCCGCGATCGCGGCGAGCCTCGCCTCGGTGTACCGGTAGGCGGCCGCCGAGTCGCCGTCGATCGACCCGAAGTTGCCCTGGCCGTCGACCATCGGGTAGCGCAAGGAGAAGTCCTGCGCCAGTCGCACCAGGCTGTCGTACACCGACATGTCGCCATGGGGGTGGTAGTGCTTGAGGACCTCGCCGATGATCGCCGCGCACTTCTGGTAACGGGCTCCGGGCGTCATGCCCTGGTCCTGCATGGCGTAGAGGATGCGGCGGTGGACGGGCTTGAGGCCGTCGCGCACGTCCGGTAGCGCCCGGCTGACGATGACGCTCATCGCGTAATCCATGTAGCTCGAACGCATCTCGCTCTCGAGTTGGAGCGGCAGGATGGTTCCGATGTTCAGTGGTTCCATGCAGACCTCTAGGGAGAAGAGTTGGGGCTAGTTGTCGTCAAACCGCTTCAAGACGATGCAGGCGTTCTGACCACCGAAGCCGAACGAATTGGACATCGCATGCCGCACCTCGTGCCGGCGCGATTCATTAGGTACATAGTCGAGGTCGCATTCCGGATCCGGATGCTCGAGGTTGATGGTGGGATGAACGATGCCATGATTCATGCAGAGCACGGTGGCAATCGCCTCGACCGCGCCCGCAGCCCCGAGCAGATGGCCGATCATCGACTTGGTGCTCGAGATCGGGATCTGTCGCGCCCGTTCCCCCATCACCCGCTTGATAGCGGCGGTCTCCGATTTGTCGTTGAGCTGCGTCGAGGTGCCGTGGGCATTGATGTAATCGATGTCTTGCGGATTCAGGTGCGCATCCTGGAGCGCTTTGGCCATGGCGCGGGCCGGACCGTCACCGTCTTCTTCCGGCATCACGATGTGAAACGCGTCGTCGGTGACGGCGAACCCGATGATTTCCGCGTAGACCTCGGCGGCACGATCCTGGGCATGCTCGAGCGTTTCCAGGACGAGCATGCCAGCGCCTTCGCCGGGAACGAAACCATCGCGTTGGGCGTCGAATGGGCGGCTGGCCTTGATCGGATCTTCGTGGTAGGTCGAGAGCACTTTCATCGCCGCGAACGACGCCAGCCCGAAGCGGCAGAGGTTTGCCTCGGCGCCGCCAGCGAGCATCACGTCGGCGTCGCCGCGCTGGAGCACACGGTAGGCGTTACCCAGAGCCTGGGTCGAGGCGGCGCAGGCGGTCGTGTCCGTGTTGTTCGGCCCCTCCAGCCCGAACTGAATCGCGATCTGGCACGACGCCATGTTGGGAATCACCCGCGGCACGAAAAAGGGTGAGATCCGTTCGGGACCACGTTCGCCGCGAAGCGCGAAGGCTTCAATCTCCTCCGAGATCTCCTTGAAGCCGCCAATCCCCGTGCCGAGCTCGCAGCCGATCCTGGTCCGATCTTCCGTCTCGAGATCGAGGCCAGACTGCTCGATCGCCATCTTGGCGGCGGCCACCCCTACCTGGCTGAAGCGCGCCATGCGTTTTGCCTCTTTGAAATCCATGAACTTCTTGGCGTCGAAGTTCTTGAGCTCGGCGACGGTCTTTACCGGCAGATCAGAGACATCAAAGGTGGTGGCGATGCCAAGACCCGACCGTCCTTCGATCAGGCTATCCCAGTACTCCGCCAGGTTGTTGCCATTTGGAGCCAGCACCCCCATGCCCGTTACCACCACACGGTGTTCGGGGCGCTCCCCATTCCGCGCCATGCTGTCATGTTACGGTTTGCCTTTTTCGGCCACCGCCGCTTTTGGTGCGACCCGCGCGCTGCTTGCAAAAGCGGTGGCAAAGGTTGCGATGACCTGGCGGTCGACGGCGTCCTTCGCGACGCGGATGGCGCTGCGAATCGCCCGGGCATCGGAGCGGCCATGGGCGATGACCGCGACGCCGTTCACGCCAACCAGCAGCCAACCGCCCAGCTCCCGCCAGTCGACGCGCCGGCGCAGCGCCTGGAGCTTGGGGCGGAGCAGCATGCCACCGACCGAGGCGACCGGATCGCCTTTGATCGCATCCCTGATGGAACGAAAGAGCAACTCCGCCGCCCCTTCAGCGGTTTTGACGAGGACATTGCCGGTAAATCCGTCGCACACGATCACGTCGGCCTTGCCCTTGAAGAGGTCGTTGCCCTCAACATTGCCGATGAAGTTGATTCCGGCCTGTGTCCGCAGCAGTGGTTCGGTCGCCTGGACCAGTTGATTGCCCTTTCCGGTTTCTTCGCCGTTGCTGAGGAGGCCGACCTTCGGTTGCGCAATGTTCAGTAGCCGCTCGGCGTAGATCGAACCCAACTGCGCGAACTGGACGAGGTACTCCGGTCGTGCGTCGGCATTCGCGCCGGCATCGAGCAGCAGGCAGCGTCCGGCCGCGGTTGGAATGATCGCGCCGATCGCCGGCCGCTCCACTCCGGCGATCCGGCGAAGACCGAAGAGGGCGGCTGCCATGACGGCCCCGCTGTTGCCAGCGCTGACGAAGCCGCTGACCCGCCCGTCCTCGACCATCTGGATGCCGCGAACCATCGACGAGTTCTTCTTGCTTCGGACCGCATTGGCGGGGTGCTCGTCCATCCCGATTACTTCGGGCGCGTCCTCGATCTGCGCCCAGTTCCCGGCGCCCGCGGCTTTCAGCGCGGTATCGACCTTTTCGTGCTGGCCGACGAAGATGACGTCGACGCCGAGCTCCCGATGGGCGTCCACGCCGCCGGCCACGACTTGTTCCGGCGCGAAGTCGCCACCCATCGCGTCGAGCGCGATCTTGACTGGACCCTGGCCCGGAGCGCTCGGCGTGCTAGATGTCCAGGTTGCGCACGGTCTTGGCGTGCGTCTGAATGAAGCGCTTGCGGGGATCGACGTCGTTGCCCATCAGGACATCGAAGATCTTGTCCGCCTCGACCGCGTCTTCGATCTCCACACGAAGCAGCATCCGATTGGCCGGATTCATGGTGGTATCCCAGAGCTGCTCGGGATTCATCTCGCCGAGACCCTTGTACCGCGCGACCTCCGGCTTGCCCTCCATCTGCGCCAGCTTTCGGTTCTTCTGCTCCTCGGTGTAGGCGTAGCTCACCTGCTTGCCGCGCGAGATCTTGTAGAGCGGCGGTTGGGCCACATACAGGTATTTCTCGTTGATCACCTGCGGCATGTAGCGGAAGAAGAAGGTGAGCAACAGCGTCCGTATGTGAGAACCATCAACGTCAGCATCAGTCATCACGATCACGCGGTGGTAACGCAGCTTGTTGATGTCGAATTTCTCACCGATGCCGGTGCCGAGAGCCGTGATCAGGTTGCGGATCTGTTCCGACGTCAGGATCTTGTCCTCGCGGGCCTTTTCGACGTTGAGAATCTTGCCGCGCAACGGCAGGATTGCCTGGAAGCGCCGGTCGCGCGCACCTTTTGCCGATCCACCGGCTGAATCACCCTCAACGAGGTAGATCTCCGCCAGGCTGGGATCCCGTTCTGAGCAGTCGGCCAGCTTGCCCGGCAGCGTCGATGACTCGAGCAGTGACTTGCGCTGCACCAGGTCGCGGGCTCGTTTGGCGGCGTCCCGCGCCCGGGCCGCGACCAGGCATTTTTCGATGATGCGCCGGGCGTCCGGAGGGTTTTCTTCGAGGTATTGCGTGAACGACTCCGAGAACACCGTCTCCACCTGGCCGCGGATCTCGGAGTTGCCCAGCTTGGTTTTGGTCTGTCCCTCGAACTGCGGCTCTCGGACCTTGACACTGATAACGGCGGTCAGTCCCTCGCGGACGTCATCACCGGTGAGGTTCGGATCCTGGTCGCGCATCATATTCGCTTTGCGCGCGTACTTGTTGAGCACCGAAGTCAGCGCCGAGCGAAACCCGGTGACGTGGCTGCCACCTTCGATGGTGTTGATGTCGTTGGCGAAGGCCAACACGTTCTCGGTAAAACCCTGGTTGTACTGAAGCGCGATCTCGACCGTGTTGCCCTCGATCTCCCGCTCGACGTGCAGCGGGCGAAGGTTGACCCAGCCCTTGTCGCGGTTGAGATATTTCACGAAGGCGCTGATGCCGCCTTCGAAATAGAAGGTGTACTCGAGATCGATGCGTTCGTCACGCTGGACAATCGTCAGCGCCTTGTTGAGGAAGGCGAGCTCGCGTAAGCGGTGCGAGACGAGGTCCCAGTGAAAACCGAGCTCTTCAAAAATGTCCGGATCGGCCCAGAAGCGGATGTAGGTTCCCGTCGTATCCGCCTTACCCGTAACCTTGAGCGGAGCGACCGGTGCGCCGCGACGGTATTCCTGGAAGTGCTGCTTGCCGTGCCGCATGACGGTGACCTGGAGCCGCTCGGAGAGCGCATTGACCACCGAAAGGCCGACGCCGTGCAAGCCGCCCGAGACCTTGTAGCCACCGCCGCCAAACTTGCCGCCGGCGTGAAGCTTGGTCATCACGACTTCCAGGGCCGACTTCCCCTGGTCTCGCATGAGGTCGACGGGGATCCCGCGGCCATTGTCGGCAACCGACGCCGAGCCGTCCTCGTGGAGGGTTACCTCGATCCGGGTGCAGAAGCCGGCAAGCGCCTCGTCCACGGAGTTGTCGACCAGCTCGTTGATGAGATGGTGGAGGCCCCGGTTGTCCGTTGACCCGATGTACATCCCGGGTCGGCGCCTGACTGGCTCCAATCCCTCCAAAACCTGGATGGCTTTGGCGTCATAGGCAGGCGTCGTTCGTTCCTTGGGATTCAGCAAGTCGCGAGTTCAAATTATATCCAAACGGAGGGCAAAAATCGCTTCCGGGCGGGCCCAAATCTGACCGGTTTTGGTCGTGGTCAGGAGGCCGCGGTTGGGGCCGGCTGGGTGGCCTTCGGGCGCCACCGTAAGTCCAATTGCCGGGCCGCCCGCACCTCATCCAGCCGGCCGACCGGTGCCTGATGCGGAGCCGTCCGCACGAGCTCGGGATTCTTCGCGATTTCCTCGACGATCTGGCCGATCGCGGCGATGAAGGCGTCGAGAGAGTCCTTCGACTCCGTCTCGGTCGGCTCGATCATGAGCGCCTCGGGGACGATCAGCGGGAAATAGACGGTCGGCGGATGCACGCCGAGATCGATCAGGCGCTTGGCGATGTCCTTGGCCGTCACCCCCTGCTCCTTCGCCTTCTTCGCGGTCAGCACGAACTCGTGCATCGAAGGCCCGCTGAAGGCATCGTCAAACCACCTGCGCAGGTGATGCCGGAGGTAGCTCGAGTTCAGCACGGCATTCTCGGCGACTTCGTGAATCGTGTTGCCGTAGCTGCGAATGTAGGCGTAAGCGCGAACCAGCATGCCGAAGTTGCCGTAGAAAGCGCGCACCTTGCCGATCGATTGCGGCCGGTCGTACTCGAACCGGAAGCCCTCATCGGTACGTTCGACCGTCGGAATCGGCAGGAAAGGCACGAGATGCGACTTGACGCCAACCGGACCGGCGCCCGGCCCGCCGCCTCCATGCGGCGTGGAGAACGTCTTATGCAGATTGAGGTGGACGACGTCAAATCCCATGTCTCCGGGGCGAGCGATCCCGACAAAGGCATTGAGATTGGCCCCGTCGTAGTACATCTGGGCACCTTGCTCGTGCGCGAGGCGCGTGATCTCCAGGATGTCTTTCTCGAACAGGCCGAGCGTGTTGGGGTTGGTCAGCATGATCGCGGCTACCTTTGGGGAGAGCTTGCTCTTCAGCTCGGCGAGATCAACCTGCCCGTCCGACCCCGATTTGAGGACGACCGTCTTGAGATGCGACAGCGTCGCGCTCGCAGGATTGGTTCCATGGGCGCTGTCAGGAACGAGGACCTCGTCTTTGGTCTCACCCCGACTGCGGTGATACGCCTGGATGAGCCGCAGACCGGTCCACTCGCCATGCGCGCCCGCCGCCGGCTGCAACGTCATTCGATCCATCCCGGTCAGGGCCAGCAGCGCGCGCTCCAGCTCCCACATCAGGCGCAGCGCGCCCTGGGCGCGACCCTCCGGGTGGTAGGGATGAAGGTCGGCAAAATCATCCAGCCGCGCCAGTGCCTCGTTGACCGCCGGGTTGTATTTCATGGTGCAAGACCCGAGCGGATAAATGCCCTGGTGCAGATTGAAATTCATCCGACCGAGGCGGCCGAAGTGGCGCGCCAGCTCCGGCTCACTGACGGCTGGAATGGGCAACGGTGAGGCGCGTCGCAGGCGAGCGGGCACCAACTCGTCGATCCGTTGCCCCTTTGGCCCGGCCGAAGGCAGCCGCGGACCGGGCCGGTGCTGGCTCGCCAGCTCGAAAACGAGCGGCTCGCTCACGGGAGCACCTCGAGAAAGCGCTCCATCGCGCTCGGATGGTTGAGCTCGGTGACTGATACCAGCAGCGCATCCGAAAGGTCTTCGAACGAGCGTCCGAGCGGGAGACCGGGCAGGACACCGCGCTCGAGCATGAGGCCCTGCGTCTGCTCCGCCGGATACGGGGTACGCACGACGAACTCCCATAGAAAGGGCCCATCGAATTGCAGTCGATAGCCCTTGTGCGCCTGGATCTGCGAGGCCAGGGCGTGGGCCCGCTCCGTGCTGAGCTCGGCCAGGCGCCGCAAGCCATCGCCCCCCATATGCGCCAGGTAGACGGTGGCGGCCAGCGCCATCAGCGCGTGGTTCGTGGTGATGTTCGAGGTTGCGTGCTCGCGGCGAATGTGCTGCTCGCGCGCCTGCAACGTGAGGACATAGCCGCGGCGACCTTCGCCATCGACGGTGGCCCCGACCAATCTGCCGGGCATCCGCCGCATCAACGCCTCCTTGCACGCGATGAAGCCAACGTAAGGCCCGCCGAAGGAAAGGGGGATGCCCAGTGGCTGGCCGTCGCCGACCGCGAGGTCAGCCGCGTAATCACCGGGCGCGGCGATGAGCCCGAGCGAGACGGGGTCGACGCAGGCGATCAGCAAGGCGCCGGCATGGTGCGCGAGGTCACTGACGGCCTTCGGATCTTCCAGAACACCGAAGAAGTTGGGCTGCTGCACGATGACCGCGGCGGTGGTCTGCGTGATCGCGGCCTCAAGCTTGGCCGCGTCGACCCGTCCGTCCGCCCCGTGTGGCACCCGAAGAATTTCATAGTGCTGGGCTTCGGAATACGTCCGCAGGACCTGGGCGTACTCGGGATGAAGCGCGCCGGCGATCACGACGTTCTGCCGGCTGGTGTGCGCCACCGCCATCGCGGTCGCCTCGGCCAGCGAGGTGGCGCCGTCATACATCGAGGCGTTGGCGACGTCGAGCCCGGTGAGCAGCGTGATCATGCTCTGAAACTCGTAGATCGCCTGCAGCGTGCCCTGACTCGCCTCAGCCTGATACGGCGTGTAGGTCGTGTAGAAGTCGGGCCGCGAGATCACCTGGTTGACGATCGCCGGACTGAACCGTCGCGAGGCGCCGGCGCCGAGAAAGCTGTGCGACGGAGCGATGCGCTGGTTGAGCCGTCCGAGCTCGCGGAAATACTGGACCAGCTCGACCTCGGATAGGGGCTCCGAGAGGTCCACCCGCTCGAGGCGAAGCGACTCCGGAAGATGCTTGAAAAGACCGGCGACGCTGGTCAACTCGAGCGCTTTGAGCATCTCGGCTCGCTCGGCATCCGCGTTGGGTAGATAGCTCATGCGCTCAGCCGTTGGTCAGTGGGGCTGGCCTTCGACCAGCGCATCGTAGGCCTGCTGGTCGAGCAGCCGGCCACTCTCCTTAACGTTCTGCAGCTTGATCAGCCAGCCCTTGCCATACGGATCCTGGTTGACATATTCGGGATGGTCTTTGAGTTCGTCATTGACG
>Ga0066696_10000595_pt1 | contig 14703 bp, 20 predicted proteins | sample GraSoiAngelo_145_FD_71412 | JGI IMG/M metagenome (GOLD analysis project Ga0066696, IMG submission 71412) | Grasslands soil microbial communities from the Angelo Coastal Reserve, California, USA - 14_1009_05_20cm | ecosystem: Environmental > Terrestrial > Soil > Grasslands | place: USA...
GTGTGCTGAACGAAGACCGTGCAGATGCCCGTGCGGACGCCGGCGCGGGCCACGGCGCGACGGACCTGCTCCGTCACATCCTGCAACGCGCGCCCGCGCGCACTGACCTCGATCTCCTCCTGGTGCACCTTCACCGAGCCGAGTCTAGCAGCGGTCTGGCTCGGCGCCGCGTCCCGGCGGCAGACAGGGTCAGCGCGGCTGCGCGCGCACCTCGCCGTCCGCAGCGGCGCGCTCCGCCTTGCGCAGCGAATCGATCATCGCGTCGCCGAACGCCTGCAGATCGTCGGGCTTGCGGCTCGTGATCCAGTTCTGATCGATCACGACCTGCTCGTCCTTCACGTTCGCTCCCGCCTGCTGCAGGTCGCCCTGCACCGTCGACCACGCGGTCAACGTGCGGCCGCGCACCAAACGCGCGCTGAGCAGCAACTGCGGTCCATGGCACACCGCGGCCAACGGCCGCTTCAGCGAGTCGAACCGCTTCACGAAATCGACGAACCGCTGGTCGGCGCGCAGATGGTCCGGCGATTGGCCGCCGGGGATGAGCAACCCGACGTAATCCTCGGGACGGACCTCGTCGATCCCCTTGTCTGCTTTGACGGTCTCCTTGCCCTTGTAGCCCTTCAGCTCCTGCCCGGCCTTGGGGCCGACGATGTCGACCTGGTAGCCCTCCTTGCGCAGCCGGTCATACGGAACGCGGAACTCGGAATCCTCGAACCCAGAGCCAAGCAAACAGGCAAGTTTCCCTTGTGCCATCTCGAGCCTCCTTCGTTGCCGACAGATGCGCATCGGCGGCAGCCGGTGCGAGTCGTTCGCCGAGCGGACGGGCGGGCTTTACGCGGAGCCACGCGGGTGACAATGCTGTCGCGCATGGCGCACAAGCTTCCGATGATCGAGGTGGGATTCCACGTCTTTCCCGAGGGGGGCGACGAAGAGGTCGGCGCGGTGCGCGAGGTGGCGCCGGGCGGGCGCCCGGAGCTGCTCGTCGACATCGAGAACGCCGGCGATTTCGTCGTTCCTCTCGACGCGGTCACCGCCGTGCTCGAGGAAAAGGTGATCGTCGACGTCACCAAGCTGCCGGATCGCCTGCAGAACGCGATCAAGCACGCGCACGACGCCGAAGATTTTCCGTGAGAGCAGCGCCCGTGGCGCTCAGGTGCCCATCGCGGCAGCCAGTTGCGCGAGAGGCGTGAGCCCAGGCCCGGCCTCGACGACGAGGACTCCTTCGTCGACGTAGGCTTCCAGATCGTCCGCCAGCCAGCTCTCGCCCGCGCGGATCTTGTGGAACCGAACGGCGCAGCTTTCGCCATCGTACGAGACGATCACGTTGAAGCGGCCGGGCAACGCGACGAGCTTGCGCGAAACCGCCTCGGCCATGAGCAGCCCCGCGGTCAGCAGCAGCAGCGGGCACGCCATCACGAGGCGCGGATCGAGCATCTTCTCCATGAGCAGTTTGTTCGCGCACGCCTCGAGCGCGCTGGGGCCGTCGAAATCGGCCGGACGCAGAGACGGTTTGCGCCGGAACGATTCGAGCAGCACGAACCCGTTCACCTCGGCGACGGTCAAATCGGGCCACTTGCCCGGCAACAGCGGCTCCGCGTCGATGCTGCGGCTGCGAAGCTCGCCGAGGTAACGCTGCATGCGCCGGTTCAGCTTCACGACGCCGCCTCGCGGAACAGGGCGAACGCGCTCGTGTATCCGTGCAGGAACGTGGCGCCCCCCACTGGACCGATCTCGCCGTTGCAGAAAAACCCGCCGAGCGGCACCGCACCGACTTTCGAACGGAACAGGTCGCTGTCGTGGTCGGGCCGGCCGAAGAGATGCGCGCCGCGTCCCAGACACGAGAAGAGCAGCGCGCCGCTGGGAGGCTGCACGCGCGCGGAGCTTTTGTCGAGCAGCCGCGTCAAATCTTCCTCGGCCGTGCGCGCGTCGCGCAGCATGAACTGCACCACCTGCATCGGGTGCAACAGCGCACCGAGCGCGAGCGACCCGGTCTTCGCGTCCATGCCGACGAGATTGCGGACCAGCAGCTCGCCTTCGCGGTACTCCACGGAGTCGCGCATCTCGATGCCCATGAACAACGAGTGCCGCATCAGCTCCTGATCGCGCGCCGGCAAGGTCGGAAACAATTCGCGGAGGACCTCCAGCGGAGGCTTCCCGTCGACTTCCAGCAGCACGTTGTCGCGGCAGCGCGTCGCGATCATCGGCTTGCCGATCGCGCGGCAACCCTGGGCCACGATGGTCTCGACGGTGAGATTGCCTGCGAATGCGACGCCGACGGTGCCGGCGCGATGGCTGCGGCTCTTCAGAAACAGGCGATTCGCGCCCGGCACGGGACCGCCGCTGGCGAGCCCGCCGAACTTGCTCGCGGCGGGGTACGCTGCGTCGAGGCCGGCGACGAGCGCCCCAGCATCGATCGTCATGGGATCGACGAGGAGAAGGAAGTGCGGTCTCGAAGCGGGGTCCACGTCGATCGTGTCGCGCCACTCCTCGGCGTCGGCGGTCTCCGGCAACTCGCGTTGGTCGAGGTGAAACGGCGTCAGCCGGACGCCGGGAAGCGACGCGGCAGTAAGGGAGAGCGCCGCCTCGCCTTCCACCTCGTGGCCGGCGCCGATGATGCCGCTCCCGGTGCACCCGACCAGAAGCGATCCGGGCACCGCCGCCTCGATGAGCGCCGGAATGCGTGTGGCCGCGTCCAGGTGATGCGGCGATGCGAACGCCACGACGAGATCGGGGCGCGCTCCGGCGAGATCGCGCCGTATCGCGGACACGGCCTCGGTGACGGCCTGCTCCGTCCGTTGCTGGCCCGACAGGGCGGATGCCCACCGCATGTTCCAGGGATGCCACGAGGATCTGGCCGGCGCAACGGAATCGCCCCCGTCTCAGGGACCGGTGGGAAGCGCGCGGCCGCGCAAGTGAGTAGAGTGCGCCCGCGCCGTGCTGCAAAGGCGCGGAAAGGAAGGACCCATGGCACAACCCAGGAGGGCGGTCTGGCGCCTGCAAGTCGGCGAAGAAGCGCCCGAGTTCGAGCTGACGGCCACGGGCGACAAGGCCGGCAAGGGCGGACCGCAGAAGAAGATCCGCCTGAGCGACTTCCGCGGCAAGAAGAACGTGGTGCTCGCGTTCTATCCCGCGGCGTTCACACCGGTCTGAACGGTGCAGATGCCCTCGTACGAGGAGGATCTCTCCGAGTTCGAGCGGCGCAATGCCCAGGTCCTGGGCATCTCGACCGACCAGGTTTTCAGCAACGAAGCATGGGCGAAGTCGATGGGCGGCCTCTCGTATCCGCTGCTCAGCGACAACTGGCCGTACGGTTACGTCGCCACGCTGTACGGCGTGCTGCGCGGCTCGGGCACGACGGAGCGCGCGATCTTCGTGATCGACCGGCAGGGCGTCATCCGGTACATCGACGTTCACGACATCGCGGAGCAGCCACCCACGGACAAGATCATGGAGGCGCTCGACAAGCTGAGGTAGCGATGGAGAAGGCGCTCGAGCTGTCCCGGTATTGCGTGCCGTTCACGCCCTTCCGGCGCAAGCTGGAGGAGTCGCTCGTGTGCCTGGTGAGCACGGCCGGCGTGCGGGCGAAGAGCGACGCGGCGTTCAACGTCGAAGGGGACAACTCGTTCCGACGTATCGACGCGAGCCTGTCGGCTTCGGAGCTGGCGGTCGACGATTCGCACTACGACCACGGCTGCATCGACAAGGACGTGAACTGCGTCTTCCCCATCGACCGGTTGCGGGCGCTGGCGCGCGAACGTCGCATCGCGGGCCTCACCGACGAGCACTTCTCCATGGGCTTTTCACAGGCATTGCGCGAGCTGCGTGAGACGACCATCCCGCAGCTCGCGCGCGCCGTGAGCGCGGCGCGACCCGACGCCGTCCTGCTCACCGGCGGCTGACGCCTCTGCCACCGCACCGTGGTCACGGTGCAGCGCTCCATCGAGATGCTAGGCGTACCGACCGTACTCATCACGGTGGAGCCGGAGGAAAGCGCGCAGGCGCGTCCACCGCGAGCCCTTTGCCCCCGCGGGTTCATCGCTGGCCACAGCCTCGGACGCGCGAACGACGAGTCCTTGCAGAAATGGATCGTGATGGACGCGCTGGAGCTGCTCCTCGCCGATCCGAAGCCCGGCGAGGTGATCGCGCGCGATTATACGTAGAGGGCGTCTCCGGGTTCGGAGACGCCCAGGGTCACGCTCCGCGTGTGCAGGCGCAGACCCGCGCCTCCGGCGCGGAGCGCCTAATGGATCCCGGCGTTGGTCGGCGTCCGACCGGCGCGCGAGGCCAGAAGCTGGATCGCGTGCCGGTAGCCGTGCAGCGTTCCCACGTCGACGTACGCCTCGCCGGCGCGCACGCCTTGTGCGCGCCCGCCGCGCGCGAGCCACGCATTGACGAGCGTGCCGACATATTCGTCCTTGCGCGAGCGCGTGACCCACAGCTCGTGCAGGTCGGTCAGGATGCGGCCGTTCAGCTTGAACGCGCCCCAGATCCAATCGCTCTTCGGTTCCGACGGTTTCACCTGGACCTCCCGCACGGACCCCGTATCGTCGGTCACGACGACGTCGAACAGCTGCGGCCGCTCGACCTGGAAGAGCAGGAACGACAGGCCGCTCCCGAGCCGGCAGAACCCGTCCTCCGGAAACCAGACGGTATCCGGTAATCCGACGAGCACGTCCTCGTGCGGCGGGATGAACGGGACCGCGCGAAACAGCGCATCGCAGAGGCCAGCGGGACGTTGCTGGACGGCGTAGCAGACATGGGCGCGTCCGATCGCGCCGCCGAAGTACTCGACGATGTCCGATTTCCCCGGCGAAATGACGAAGCACAGCTTGTTCGTGCCGGCGCGCAACATCCGTTCGACGAGGTATTCGCTCACTGCGCGCGGCCTCTCGGCTTCGGCATCCGGGCGGCTGCCGACGGGCAACAGCTCCTTCGAGAACGCCAACGGCTGGATGCGACTGCCGATCCCCGCGGCCGGAATGATGCCCCACATGACCTACGCCTCCTGCTCCAGCAAATCGATCAGCTCGCGCGCGCGTCGATCCGCCGTGTGATCCGAAAGCGCGCGCTCCCTGGCCGCCCGGCCGATGCGCCGCAGCTCGTCCGGCGTCCGCGATAGCGCATCGACGGCGTCGTCCGAGGTGCGCGCGACGAGAATCTCCTCCCCGGGTGCGAAGAACGTCTCGAGCCCCTCCCACGCGTCGCTCAGCACGGGCGTCCCGCACGCGGCAGCCTCGAACAGCCTGCCGGAGGGGCACCATCCCATCGCCGCCATCGGCGCACGCGTCACGTTGAGCGTGATGGGCGAGGAGCAATAGAAGGCGGGGTGCTCGCTGGGAGGCAGGTGACGCACGAAAAAGACGTTCGGCAGCCATGGGAATTCGGCCGGGTATTGCGCGCCGCCGATGAGGAACTTGCGGTCGGTCAATCGCCGCGCGGGCGCGAGGAAGAGCGTCTCGAGCGCCTGTTGGCGATTGGCGGCGTACGTTCCGAGATAAGAGAGATCGCTCCGGTAAGCTTCCTGCGGCGGCACGGGATGGTGCACGGCCGGATCGACGCTGCCGTACAGCGTCGCGGTCCGCTTCGCGCCAAGGATGTCGCGTAGCGCGGTGAGCGCCTCGCCGCCCGTGAAGCTCAGGACGAGATCATAGCCGGCGAGACCGCGGGGGCCGATGTACTCCACACCAAGTCCTTGCCGTGCCCGCTCGACGGTGACCGGGCTATCCATGTCGTAGAACACCTTCGCGGGCGCGCGCGACGACGCCACGAGGTCGCCGGCAGCGACGCCATCCGGACAGTACGAAGTGACCATTGCTACGTCGCATTCCGAGAGCGCTCCTCGAGCTTGAGGCAGAGCGTCTTCCCAGTCGTCGTACAGGCGAAGCTGCCCTCCAGGAACTTCGAACAGGTCGCGGTGCGGCGCGTAAAACGGCAAGTCCCGCTCGAAGAACGTGATCGCGTGGCCGAGTCGCGCCAGCGCGGCGGTGAGCCCCCGCCAAAGCGTCGCATGCCCGTTTCCCCAACTCGTACTGATCGTGAGGCCGAATACGACGAGCTTCACCCGGCGAAGTTGGCGCCGCCGCCCTCGCCGTTCCAGTGCGGAGGCGGTGGTATGCCGCCGAGCGCACGAGCTGCCGACCGTGTCGGGTGCTCCACGTCGGGTTCACGCCGCGCCGGGGCGTCCGTAGCTTCCGGATCCCTAACCAGGAGAAACCGAATGAACTTCAGGGAGAAAATCGCGACGCTCTTCGCCACCGCCGTGATGGTGGTGGCGGTAGCGGCGCTTGCTCAGGGCAGCAGTGCGGGCAGCGGCGCGGGCGGCACGTCCGCCGGCGCGCAGGGTAGTACGACGGGACAGTCCTCGGCTGGAGCGATCGGCACGGGTCAGAGCGGCTCCACTACGGCCGGTGCGAGCGGAACGCTCGGAACCGATCAGAGCACGACGGGATCCAGCAGCTCGACGATGGGTACGCCCAGCGCGAGCTCGGGCGCAGGCCAGAGCGGATCAGTTGGCAGCAGCACCAGCACGACGGGTACGCCCGGAGCGAGTTCGGGCAGCGACATCGGAACCTCGTCCTCGTCCTCGAGCACCGGGACCGCGGGCTCCGACACCTCGAGCTCGCGAAGCCAGTCGCCCGAGGGACGCTCTGGGCCGACGACCTCGCGCGGCAGCAGCTCGACGACGACTCCGCGTTCGTCGACCAGCACGACTGGTCAGACCGGCACTTCGACCGATCAGACGACGAATCCGTCGACCGGCACGACCGACACCAGCACCGGGATGGGCACCAGCTCGACGACGGGAACGCCGGGCGCGAGCGGCTCGATCGGAACCTCGTCGACGACGGGCAGCACGACGGAGACGGGGTCTGGAATCAACTCGACGACCACTGGGAACACGTCCGGCAGCGTGACCACGACGCCGGGCAGCGGGAATACCCTGCCGGGCAGCACCAGCACGACGACCACGCCGGGTAGCACCACGACGAACCCGAGCGGGACGAACACCACGGGAACCGATACCAACACCCCCAAGTAAGAACTCGTACGGCACGATCGGGGCCGGGTCCCACGTCAGGGGCCTGGCCCCGTGTGTTTCTAGATTCCGCCGAGGTGGATGACCGGCATCAGTGTTCCGCCACTTTCGCGCGCGATCGCGAGGAGGCGGTCGTCGCGCAACGCGCGCACGAATGGTTCGGGTTCCGGGAAGCCCTCCGGCAGCGGCCATTCCGGCGTGCGTAGCGTTCCGACACCAATCGTGGCGCCTTGACGAAGCGTGCGCACTTCGCTCTCGTCGACGATCCGCTCGCGGAGCCACGGCAACACGTCTGCGCCGCGCACGAGCTCGCTTCGGCCCGGTCCTGGGTCGCGCCAAGGCCCGATGGTAGCGCGCGACAGCGCGGCGACATGGGCGCGGCACCCAAGAGCGCGGCCGAGATCGCGCACGAGGGAGCGCACGTAATATCCGCCCCGGACGACGAGCCGCAGCTCACTCGAGATCGGCAAGTCATGCGCGATCCACCGGGCCTCGTGCAGGTAGACGCGCACGGCGCGAAGCTCGACGTGCTCGCCCCGATGCACGCGCGCATACGCGCGCTCGCCGGCCAAGCGCTTGTTGCTCGTCGCCGGCGGGACCTGCTCGCGCCACCCGACGAACGGCGCGATTGCGTCGTCCAGGCGCCGGGGAGTCAACGTCGATGCGTCGCCGCGCGCGACGACCTGGCCGAGAGGGTCGCCGTTGTCCGTCTCCGCTCCCCACGAGATGCGGGCGTCGTATTGCTTCGGGATCGGGTGCAGCAGTTCGAACAAGCGTGTGGCGCGCCCCACGAGGATGGGCAACAAGCCTTGCGCGAACGGATCGAGCGCACCGCCGTGGCAGACGGGCACCTTCCGCGCGCGCGCCGCCGCCTCGCTGATGAATGGCTGCACGAGCGAAAAGCTCGTCGCTCCGGGCGGCTTGTGCAGCAGATGGATGCCGGGCTCGAGCGGGTCCATTGGCGTGCGTGTACCATTCGCGGCGGCTACAATGCGCCGATGACGCGCCTGATTGCGGTCGTGCTCCTTGCGTCAGCGCTGCTTGCCCGCGCCGACGAACCGCGTGTACCGATTCTCGTCGAGCTGTTCACCTCCGAAGGGTGCTCCAGTTGCCCGCCGGCGGACGCGCTCCTCGCGCGGCTCATCCGTGAGCAACCGATTCGCGGCGTCGAGATCGTCGCGCTGTCGGAGCATGTCGACTACTGGGATTCCCTTGGGTGGCGCGATCCGTATTCCAGCGCGGCCTTTACCGAACGCCAGCAGACCTACGCGGGACGTCTGCGGCGCTTCAACATCTACACGCCGCAGGCGGTGGTGGACGGGCGCGCCGACGTCCTGGGCAGCGACGACGGAGGAATCCGGTCGGCGGCGGCTCGCGCAGCCGCGGGAGCACACGGCACAATCGACGTGCGGCGCACCGCGAACGGGCTGCATGTCACGGTCGCACTACCGCAGCACCGCGGCTCCGAGGTCTTCCTCGCCGCCGTCGACGATCCGCCTCCGGCGCGTGTCGCTCGTGGCGAGAACGCCGGCAGGACGCTCTCACACGTCTCCGTCGTTCGCGACCTCAAGCGCCTTGGGCGCTTCGACGGCCCGACCTGGACGGGAGACGTCACTCTCGACGATCGGCTTCGGCGATTGCGGCTCGTGGCATTCGTCCAGGAGCAGCCGAGCGGGCACATCCTCGCTTCGGGCACCTGGTCCGCTCCGGCGGGAATGTAACGAATCCGCGCGAACGGAGACTGTGCCTGGAAGTGCCCGTGTACCGTCCGGGGGCGGTGCCGGGCGCGGAGGGAAATCCCTCGGGAGTCCGGTCGGATGTTGACGTGTCAGCAGATGACGGAGCTGGTCACGGCGTACCTAGAGGGCGCCTTGCCATTTCCCGACCGTCTGCGCTTTCAATTTCACCTCGGAACGTGCCGACATTGCCGCAGGTACCTGCGCCAGATGCGAACGACCGTGCGGCTGTTGCGGCGCGTCCGCGCGGAGCCTGTCCCTGACGCCGTGATGCAGTCGCTCCTCGAACGCTTCCGCTCCTGGAAATAAGCGCGGTTACAGCCGCTTCTCGATCCACGAGGCGATCGCCAGAAGGCGCGCGTCGTCGTTACGCATCCCGACGATCTGCAGCCCGATGGGCAAACCCGCGGGGCCCTTCAGCACCGGAAGCGAGATGCAGGGACATCCGAGGAGCGTCCAGGCGCGGCAGAACGCGGGATCGCCAGTGCTTTGCAGCCCGATCGGCGCCTCGCCCAGAGCGGCGGGCGTCAACAGAGCGTCGACGCTGCCGAACACGTCGTCGAGCTCGCGGCGGCCGCGCTCCGCGACCTCACGCGCCTCGCGCAGCCGCTCCGGTGCGCACCGCTCTCCCTCTTCCAGCAATGCCCGGAAGGTGGGGCTGAGCCGAGCGTCATTGCGCTGCCGTTCCTCGCGGAAGACCTGTGCCGCTTCCACGGCCATGACGATGGCTTGTGCCGCCGCCAGCCCCGCGAACGCCTCGATGTCGCGCACCTCGGCGCCCGCGCTGCCCAACCGCACTGCCGCGTCTTCGACGAGGCGTTGCGTGGTCCTTTCTGCTCGCGCCCACTGATCGGTCCGGCACAGCCCGAGCCGCGGCGGCCGGGCGAGCTCCACGATCGCCGCAGGCCGCGCTCCTCCCGAGAGCGCTGCCGCGATCCATGGAACGTCGGCGACCTGCCGCACGAAGAAACCCAGCGTGTCGAGCGATGGCGCGAGCGGGTGGACGCCCTGCAAGTCGAACGCGCCGAACGTCGGCTTGTAGCCGACCGCGCCGCAGAACGACGCCGGGCGGATGACGGAGCCCGCCGTCTGCGATCCGAGCGCGGCGGGGAGCATGCGATCGCCGACGGCGGCGGCTGAGCCACTGGAAGAGCCGCCCGGCGTGCGCGAGGGATCGTGCGGGTTGCGCGTCTTCCCTCCGACGTACGCCGCGAACTCCGTCGTGACCGTCTTCCCGAGAATCACCGCGCCGGCCGCGCGCAGTGCGCGAACGCACGCGGCGTCCGCTTTCGGTTGGTGTCCCTCGTAGATCGGGCTGCCATAGGTCGTCGGAAGGTGCGCTGTGTCGATCAGGTCCTTGATGCCGACCGGCAACCCGCGCAGGAGCGGCCGGTCGGCGCGAGCGTCGATCCGGCGCGCCTGCTCTACCGCGTCGGGCGCGAGTGCCTGCCATGCCTGCACTTGGGGCTCTCGCTCGTCGATGCGCGCGAGGCAATCGCGCACCAGTGCCTGCGCGGAAAGCTCGCGCCGATCCAGCAGCTCCACGGCGCGCGCGACCGGCAGGTCGTGCGCGGTCATGCCCGGCACCAGCCGCGCGCGATGCGCACGAAGGTTTCGACGGCCTGCTCGATGCGCGTGACCGAGCACCACTCGTCCGTCTGGTGGCACAGCGCCATTTCGCCCGGGCCGAGCACCACCGTCGGAACGCCCCCGTACGCAGGCGTGAGGACGCTCGCGTCCGTGAAGTACGTCGCGCTGCCGGGCCGTGGCCTCTCGCCGCTCACCTCGCGCACGGCCTCGATGACGCGCTGGACGAACGGGTCGTTTTCATCGGTACGGACGCCTTCCAGGTCGACGATCGGCAAAAGCTCGACGTCGGGGCCGAGGACGCTCGCGAGCTGCGCGCGCACTTCCGCATGGCGCTGCGCCGGAATCGTGCGGATGTCGATGCCGACGACCGCCTCGTCAGGAACGGAGTTGACGTTCAGGCCACCGGCGAAAGTGCCGACGTTCAAGCTCGGCTTGCCGAGGAGCGGATCCGCGGCCACGTCGAACGTGAGATTCGCCAAGTCGAGCACGGCGCGCGCCGCCTTGACGACGGCGTTCACACCGCGCTCTGGCATCGACCCATGTGCCGTCACCCCGCGCACACGCGCGCGCAGCCATAGCGCACCCTTGTGGCCGATCACCGGCTGATTGCCCGTCGGTTCGGCGACGAGCAGCGCGCCGGCGCGCCCGAGTGCCAAAGGGGTGCGCGCGAGGTGCGCGGCGCCTTCGCAGCCGGTTTCCTCGCCGGCCACCAACACGACCGTCAACCCCGGCCCGCGCAGCCTTGCTTTCGAGAGCTGCAGCGCAGCGGCGACGATTGCCGCGACTCCACTCTTCATGTCGGTGGATCCGCGGCCGTACAGCCTGTCACCCGCGACTTCTCCCGAGAACGGATCGTGGCTCCACGGCACCGCGCCGAGAGGAACGGTATCCAGATGGCCCGCCAGGCAGAGCGGCGCGCCTTCCGCGCCTTCGCGCCTCGCGACGACGCTCGCGCGGCCCGGCGCGAACTCGTACGTCGACACGGACCAGCCGGCCTCCTCGAGCAGCTTGCCCACGCGGTCCGCGGCGGGACGCTCCAGGTCGAGCGGGTTCACCGTCCTGATCCGGACGAGCTCCTGCGTCAGCGCGACGGCGTTCATCTGGCAGCCTCCCCGAAGTAGGCCTCGCGCACTTGCGCGTTGCCGAGCAGGTCCTGCGCCGTACCCTGCGCCACCACCCTGCCCTTGGACAGCACGTAGCCGCGGTCCGCAATCGCGAGCGTCTGATGCACGTTCTGCTCGACGAGAAAGACCGTCACGCCCTGCTCGTTGATGCGGCGGATTACGGCGAAGTTCTCCTTCACCAGGAGCGGCGAAAGGCCCAGCGAGGGCTCGTCCACCAGAAGCAGCTTCGGCGCGCTCATGAGTCCGCGGCCGATGGAGACCATCGCCTGTTCGCCGCCCGACATCGTGCCCGCAAGCTGCGTTCGCCGTTCGGCGAGACGCGGAAAGACCTCGAAGACACGGTCGAGCCGCTGCCGGATGACATTCGCGTCGCGCTCCACGTAGCCACCGAGAAGGAGGTTCTCCAGCACCGTGCAGCGGGGGAAGACCTTGCGCCCTTCCGGGATGGCGGCGATGCCGAGCGCGACGATGCGGTGGGTGGGCAATCGCGACAGGTCGCGACCCTCGAAGAGGATCCGCCCGCGGCGCGGTGGAGTCAGTCCGAGAATCGAGCGGATGAGCGTCGTCTTGCCGGAGCCGTTCGAGCCGAGCAGACAGGTGATGCTCCTGGGATGGACGGAGACGTTCACGTCTTCGAGCACGTCGGCCCGATCGTACGCGGTGAACAGCCCTTCGATGACCAGGCCCTGCGCCATCTTCACTCCAGCCCCAGGTAGGCTTGCCTCACCAGCGGGTCGCGCGCCACCTCGCCGTAGGTTCCCTCGGCGATCTTGCGCCCATAATTGAGGACGACGCACCGGTCCGTGATGCGCTCGATGACGCTCATCTCGTGCTCGATGAGGATGATGGTCAGGCGCGCCATCCGTCGCTTGACGAGGAGCAGGTCGTCCATGAGCCGCTGAGTCTCCTCGTGCGTCATCCCCGCGGACGGCTCGTCGAGCAGGAGGAGCTGCGGGCGGCTGATGAGCGCGCGGCAGATCTCGATGCGGCGGCGGTCGATCATGGGAACTCGCGCGACCGGATCGCCGAGGCGCGAGGCGAGCGGCTCGTCGAATGTCCGCAACAGCTCGATCGCGTCCGCGCGCGCTTCTTCCACCTGCCGCGCCAGCGCGCCTCGCCGCACCAGGTTGAACCACAGCCTGTGGTCGAGGCGCTGGTGGTTGCCGATCATCAGGTTGTCGAAGATCGACAGCGGCAGGCACAATCGCGAACGCTGGAAGGTGCGGGCGATCCCGGTGCGGTAGACCTCCTGCGGCCGCAGATCGGTGATCCGTTTTCCGGCAAACTCCACCTCGCCGGATGTCGCGGGGAAGATGCCCGTGAGCACGTTGAAGAACGTCGTCTTGCCCGATCCATTTGGGCCGATGAGCCCCAGGACGCGCCCTTCCTCGAGGTGCAGGTCCATTCCGTCGAGCGCCACCACGCCGCCGAACCGGCGTGTCACCTTCGTGCAGGAGAGGAGCTGCGCGGTCACGTCCGTCCTCGTAGCCCTTCGAGGCGCCGCATCTGCCTAGGCAGCAGGCCGACCGGGCGGAAGATGAGGATCAGCACGACCATCGCGGCGAAGAGCAGGAACCGGTATTCCTGCAGGACCTGGAGCTTCTCGGGGAGGACGACGATGATCGCCGAGGCCAGCGCGACGCCCCACGGGTTTCCGACGCCTCCGAGAAGCAGAATCGAGACGAGCACCAGCGACTCGCCGAAGCTGTAGTTGTTCGGCGCGATGAAGCCGACCATGTGCGCGGACACGGCGCCGGCGACGCCGAGGAGAAAGTTCCCCAGCGTGAACGCGACCGTCTTCCAACGGGCGATGTCGAGCCCGAAGGCAGCCGCGGCCGTTTCGTCGAGGCGTACGGCGTCGAGATCGATGCCGATCCAGGAGCGCTCCAGCCTCTGCACGAAGATCCAGGCGATGGCGAGCAGGATGAGCAGGAGCGCCAGGTAATTCACATAGAACGACCCGTCGAACGGGCCGACCTCGACCGGGTCGTTGAACCGCCAGGGACCGATGCGGATCTCGCGCAGCTTGAGACCCTGCGGACCGCCCAGTGCGTCGTTCACCTCCAGGAACGTGCGGAAGAGGAGCGCGAAGGCGATGGTGATGAGCGCCGCGTAATGGCCACGCGTCCGCAGCACGGGAACGACGATCAGCGTGCCGATCGCTGCCGCCATCGCGCCGCCGACCAGGAGCACGATGAGGTGCGGCAGGCCCGTCGCTCGCGAGAGTACCGCGGCCGTGTAGCCACCCACGCCGAAAAAAGAAGCGCCGGCGAAGTTCAGCACCCCGGCATAGCCGAGCTGGATGTGGAGACCGAGGCAGGCGATCACGACGATGAGGACGCGCGCGACGAGGAGCAGCTCGAAATCGTCCTGGCGAAGCGCAAGGCACAATGCGGCGACGGCCAGCAGCGCGAACGCCTGCGACACTCGCTCCGGCACCGCCGGAAGGCGATCCAACACGCGCGTCCGGGTAGCGACCACGCCTCCTGCGACGCCGAGCACGACGAGAACGCCGAGCGCCTGCTGCGATTCGGCGCGCAAGAACGTCCACGCGTACAGCGCGAGCGCCGCCGCAATCGCCGCGGCTGCGAGAGCGCCGCGAGCGCGGCTCATACCCGCTCGCTCGCGCGTTCGCCGATGAGCCCCGTCGGACGCACGGCCATCAGCACGATGACGACCGCGAACGCGAACACGTCCTTGTAGGCGCTGGCAAACGGAAGGGCGACCGCGCCGATCGTCTGCAGGGCGGCGAAAAGGAACCCGCCGAGGACGGCGCCATACAGGTTCCCGAGGCCGCCGATGATGGCGGCGGCAAATCCGATGACTCCGAGGAGCAGGCCCATCCCGAAGTAGATCTCGTTGTAGTAGAGCCCATCCATGACTCCGGCGAATGCCGCGAGAGCGGAGCCGAGCGCGAAGGTGAAGAGGACCACGGCGCGGAAGTCGATGCCCATCGTGCGCGCCGTCTCTTCGTCCTGCGCGACGGCGCGGATGGCGAGCCCGAGGCGCGTGCGCGTGATGAACAGATGCGTTCCCGCGATGAGCAGCGCGCCGGTGACGAGCAGGATGGCGTTGTCGAGCCTGAGATTGAACGTGCCGAAGGCGTAGCCGGTCGTGGGAAGCAGCGCCGGGAAGCGCTGCGGCTGCGACCCTCCCGGGTAGAAGAGGCGGATCGCCTCGCGCAGCACGGTGCCCATCATCAGCGTGACGAGAAGCA
>Ga0066696_10000600_pt1 | contig 14635 bp, 10 predicted proteins | sample GraSoiAngelo_145_FD_71412 | JGI IMG/M metagenome (GOLD analysis project Ga0066696, IMG submission 71412) | Grasslands soil microbial communities from the Angelo Coastal Reserve, California, USA - 14_1009_05_20cm | ecosystem: Environmental > Terrestrial > Soil > Grasslands | place: USA...
CCATTCGTCGCGCGCGGACACGGCACCGGCTTGTCGGGCGGGGCGCTGCCGGTGGCCGGCGGCCTCGTCATCGCGCTGTCGCGTCTGAACCGCGTGTTGAGCGTCGACATCCCGAACCAGCGCGTCGTCGTCGAGCCCGGCGTCACGAATCTCGAGATCACGCGGCAGGTGGCGCCGTTCGGGTTTTACTACGCGCCGGATCCGTCGAGCCAGCAGGTGTGCTCGATCGGCGGCAACGTCGCAGAGAATTCCGGCGGCGCGCATTGTCTGAAGTACGGCTTCACCGTGCATCACGTGCTCGGCGTGGACGCCGTGCTGCCGGACGGCGAGCTCGTACATATCGGCGGCGATCTCGTCGACACGCCGGGGCCGGATCTGCTCGGGCTCCTCGTCGGATCGGAAGGCACGCTCGCCGTCGTCACGCGCATCGTCGTGCGGATTCTGCGGCGGCCGGAGACGGTGCAGACGCTGCTCGCGGCGTTCGACACGATCGACGCCGGCGGCGCGGTGGTTTCGGATCTGATCGCGGAGGGGATCGTGCCGGCGGCCGTCGAGATGATGGACGCGCTGGCGATCCGCGCGGCGGAAGCGGCGGTGCATCCGAATTTTCCGCCGGCCGACACGGTGCTGATCGTCGAGCTCGACGGCCCGGCGTCGGAGGTCACCTCGCTCTTCGACGTCGTCGTCGCGACGTGCCGGCGTCACGGCGCGACGGCGATCGAGGTGGCGACGAGCGACGAGCAGCGGGCGCGGATCTGGCGCGGCCGCAAGGCGGCGTTCGCCGCGATGGGGCGCGTGTCGCCGAATTACTACGTGCAGGACGGCGTCGTGCCGCGCACCAGGCTGCCCGAGGTCCTGAGCCGCATTCGCGATCTCGAACGGCGATCGGGATTGCGCATCGGCAACGTCTTCCACGCGGGCGACGGCAATCTGCACCCGCTCATCTGCTACGACGAACGCGTGCCGGGCGAAGCGGACAAGGCGGTGGAGGTCGCGGCCGAGATCCTGTCGTACTGCATCGAGGCGGGCGGCTCGCTGACCGGCGAGCACGGCATCGGCGCGGACAAGTCGCAGTACATGCCGACGATGTTCGCGGCCGAGGATCTGGCGCTGATGCAGCGCGTGCGCGCGGCGTTCGATCCGCGCGGCCTCTGCAATCCGGGCAAGGTGTTCCCGACGCCGCGGCTGTGCGGAGAGGTGCCGGGGCCGTATCGTCAACATCCGATCGAGGCGGCAGGCCTTGCGGACCGCATGTAAAAAAGGGGTCGTACCCCTTTTTCGCGAAAAAGGGGTACGACCCCTTTTTTCATGACGCCGTCCACTCCCGACGAAGTCGCCGCGGCGCTGCGGCGCGCGGCCGACGCGCGGCAGACGATCGCGATCCGCGGCGCCGGGACGAAGAGCGACTGGGGGCGCGACGGCGCGCGCGCCGATGCGATCCTCGACATGCGGTCGCTGAACCGCGTCCTCGCGCACGAGGCCGGCGACATGACGGCGACGCTCGAAGCGGGCGCCGCGCTCGCCGACGTGAACCGCGCGCTGGCGCCGCACCGGCAGTGGCTGCCGCTCGATCCGCCGTTCGCCGAGCGCGCGACGATCGGCGGCGTCCTCGCCACCAACGACAGCGGTCCGCTCCGCCATCGCTACGGGACGCCGCGCGACCTGGTGATCGGCGTGCAGCTCGCGACGACCGACGGCGTCCTGTCCAAGGCGGGCGGCCGCGTCGTCAAGAACGTCGCCGGCTATGATCTCGGGAAGCTGGTCGCCGGCTCATTCGGCAGCCTGGCCGCGATCGTGAGCGCGACGTTCAAGCTCGCGCCGCTGCCTGCCGCATCGAAGACGCTGCGAGCGGACATCGCCGACGCGGCGTCGCTCGCGCGCGCGATTGGCGCCGTGATGAACAGCGCGCTCGATCCGATCGCGTTCGAGATCGTCTCGCGCGCGCGCGCCGCCGGTTCGCGGTTCGGGCTGCTCATCCGCTTCGCGTCGGTCGCGGCTGCGGTCGACGCGCAGGCCGCTGAGGCGATCGCGACGCTGCAGCCGTACGCGGCCGGCGTCGCGGCGCTCGACGGCGACGCGGAACGCTCGATGTGGCGCGAGCACGCCGACGCGATATGGAGCGGCGACGGCGCGATCGTGCGCGCGAGCTGGCTGCCTGCCAACATCGCCCGTGTCGTCGAAGAGGTGGAGGCGTTCGAATTCGTCGGCCGCGCCGCCGTCGGCGCCGGGCTCGTCCGCATCACGGGATCGGACGACGATCAGGCGCGCGTCGTCGAGCGGCTTCGCGCCTCGGCAGTCGTCGGCAACGTGGTCGTCGCGCGCGCGTCGGCGGCGGTGAAGCGCCGCGTCGACGTCTGGGGATCGCACGGCGATCGGCAGACGCTGCTCGAGTCGCTGAAGCGCGCGTTCGATCCGACGGGGGTGTTGAACCCCGGGCGCGGTCCGATCTGATGGCGACGCCGCACGACACTCGATCGGGCGATCGGCCGGAGGCGGCGTTCGATGCGCATCACGCGCCCGACCGCCAGCTGATCGACACCTGCGTACACTGCGGCTTCTGCCTGCCGTCGTGCCCGACCTACGCGCTGTGGGGCGAGGAGATGGATTCGCCGCGCGGCCGCATCTACCTGATGCGCGCCGGCCTCGACGCGCGCGCGGAGATGAATCGCGCGTTCGTCCGGCACTTCGACGCATGCCTCGGGTGCATGGCGTGCGTCACGGCGTGTCCGTCGGGCGTGCAGTACTCGCCGCTCATCGAGGCGACGCGCGGGCAGATCGAGCGGCGATTCGATCGATCGCTCGCCGATCGCGTCTTCCGCGCCCTCGTCTTCGCGCTGTTTCCATATCCCGCGCGGATGCGCATCGCGCTCGCCCCGCTCGCGATCCTGCAATATGTAGGGCGACGCTTTCAGGGTCGCCACGACGTTCGCGATAGTCGCAACGCGCACGATCGCGGTGGCCTTCGGGGTCTTCGCGGCGACTCTGAAAGGGTCGCCCTACAGCCAGGCCTGCTCGCGCGGCTTCGCGCGATGCTGGAGCTCGCGCCGCCAGTGACGTGGGGCTCGCTCTTCTCGCGCGTGCCGGCGCGAACGCCGGCGGTCGGCGAGCGGCGCATGACGGTCGGCCTCCTGACGGGCTGTGTGCAGCGCGTCGTCTTCCCGCAGGTGAACACCGCGACCGTCAACGTGCTCGCGGCGGAGGGCTGCGACGTCGTCGCACCCGCCGATCAAGGCTGCTGCGGCGCGCTCGCGCTCCACGCGGGGCGTCTCGACGAAGCGCGTGCGTTCGCGCGGAAAACGATCGAGACGTTCGAGCGCGCCGGCGTCGATCGGATCGCGGTGAACGCCGCCGGGTGCGGCTCGTCGATGAAGGAGTACGGACAGCTGCTGGCCGACGACGCGGCGTGGGCCGGCCGCGCACGTGAGTTCTCGGCGCGCGTGCGCGACGTCAGCGAGCTCGTCGCCGAGCTCGGGCCGCCGCGTGCGGCGCGGCATCCTCTGGCGCTGACGATCGCGTATCACGACGCGTGTCACCTCGCGCACGCGCAGGGGGTCCGCCAGCAGCCGCGCGATCTCCTGCGATCGATTCCCGGCGTGCGGCTCGTGCCGCTCGCGGAGCCGGAGCTGTGCTGCGGCAGCGCCGGCATCTACAACCTGGTCGAACCGGACGCGGCGCGCGACCTCGGGGATCGCAAGGCGGCCCACATCGAGGCGGCGCAGGCGGATGTCGTCGCGACCGCGAACCCGGGCTGCACGCTGCAGATTGTCGCCGCCGCACGCCGCCGCGGCGCAGCCGTCGTCGTCCGTCATCCGATCGAGCTTCTCGACGCGTCGATCCGCGAAAAAGGGGTCGTACCCCTTTTTACGCGCAGCGAAAAAAGGGGTACGACCCCTTTTTCAGACGGGGCTGTTCTCGGACGACGACGGTGAGCGCCGGGCGATGATGCAGAGGTTTGCGTGCAAAGTGAACGACAGCCACGACATACTCTTTCCCGCGCAGCGCCGGCCGACTGGCACCTGCATTGCTTTCCCGGATACTGCCAACGCCTGCCTGCCCGAGGTTCCGGTGTCCGCTAACAAGCGTCTCTTCCTCGCACTTCCCCTCGCGATCCTCGCGCTGACGACGTTCGCGGCGCCGGCGAGCGCGCAGTATCGCCGCGTCGGACGCGTCAACCGTGTCGTCGTCGGCGGGTTCTACGACCCGTTCTTCTACAGCCCGTTCTGGTACGACCCGTGGTACGCGGCGCCGTATCAATGGGGCTATCCGCCGTACGGCGGCGCCTATCTCGCGCCGGAGGCGTCGGTGAAGCTCGACGTGAAGCCGAAGCAGGCCGAGGTCTACGTCGACGGCTATTACGCCGGCATCGTGGACGACTTCGACGGCGCGTTCCAGCGCCTCCACGTCGCGCCCGGCGAACACGAGATCGAGCTGTATCTCGACGGCTACCGCGCCGTGAAGCAGCGCGTGTTCCTCAGCGCGGACAACACGTTCAAGGTGAAGTACGCGATGGAGAAGCTCGCCGCGGGCGAGCAGGCCGAGCCGCGCCCGCAGGCGCCGACTCCACCCATCGCGCAAGGCGCGCCGGCGCCGATGCCGCCCGGCGCGTATCCGCCGCCACAGCCCGGCGCGTATCCGCCGCCGCCGCCCGGCGCCTATTCGCCGCAGCCGCCGCGCGGGCCGGGCACGCGGCGCATGCCGCCGCCGCCGCCGCAATCACCTCCCGGATCCGAACCTCGCGGCGCGGCATCGGAGTACGGATCGATCGCGATCCGCGTGCAGCCGAGCGACGCCGAAGTCTCGATCGACGGCGAGCCCTGGCGCGCGCCGAGCGGCCAGGAGCGCCTCGTCGTCGACGTGTCGGAAGGTTCGCACACGATCGAGATTCGCAAGAGCGGCTATCGCACGTACGTGACGCAGGTGGACGTGCGCCGCGGCGCGACGACGCCGCTCAACGTGAGCCTGCGAGGCGAACAGTGATGCGCGCCGCGCTCGCCGCTGCGCTGCTTGTCGTGTCACTGCCGTTCGCGGCATCGGCGCAGGACGTGATCGATCCGGCACCGGACGCCGCGCAGCCGCCGCCGCAGGCGCCGGTCAATCAGGGACCGATGATCGTCGAGCGCCTCCACAGCGGCTTCCTGCTCGTGCCCGAAGTGAAGGCCACCGAGTTCGACAAGAAGGCGGCGGGCCTCATCGGCGGATCCGCCGGCTGGGTGTCGCAGGAAACCTTCTTCATCGGCGGCGGCGGCTACTGGATGCCGACGACCCAATCGAACGATCGCCGGCTCGCGTACGGCGGCGTCGTGATGCAGTGGTTCGTCACGAGCGGCGATCGGTTCGGCCTCAGCGCGAAGGCGCTGCTCGGCGGCGGCCGGGCGACGCTGCCCGAGACCGTCACCCAGGTCGTGGGCCTGCCGTTCGGACGCGACCTCGATCGGCTGACGCCGGCGCAGATGAACGACCTCATCCGCGCGCACACCGTGACGACGACCGTTCGATTGCGGCAGGATTTCCTCGTCGCCGAGCCGGAGGTGAACGCGCGGCTCGGGCTCGCCAGGCACGTGCGGCTGACGCTCGGGGCCGGCTATCGATTCGCGGGCAACGACTGGCGGCGCGGCGGCGGCTTCGATCGCGGCCAGCGCATCAGCGGGGCGGTCGGCAGCCTCGGAGTCCAGATAGGCGGGTAGAACTTTAGAGCGCTCTTATTCTTTGCGCGCGTTGTTCCGATTGCGTTCTATCATGACCCCGTGAGCTATCGGCGCCTGCTCGGTGCGCTGGCCACGGCGGTGCTCATGCCGATTCTCGCGGCCGCCGCGCTCGCGCAGGTGAGCCAGCAGGATCCCGAGTGGCGGCCGCGCATCTGGGTGGGCGGCGGCGGCATCGGCCGCTTCAGCCGCGAGCCGCCGAAGTGGGCGAAGCTCGAGAACTTCGACGGCTCCTTCAATTTCTGCCGCGCCTACTTCACCGCGGATCGGTTCGAGGCCGGCGGCACCGGCTGGAGCACCGACTTTCCGGGCGCCGACAACAATTTCTCCGTGCGCCTCGGCGAGCTGACGTCGGTGCGCGTGCGCCTCGACAAAGGCGGCCAGCCGGATTACGTCGTCGTCCGCATCACCGATCCGCTGCTCTTCCACTGTCCGCTCCTCCACATGGAGGATGTCGGCGTCGTCCGCTTCAGCGACGAGGAAGTCGAAGATCTGCGCGCCTACCTGCTGAAGGGCGGCTTCATCATCGTCGACGATTTCTGGGGGACTCGGGCGTGGGAGCAGTGGGCGTACGAGATCGGACGCGTGCTGCCGCCGCACCAGTACCCGATCGTCGACATCGAGCCGACGCATCCGGTGATGAACGTGCTGTACGACGTGAAGGACGTCGAGCAGGTCTCGAACATCCGCTTCTGGGTGCAGACCGGCAGCACGTCGGAGCGCGGCGGCGACAGCGCGCACGTGAACTTCCGAGGCATCTCCGACGAGAAGGGGCGGCTGATGGTGGTGATGGCGCACAACACCGACATCCCCGACACGTGGGAGCGCGAAGGCGAGAGCAAGGAATACTTCGACAAGTTCTCGCCGAACGGCTACGCTGTCGGCGTCAACGTCGTGCTCTACGGCTTGACGCACTGAGGAGATGACGCCGTAGCCCGCGCAGACACCCCCGTCGCCGAGGTGGTCGAAGCCGAAGGCCACCTGATCGACTCCCAGCTGATGAACGCGATGTTCGACACGGTCGTGCGCCACGACGCGGCGTTCGACGTGCTCGAGTTCCGCATCGGCCGGACAAACGAGGAACCGTCGTTCGTGTCGATGCGCGTCACGGCAAAGGGGCCGGCGGCGCTCACCGAGGTGCTCGAGGAGCTGGTCGGCCTCGGCTGCCGCGTCGCGCGCCCCGCGGACGCGCAGCTGACGCCGGCGGATCGCGACGGCTGCGCGCCCGAGGACTTCTACTCCACGACGAACCACCGGACGTTCGTGCGCCTCGGCGGCGAGTGGGTCGAGGCGGACAAGCAGCGCATGGACGCGGCGATCGTCGTCGAGCGCGGCCGGCCGTCGTGCCGCAAGCTGCGCGATCTCCGCGTCGGCGACGCCGTCGTCTGCGGCGTGCGCGGCGTGAAGATCGTGCCGGAGTTCCAGGAGCGCGATCGCCACGGCTTCGCGTTCATGACGACCGAGATCTCGTCGGAGCGGCGCGTCGAGATCGGCGTCGGCCGGATCGCCGCCATGATGCGGGCGGCCAGGCAGGCGGGCGAAAAGATCGCCGTCGTCGCCGGTCCCGTCGTCGTCCACACCGGCGGCGGCGCGTATTTCTGCGATCTCGTCCGCGGCGGCTACGTGAACGTGCTGCTCGCCGGCAACGCGCTCGCGGTGCACGACGTGGAGCAGGCGCTGTACGGGACGTCGCTCGGCGTCGACATGGAGACGGGCCGCGCGATCGAGGGCGGCCACCGCCATCACATGCGCGCGATCAACGCGATCTACCGCGCCGGCGGCCTGCGCGCGGCCGTGCAGCAGGGCGTCCTCACCTCGGGCGTGATGTACGAATGCATCCGCCGCAACGTCGAGTACGTGCTCGCGGGCAGCATCAGAGACGACGGGCCGCTGCCCGACACGATCATGAACCTCGTGGAAGCGCAGGACCGCTACACGGCGGCGCTCCAGGGCGTCACGCTGGTGCTCGTGCTGTCGACGATGCTGCACGGGATCGGCGTCGGCAACATGCTGCCGGCGTGGGTGCGGCTCGTCTGCGTCGACATCAACCCGGCCGTCGTCACCAAGCTCGCCGATCGCGGATCGTCGCAGACGATGGGCGTTGTCACCGACGTCGGGCTGTTCCTGCGGCAGCTTGCGTCGGCGCTGCACGAACAGCCCGTGTGATCGAGGCCTCGCGCGGTCGGCCGCAGCGCATCGCCGTCGTCGCCGTGCACGGCGTCGGCGATCAGCAGCCGTTCGAATCGGCGCGCGCGATCGGCGATCTGCTCCAGAACATCGACGCCGATCCGTCGCCGCTCGCGAACCGCCCGGAGCCGTGCGCGACGCCGCCGTCGCCGGTCCATCCGCAGTACGACCCGTTCGTCGAGCGCACGATCCGCATCAACGTGCGGCCGCTCGTGATCAAGGACGAGCCGCGGGGCAGCGTCGGCGGCGCGCGCGACGCGCACGACACCTTTCATCAGTTCGTCGACGAGCAGCGGCGCGAGCGGCGCCGGCCCTACGAGGACGATGCGTGGTACGCGTTCATGCGCGGCCAGCTGCGCTGCTACCACGGGGAGGGGCCGGAGGAGACGTACGAGACCGTGCGCCTCGAGGGGCGCCGGACGGCGCGCGGCGCGCCCGAGCAGATCGTCCACGTGTACGAAGCGTACTGGGCCGATCTCTCGCGGCTGAAGGCGGGCGTCTTCAGCATCTTCACCGAGCTGTATCAAGTGCTGTTCCATCTGTCGTCGCTCGGCACGCACGTCGTCGACGCCGAGGCGCTGCATCACCAGGGGCGATCGTGGACGGCGTTCCACAATCTGCAGCGGTACGCGTCGGTGTGGCTGACGGTGCCGGTCGCGATCGTGAACCTCTTCATCCTCGGCGCGTTCGCGTGCGCCGCCACGCTGCTGCGCCTGCGGCTGTTGACGCCGGCGATCCAGATCGAGATCGTCGTGTGCACGATGGCGGCGGCCGGCGCCGCGGTGTCCGGCCGCCTGCTGTGGCGCGCGCGCAATCGCCGCGTCTGGCTCTGGAGCGCGCCCGCAGGCGCGGCGCTCGCGATCGCCGTCGTCGCGTGGCGCGCGGTGCACGGACGCTGCGGCGGCCGCTGGCCGTTCGCCGACGCTGCCTGCGCGCAGTTGGTCTCCGAGAGCCGCGGCGCCGCGGCGCTGATCCTCGGCGCGGCCGCGGCAATCGGCCTGTGGCTGCTCGTCGGCGCGTACGACCAACGGCGGCCCGGCGCAAAGCGCGCCGCCGTGCGGCTGGGGCTTGCAATCCTCGCCGCCGACGCGGCAACAATCGTGTGGACGCGCGCGGCCAATCCGGCGTCCGACCGCGCGCTCTTCGTCGTGTTCCGATCGCTCGAAGTCTTGTACCTCGCCGCGCTCGTCGCGTGGACCGGCTTCTTCCTGCTGTCGCTCGCGGCTCTTGTCGCCGGCATCGCGGCCGTCCGGCGCATCGGCGCCGCGGATCGCGATCGCGCGCGGCGCAGCTTCTGGACCGCACGCCTCGCGCTCGCGATTCCGTCGTTCTCGTTCGCCGTCATCACGATGGGATTCTGGGGCGCGGTGAACTACGTGCTCGGGCCGGCGACGAGCGGCCTTCCCTACACGCCGATCGTCGCGTGGGTGCCGACGGCGACGGTGGACGCGCTGCTCCTGCGCCTGCAGGAGTACGGCGGCGCCAACGCGTGGCCGGTGATGATGGCCGCCGCCGGCGTCGCGGCGGTGCCCGCGCTGTGGGGGCTCGTGCCGATCGTGTGGGCCGAGGTCGTGCCGCCCGATTTCTGGACGGCGCGCGAGGGACGCTACTCCGAGCGGCTCGGCGACTGGCTCACGGTGACGTTTCGCGGCCTTCGCATCTCGGGCGAGCTGATCTACTTCACGATGATTCCCGTGGTGCCGATGATCGTCGGCACGCTGCTCGTTCTGCAGGTGGCCGGCGCGACCGGGTGGTTCGCGTGGGGCGCGTACGTCCTCACGAACTTCCAGGTGCTCGGCAGGCTGAGCGCGGCGGTGTTCGCATGGCTCTTCGCCGTGCGCGGGCGCGTGAAACAGGCGGCGCTGGGATTTCGATCCGGCATCGACATCCTCCTCGACCTCGACAACTGGCTGCGCGAGCATCCGCTCAACCGCAACCCGAAAGCGCGCATCTCGGGCCGCTACGTCTCGCTGCTGCGCTACGTCTGCGGCTGGCGCGATCCGTTCGATCCCCCGCGCGGCTACGACGCGATCGTGATCGTCGCGCACAGCCAGGGAACGGTCATCACCGCTGACATCTTCCGGTTCCTGCTGTGGGAGTCGCGCGGCGATCTGCCGGCCTACGACCCGAGCCTCGCGCCGCTCGACGACATCCCGGTGACGCTTTTCACGATGGGCTGCCCGCTGCGCGATCTGTACGCGCTGCGCTTCCCGCGCCTCTACGCGTGGGCGCGGCACGAGGATCCCGCGCCGATGGCGTCGTGGCGCGCGCGCGATCTCGGCGCCGGCCGGCAGTCGACCGAGCCGAATCCCGCCGAGCTCGGCGTCGTCCGCTGGATCAACGCGTACCGCAGCGGCGACTACATCGGGCGCTACCTGTGGCGCACCGCGCCGTGCGGCTACCTGTGGGCGCGCGATTCCGGCGGCGCGCCGTTCGACGCGCCGGCGCAGTCGGTGTCGACCGACGGGCGGCAGCGCACCGAGTTCTGCATCGGCGCCGGGGCGCACACGCACTACTGGGATCGAACGGCGCCGGCGATCGCGCTCGAGCTCGATCGGCTGATCGCGACGTCGACGTCGACGTAATGAACGCGTTTCGAGAACGCAAAGAAGGCAGAGGCCGCGGAGCGCGAAGGGTCCTTGCGCCTTCGCGGCCTCTTTGCGCCTTCGCGGCCTCTGCCGCCTCAGCGTTCTCTTACTGCCGTCTGATATCTACGCCGGGCGCCGCGAGCGCGCGTTCGACGACGGAAGGGTCGGGGGGATTCTCGACGCCGACGAGGATCAGGCCATCGGCGACCGCCGGATCGTAGAACGCAGGCGGGCGCCGCATGAGCGACACGGTGACGAGCAGCGTTCCGACCGCGGCAAGGATGCCGCCGAGCATCGTCAGCTCGAACATCACGATCAGGTTGGGCCACCACGCGACGATCGGCATGTTGCCGGTCGGCAGCGGCCACGCGAGCTCGGTCATGCGCGTGAGCCATGTGGCGGAGGCCAGGCCGACGATCGCGCCGCCGAGCGCGATCCATCCCATCCACGTCGCGTGATCGTGCGCCGCGAACTCGTGCTCCTCGAACGGCTCGGACGAGATGACCGTGATCCGCGCGTCGCCGATGCCGGCCGAGCGCAGGCCGTTGACGGCGCGCTGCGCCGCTTCCGGCGTGGGGAACAACCCGTACACCGCGCTCACGGCCGCACCTCGCCGATGGCGTGCTCGGCGTGCTGCAGCTGCGGCTCGCGCACGGCGTGCTCGCCGACCTTCAGCTCCCAGACCGAGATGATGGGGACGAACTTCGCGAACAGCGTGTAGAGCAGCACCATCGCGGCGAAGGTCGAGATCGTGATCATGATCTCGACGGGCCTCGGCCGATACGTGCCCCACGTGTACGGGAGGTACTTGTGCCCGAGCGACGGCACGACGATCAGGAAGCGCTCGAGCCACATGCCGACGCAGACGCAGAAGGAGGCGATCACGCAGCCGGTGATCGTCCGCAGGCGCCGCAGCGAGAGGATCGTGAACGGCACGACGAAATTGCAGACGACCATCGTCCAGTAGAGCGGCGCGAAGGTTCCCTTCTGCGTGACGCGCAGCACCTGCACCTCGGCGCTCTCGTTGCCGTACCAGACGGTCAGCCGCTCGGCGAAGACGAAGTACGTCCACAGGAGGCTCATCATCAGCAGCAGCTTCCCGAGATTCTGGAAGTGCACCGGGTGGAAGTACTCCTCGAGGTGGAGGAACCGCCGCAGCGCGGCCATCGCGATGATCAGGCCGGCGATGCCGCTGAAGATCGCGCCCGCCACGAAGTACGGCCCGAACATCGTCGAGTGCCACATCGGCACGGGCGCCATCGAGAAGTCGAACGAGACGATCGTGTGCACGGACACGGCGACCGGGATGATCGCGATCGCCATGATCTGCATCGCCGACTCGAGGCGGTGCCACTGCTTCGGCGTCCCGCGCCAGCCGAGCGCGAGCACGCCGTACGCTTTGCGGCGCAAGCCGGTCGTGCGATCGCGCACGAGCGCGAAGTCGGGAATCATCGGCAGCACGAGGAACAGGACGCTGCCGGTGAGGTACGTGCTGATGGCGAAAAAGTCCCAGACGAGCGGCGACCGGAAGTTCGGCCAGATCATCCGGTTGCTCGGATACGGCATCAGCCAGAAGAAGAGCCACGGCCGCCCGAGGTGGATGATCGGAAACATCGCGCCGATCATCAGCGCGAAGGCCGTGATCACTTCCGCGCAGCGCGTCACGGGGCGGCGCCAGCCGGCGTTGACGAGCCGCAGGATCGCCGAGATCAGCGTGCCGGCATGGCTGATGCCAATCCAGAAGACGAAGTTCGTGATGTAGAAGGCCCAGTAGACCGGCATGTTGATGCCGGTCATGCCGAACCCCATCCACACTTGATACATCCACGTCGCGAGCCCGGCGGCGACGATCGCGCCGAGAAACGCGACGAGCGCGTAGAAGCGCCACGACGTCCGCAGCAGCGGCCGCAGGAGATCGTCGCTTATCTTGCGCGCGGCGGCGTCGCTCATACCTGCGTCTGCCGCTCCAGATACGTGACCTTCGGCAGCGTGCCGAGCTCCTCGAGCAGCTTGCCGCCACGCGGCGATCGCGAGAGCCGCGACACCGCGCTCTCGGGATCGCTCAAGTCGCCGAACACGAGCGCCCGCGATGCGCACGACTGCGCGCACGCCGGCTGCAGCTCGCCGTCCTTCAGCTCGCGCTTCTCCGCCTTCGCCGCGATCTCGGCCGCCTTGATGCGCTGCACGCAGAAGGTGCACTTCTCCATCACGCCGACCTCGCGCACCGAGACGTCGGGGTTCAACTGGAGGTGAAGCGGCTTGGGCCACTCCGGGTGGAAGAAGTCGAAGAAGCGCACGTTGTACGGGCACGCGTTCGCGCAGTAGCGGGTGCCGATGCAGCGGTTGTAGACCTGCGCGTTCAGGCCTTCGTCGGTGTGATGGCTCGCGTAGGTCGGACACACCGGCTCGCACGGCGCGGCGTCGCACTGCTGGCACATCACCGGCCGGAACTTCAGCCGCACGTCCGGGAACTCGCCCTCCCAGTAGCGCTCGACGCGGAGCCAGTGCATCGCGCGCCCGCGCGCCGCCTGCGCCGGACCGACCGTCGGGATGTTGTTCTCCGCATGGCACGCGACGACGCACGCGCCGCAGCCGGTGCACGTGTCGAGGTCGACGGCCATTCCCCACTTGTGCGGCATACGAAAAGTTAAAACTTAGAAGTCAAAAGTTAAAAGCTAAAACGCTTGTCTCTCAATTCGACTTCAACCTTACTTTTCACTTTTCATTTTCACTTTTCACTTTTCACTTTTAACTTTATCGCCGTTCCCCCTCGTGCGGCTGCTCGCGCAGCTCGCCGGCGAACATGATCAACGGGCGAGCGTCGCCGCCGGCGCGCGCGATCTTCACGCGCGTGGCGGCCCACGCCAGCGATCCGGTGTCCTCCTGCATGACGGGCGCGAGGATCGCCAGCGGGTTCGCGCCGCGGCCGCTCGCGTAGCGCGTGAACACCTCGTGGCCGTTGCCGACCGGCATCGCGACGACGTCGGGCGCGATGCCGGGAAAGATCATCGCCGGCGCGCGCACGCTGCCCTGCGTCGACGTGATCTCGACGAGATCGCCTTGCGCAATCTGCAGGCGCTCGGCCGTCTTCGGGTTGATCTCCACCCAGCTGCTCCACATCGCGGACGTCAGCGGATCCGGCATCTCCTGCAGCCACGGCAGGTGCGCGGTCGATCCGTCGCCGAACTGCGTCGATTTGTACGGGAGGAAATGGAGCGGGAACTGCGCCGCGTCGCCGTCGAACCGCGGTTCGGCGTATCGCATTGCGGATTGCGGATTGCGGATTGCGGATTGCGACTGCGGATTGCGGACTTCGGGCGCGCTCTTCGCAACGTCTTCCGCTGTCTTCCACGGCAGCGCGATCGGCGACTTTATCTTTCCCGCGACTTCGATCAGCACGTCGGACGTCGCGCGCGTCTGGTGAATCGGCTTCATCACCGGGCCGGCGACCGTCTTCACCGCTTCGATCGCGCCCGACTCGGGCGCCGCATCCACCCATGATTCGAGGAACGAGTGATCCGGCAGCAGCAGATCGGCGAGGACGCTCGTGTCGTCGATGAAGCTGCCGAAGCTCGCGATGAACGGGACGCGGTCGAGGGCCTCGCGCACCTTCATCGACTTCGGCGCCCCAAACATCGGGTTCGCATCGTCGAGGAGCAGCACCTTTGCGGAAAGCGACTGCAGCGGCGCGGCCTTGACGGCGACGGGCTCGACGCCGGGAGTGAAGAAGATACCGCCAGGCTGCTCGACGGCGCCGAGCAGGTCGTTCAGCGCGTTCACCGCGAGCGCGGTGAAGAGACCGTTCGTCTGCGCGGCGGGCGCGCCGCCGACGATCGCGACCGCCGGACGGAATTCCGCGAGCTCACGCGCAAGACGTTCGAGCCGCTTCGCGGGGACGCCCGTCATCTGCTCGACGCGCGCCGGCGCGTAGTCGGCGAGCCCGCTCGACCATCCCTCGATCGCGGCAGCCGCGCGACCGCCGGCCGCAGGCCGCAGCTTGTTCGTGACGATGACGTTCGCGAGCCCGAGAGCGACGATGCCTTCGGTGCCCGGCTTCGCCGGCACCCATTCGTCGGCGTTCGCGCCAGTCAGCGACATGCGCGGCTCGACCTGCACGAGCTTGCCGCGCTGCTGCGGATGGCCCTGCCGCATCAGGCC
>Ga0066696_10000604_pt1 | contig 14591 bp, 13 predicted proteins | sample GraSoiAngelo_145_FD_71412 | JGI IMG/M metagenome (GOLD analysis project Ga0066696, IMG submission 71412) | Grasslands soil microbial communities from the Angelo Coastal Reserve, California, USA - 14_1009_05_20cm | ecosystem: Environmental > Terrestrial > Soil > Grasslands | place: USA...
GGTGATGTTCCGCGTTCCGAGTTCCGCGTTCCGCGTTGGTCTATGGCAGCTGCCAAATCTCGACTCGGTTCCCGGTGAAAATGGGGATGAGCAGGCGGTTGCGCTTCGCGTCGTAGCCGATGTCAGCCGGGCTCGGCACGCCCGTGACCAGCTTCACTGCCTGGCCGGTCTCGTAGCTCGACACGGTCGAGTCAGTCCAGCTCGAGACGAGGATCTTGCCGCCGGCGATCACGACCCCGTCGAATCCGCCAGGTCCCTTGGCGATCACGCTCGGCGCTTTGTCCTCGGGCTTCCAAGCGAGCAGTGATCGCCCACCGAACTCGACGATCACGAAGCGCTTGCCCACTGGGTCCAGCGCGATTCCGTTGGGACGGCCCAGGGTGTCACCCCGCACCGCGACGGTCACCTTACGGTCCGGGCCGATGCGGAAGACCCGGTCGGGCCCCGGGTGCAGCACGTTGCCGACATCGTCGAACCGGATGCCGGTGTCGGTAATGTAGAGCGCGCCCGTCGGGGCGATGGCGATGTCGTTCAGAAACACGGCGCCCAGGCTGGCGAGGCTCACACTGTCGATGGAGGCACCCGTCCTCGCATTGAACCCGCGCACCGCGTCGATGTCGGCGACCCACAGCGTGTCACCCCACAGCGCCAGTCCCTTCGGGCCGTGCAAGGTCACGCCGTTCTTGCCGCCCTCGATGAACTTGAGATTCTCGACCGCCCCGTCCGGCCGCACGCGACTGATGAAGCCGTTGTTGTCTTTCGCCGTCGGGCTGCCGTTGATATTGGAGACGAAGTAGATGTCCTGTGTGGTGTCGTGCAGCACCGATTCCGGCGTAAGGAATCCTGCGATGCTGGCAACCTTTGTGGCGGCCGGAGGCGGAGGTGTTGGAGGCGGTGGCGCCGGCGACACCTGGAGCACCGTGGAGTCCGCCGGCGTCCCCGGGCTCTGGGACGCAGAATGTCTCCTGGCCATGGGCTCGCAGGCCGCGCCCACGGCGAGCAGACCGCACACCACGCTCGGCCTCATGATGCCTTCGCCTGCTCCATTTCCTTCTTCCGCGCCTCGATCACCTTGTGCGCCACGTCCGGCGGCACCTCCTGATACACATGAAACTTCGACCGGTACGTTCCCCGGCCGTGCGTCAGCGAATGCAGCATGGTCGCGTAACGGTCCAGCTCGGCTTCGGGGACGAGCGCGTTGATCTTCGTGAGCCGACCCTCCTTGTCGGTCCCGAGGATGTGGCCGCGCCTCGAGGAGAGGTCGCCCATCACGGCGCCTTGATACTCGTCCGGCGTCCACACCTCCACTTCCAGGATCGGCTCGAGCAGCACCGGCTTGCAGTTCGGGCTGACATTTCGGAACGCGAGGATGCCGGCCATCTTGAACGACATCTCGTTCGAATCAACGTCGTGGTAGGAGCCGTCGTATAGCTCCACCTTGAAGTCCACGACTGGATACCCCGCCACCGGGCCGCGCGCCGCGGCTTCCTGAATGCCGCGCTCCACCGCCGGGATATACTGCCGCGGGATCACGCCGCCGACGATCTCGTCCATGAACTGCAACCCGGAGCCCCGCGGCAGCGGCGCGATCCGGATCCAGCAATCGCCGTATTGGCCGCGACCGCCGGTCTGCTTCTTGTGCTTCCCCTGGCCTTCCGCCTTCCCCCGGAACGTCTCGCGATAGGCGATGCGCGGCTTTGTGGTAACGGCGTGCACGCCGTATTTCCGCGCCAACCGGCCCACGATGATCTCGAGATGGCGCTCGCCCAGCCCGCGGATCAGCGTCTGCTGCAGCTCGGGGTTGTACTCGTGCTGGAAGGTGGGGTCCTCCTCGTGCAGCTTGTGCAGCCCGTTCGAGAGCTTTTCCTCTTCGCCCCGCTGCTTCACCTCGATCGCCACCGTGATGATCGGCTCGGGGAAGGGGATCTTGTGGAGCACGATCGGCGCCTCCCGGGTGGAAAGCGTGTCGTTGGTGTGCGTGTCGCGCAGCTTCGCCACCACCCCGATGTCTCCGGCGTGCAGCTCGGCGATCTCGAAGCGGTCCTTCCCGATGCTGACGCAGAGGTGGTTGAGCTTCTCGACCGCCGCCCGCGGGGCGTTGAACACGTCCTGCCCGTTGCGGACCATGCCGGAATACACGCGGAAGTACGTCACATCTCCCACGTGCGGCTCGGACATCGTCTTGAACACCTGTCCGACGAACGGCCCGCCGTCTTCCGTCTTCAGCATGAGTCGCTCCGCGCTCCCCCACTTCTGCGCCTCCACCGGCGGGCGCTCGTGCGGCGCGGGGAACAGCTCCACCAGCTTGGACAAGAGGGCTCGCATCCCGTAGGTCAGCTCCGCCGCCCCGCAGAACAGCGGAAACAGCTCGCCCTGCGCCATCCCCGCCTTCATGGCCCTGATCGCTTCGTCACGCCCGATCTCGGCGCCGCTCAGGTAGCGCTCGAGCAGCGTGTCATCGGTCTCGGCGATGCGCTCGATCAGCTCCTTCGAGTACTGATCGAACCGCCCCTGGTACTCCGCGGGAACGTCCTCCTCCACGTATTCCCCCGCCTTCGTCCCCTTCTTGTACAGGTGGCACTTCTTCGAGAACAGGTTGATGATCCCATGGAAGTCGGGGCCCTCGCCCACGGGGATCTCCACCGGGATCACCTTCGGCGTCAGACGCTGCTTGATCTGGCGGTAGACCCTTTCGAAGTCGGCGTGCTCCTTGTCCATCAGGGAGACGAAAAACAGGCGCGGGATGCCCCGGTCTTCACAGTAGTCCCAGACCTTTTCCGTCCCCACCTCGACGCCACCGGTCGCCGAAACGACCACTACGCCGCCGTCCGCCGCATAGACGCCCGCGAGCGCCTCGCCCGTGAAGTCGAGGTAGCCCGGGGTGTCGATGAGGTTGAGCTTCGTGTCCATCCACTCAGCCACGCCGATGGCGAGGTTGATGGAGTACTTGCGCTCGATTTCGTCGGGAGTGTAATCGGTGAGAGCGGTGCCGTCTTTGACGGACCCGTGGCGCTTGCTCGTGCCGGCCACGAACGCGAGAGCGTCGACCAGGGAGGTCTTGCCGCTCGCGCCGTGGCCCACGACTGCCACATTGCGAATCTCCGGTGTCTTGTATACGCGCATGGGCGCAGCTCACTCCGGCAGGGGGTGAGGGGAATATGAGCCGGAAAACAGGCCCTAGGCTAGGCATAGGCTAGACGCGCAGACGCACCGGGGAGAACAGAGGACTAGCTGTTGCCATGCCTTGGCAGCTGGAGGCTGCTCACTCCAGCCAGCAGCATTATCACCCCCGCCAGCAGGAACGTGCTCCGCTGGCCGAGCCCGTCGTACGCCCATCCAGCGGCCAGCGGGCCGAGGCTGCGGCCCAGCGCCGCAAACGCCTGCGCCGCGCCGAGGATTGTGCCCTGCTCCGTGGGGTCGGCGTAGATGGACACCAGCCCGGACGCCGCGGGCGCAAACAGGCTGTTCGCGAAGGCGAGCGGCACCGTCCAGGCGTACAGCTGCAGACTGGTCGCCGCGTACGGCACGGCAGCGATGCTCACCGCCATCCCGAACAGGCCCACCACGAGCAAGGCGCGCGCGCCGGTACGTCGCTCGATGCGCCCGAACAGAAACCCCTGCACCGCCGCGGCGATCGTACCGATCACGACGAACAGCCAGCCCAGCTCCTTCGCCCCCCACCCCAGCGCTGCGGTCGCGTGCAGCGGCAGCGCCACCGTGTAGCCGGCGAAGGCGAACGGGGCGATCAGCCACACCAGCATGAGCGGCCGCAGCTGCTCGCGCCCCAGCGCCTCACGCATGTGCCCGAAATCGAGCAGCGGCCGCACGGTGCGGTGCTCGGTCGCGAGTGACTCGCGCAGGATGGCCCCCGCCGACAGGAAGTTGACCAGGGAGAGCCCGGCAGCGATCAGCCCTGGCGCGAGGTGCCCGAGGTAGTGGTCGGCCAGTCCCCCGATCATCGGGCCCAGCACGAACCCGATCCCGAACGCGGCCCCAATGGTCCCCATGCCGCGGGCGCGGTCCGCCGGCAGGGTGATGTCCGCGACGTACGCCTGCGCCGCGGAGATATTGCCGCTCGCGAAGCCGGAGATCACGCGGGCGAGGAACAGCACCGCGTAGGAAGGTGCGAACGCGAACAAGACGTAGCCCGCGGCGTTGACCAGCATCGTTGTGAGGAGGATCGGCCGTCGGCCGATCCGGTCGGACAGCCGGCCGAGCAGGGCCGTCGCGAGGAACTGCATCGCCGAAAAGACGAACACGAGGGCCCCGTAGCCGATTCCCTGCGCTCCGAAGCGCTGGGCGTACATCGGCAGGATCGGCATGATGATCCCGAAGCCGACCAGATCGATCAGCACGGTCAAGAAGATCACGCCCAGGTGAGCGCGGGTCGCAGGCATCGGGGCTACAATCTACGCGCGGGGTCACGCGGCGCGGGCGCGCAGTGTGACCCGGGTCACCATGACCCCGCACGCCGTCTGTTAACGTCGCGCCCGTTGTCGGGTCTTATCGCTGAACCTTTACCGGGGAACTCACATGCAAGGCCGATTCGCGCTGCTGACCGCTCTGGCGCTTGCCCTCAGCCTGCCGACGATCGTGTCGGCTCAGGCCGCGGGCGATTCAGGTGTGCGGCAGGACCGCACAGCAGTCCGCCACGACCGCCGCGAGCTGCGCGGCGATCGCCGTGATGTGCGGCACGACACCAAGGACATTCACCAGGATCGCCGTGACCTCCATCAGGATCGGCGGGACGTGCGTGAGGACATGCAGGAGGGCGACCTGAAGGATGCACGGCGGGACCGGCGGGATCTGCGCAGCGACCGCCGCGACCTGCGCCAAGACCGCCGCGATCGTCGCCACGACGTGCGGGACGCGCGCTCGGATCGACGCGACCTGCGACAGGACCGCAAGGACCTGCACGAGGACCAGCAACATAAGACGGACAGCACCCGCTGACCACCGCGAGTAATGACGTCAGGGTGGCCGTCTACGCGGCTGCCCCGACGTGCGTTTCCTTCCCCTGCGCCACGATCCGGACCACGGTCGCGCCGAGGATGAGCGCCCCTCCCGCGAGCGACCACGCACTAGGCATCTCTCCGTGGATCAACCACGCCCAGATCGGGTTGAGCACCGGCTCGAGCAGCAGCAGCAACGACACCTGGAGCGCGGGGACGTGCGGCATCGCTTGCGACAGCAGCACGTAACCGAGGCCGAGCTGAACCGTTCCTAGGTAGAGGACGATCACCCAGTCCACGGCGCGGCCGCCGGCCACGGGAAAGATCCACGGGAGCGACAAGACGAAGGCGAGCACGTTCCCCGACACGGCGGCCGCCGCCACCGACGCGGCCGAGCCACCGGGGCGCTGGGTGAGCCAACGGTAGCCGATCACGACCAGCGCGAAGGTGACGGCGCTGACCGCCGCGAGCACGTTCCCGAGCAACGGGTTCGTCGCCGTGGCGCGCGGCGGCTCGACGCCGACGAAGAACAGCGTCATCCCCACCGCCGCGGCGAGCAGCAACGCGACGTCGCCGCGCTGCACGGGCTCGCGTAACAACCACGGCCCGAGCAGCAGAATGCACAGCGGACTCGCGTCCTCGAGGAATACGGCGTCCGCAGCGGTCGTGAGCTTGTTCGCCTGCACGAACAGGATCGTCGTGACAGCGTAGGCCACGCCCACCAGCGCCGCGCGCCACGTCCACACCCGGCGCGCCTCCGGTACCATGACGAGCACGGCGATCGCCGCCACCGCGCCGCGCAGCCCCGCCACCTGCCAGCCGGTGAAGCCGCACAGCTTGAATGCGGCACCGCCCGTCGAAAACAGCGTCGCCGCGGCGAAGACCCGCAGACGGAACGCGGCGTGGCTCGCTCGATCAAGCTCCATCTCGGGACCCTGGCAGGCTCGCCCCCCCGCCCCCCGACGGGTAATTTCGATGCGGCACCATCCACCGCAGGAGCTTGCAATGTACGCTCGATCGACGATCCTGCCGCTCGCCACGCTGGCCGCGCTCGGTCTGGGGGGGTGCGGCGGGGCCCGCACCGGTCAGGCGGCCCACGAGCCAGCCCCCGCCCGTTCGAGCGACGTCGTGACCTTGGAGGAGCTGGGCAGGGTCACCACTTCTTCCACCTTGTTCGAGGCGCTGCACACGCTGCGGCCCGCGTGGTTCCGCCGCAATCCGACCACTCTCCGCCCCGAAGCCGAAGGCGACGTCGTCGTGTATCTCGACCAGAGTCGCCTCGGCGGGCCCGAGACGCTCCTCACGATCCAGGTCAACGCCGCCACCGCGATTCGCCATTACAGCGCGTCCGAGGCGGAGGCCCGCTTCGGCCCGGGCCACCTGCACGGCGCGATTCAGATCATCACGGCGCGGTGACGCTCCTGCTGCTCATCGCGGCGCTGCAAGCGGACAGCGCCAGCTTCGCGATCCGCGACTTTCCCTTTGCCAGCGGGGAGACGCTGCCGGTGCTGCGGCTGCACTACCTGACGCTGGGACGGCTGCGGCGCGACGCCGGCGGGAGCGCACGCAACGCGGTGCTCATCCTGCACGGCACGGGAGGCTCGGGAAGCCAGTTCCTCTCGCCGCTTTTCGCCGGGGAGCTGTACGGCCCCGGGCAGCCGCTCGACACGACGACGCATTACCTCATCCTGCCGGACAACCTCGGACACGGGCGGTCCAGCAAGCCGAGCGACGGGCTCAAGGCCCGGTTCCCGCACTACACCTACGGAGACATGGTCGCGGCGCAGTACCGCCTGGTGACGGACGGGCTGCACGTCGACCACCTGCTGCTGGTCATGGGCACGTCCATGGGCTGCATGCACTCGTGGCTTTGGGCGGAGCGCCATCCCGACTTCATGGACGGCGTGGTGCCGCTCGCCTGCGCCCCCACGCAGATCGCCGGCCGGAACCGGATGATGCGCCGCATGATCATCGAGGACATCCGCGGCGATCCGGACTGGCGCGGCGGCACCTACTCTCAACAGCCGCGCGGGCTCCTCGCCGCCCTGCAGCTGCTCTTCATGATGAGCTCGAGCCCGCTCCAGCTGCAGCGCACTGCGTCGACGCGCGACTCGGCGGACGCCTACATCACCCGATGGCTGCGCGAGCGCCTCGCCGAGACGGACGCGAACGACATGGCGTACCAGTTCGAGGCGTCGCGCGACTACGACCCGCGCCCGGACCTGGAGCGCATCACCGTCCCGGTGCTCGCTATCAATTCGGCGGACGATCTCGTCAATCCGCCGGAGCTCGCGATCATGGAGCGCCTGATGCCGCGCGTGAAACAGGGTCGCTTCGTTCTGATTCCGACGAGCGACATCACGCGCGGCCACGGCACTCACACCGTGGCAGCGGCGTGGAAGCAGTACTTCGCACCGTTCGTGGCGGCGCTCGAGCGGTCGCGCGGGTCGCCGAGCCCGAGCCGATGACGGTCACGGTCGGCCAGAGGGCGCGACGCAGCCTGACGTTGTCGCCTGAGCACGTCGCGACCTATGCGAAGCTCACGGGTGATTACAATCCCTTACACTTCGACCAGGCATTCGCCGCGCAAACTAGGTTCAAGGCGCTCGTCGTCCAGGGCGGCCTCACCACCGGCCTGCTGCACGCGCTCGTGGCGATGGACCTCCCGGGGCCCGGGACCGTGTTCCTGAGCCAGAACTGGAAGTTCACGGCGCCGGTGTACATCGGGGACACCATCACGGCCGAAGCGGAGGTGGTGAGCGTGCACGACACCAAGCCGGTGTGCCGTCTCAAGGTGACGGTCACACGGCAGACGGGTGAAACGGTGCTCGAAGGTGAGGCGTGGTGCTACACGTTCAGCGCCTGAGCTTCACGACGATCGCGGCCTGCCCGTCAGTGGGCCCGTAGCGGCTCGCCGTCTCGTTGGCGCTGAGCCAGCGCATCTCCAGCACGGTCTCCGCCGGGATCGTCTTCAGATAGTCGACCGACCCCATGTTGACGTCGTTCAGGTATACGTAGACCGGCGTCGATCTGACGGGCTCGTCCGCCTTTCCGGGAATCCGACTGAGCTCTCGCACCTGCAGCCAGCGTGGCCGCAGCGTCTCCACGATGTCGAACGCCGTGCCCACGTTCGGCTTCGCCCGCTCGATCTCCTCGGCCGTGAGCACGTTGCTACGTCGCTGCACGGCACGGAGCGGGGTAGCGCCCGCAACAGCCGCCACCGACAACGTCACCAGCGTCAACGGGAACGTGCGCATGTCTCCTCCCACGATTCGGATCGCTCTGCGCGCCGGGCCAGTGCGACCCAGCCCGACTACCGGTACCCTGCCGCCTGCAGACTAAACAGCTCCGCGTACAGCCCGCCCTTCGTCACCAACTCCTCGTGCGTTCCCTGATCGATGAGCTCACCACCCTGCAGCACCAGGATCCGGTCGGCCATCCGCACCGTGGAGAAGCGGTGCGAGATGAGCACCGCCATCCGTCCGGCGGTGAGCTCCGCGAAGCGTAAGAACACGTCGTACTCCGCGCGAGCGTCGAGCGACGCGGTGGGCTCGTCGAGGATCAGCACCTGGGCGTCACGCATGTAGGCGCGCCCCAGTGCCACTTTTTGCCACTCGCCACCCGACAGCTCTACGCCGCCCTCGAAGCGGCGGCCCAGCATCTGATCGTAGCCCCGCTCGAGCCGCGAGGCGACCGAGTCGGCCAGGCTGCGGCGCGCCGCCTCGCGGATCCGCTCCTCGTCGCCCAGTCGCTCGACCTGGCTGACACCGATGTTCTCCTTCATCACGAAATCGTAGCGCACGAAGTCCTGGAAGATGACGCCGATGTTGGTGCGCAGGCTGTCCAGGTCGTAGTCGCGCAGGTCCACCCCGTCGAGCAGAATGCGGCCCTCGTCCGGGTCGTACAGCCGCGCCAGCAGCTTCACGAGCGTGGTTTTCCCCGCCCCGTTCTCACCCACCAGCGCGATGCGCTCGCCGGGCTCGAAGGCGAACGAGAGGTGCCGCACCGCCCAGCGGTCCGACCCGGGATACCGGAACCCCACGTCCTGAAACTCGAAGCCCGTGCGGATCGGGACGGGCACCGGCCGTGCTCCGGGCGGGGACGTCACCAGGGGGCGGACGTCGAAAAACGTAAATAGGTCTGACAGATAGAGACTCTGCTCCCACACTTGGGACAGCGACAGTAGGACGCGTTGGATCAAGTCACGGCTCTGGCGGAACGAGCCTGCCAGGAAGGTGAGCGCGCCGATCGTGAAGCGGCCGAGCACGGTGAGATAGACGATCACGGCGTAGGCGGCGTAGTAGCCGAGCGTCCCGACGGTCACAAACAGCGTGGAGAAGAGGTTCCGTCTCACAGCGAGCCGCTTGTTCGCTTCGTAAAACTCGTCCGAGAGCCTGGCGTAGCGGCCCACCAGGAAGTCCGACAGGTTGAACAGCTTCACCTCTTTCGCCATTTCGTCCGACGCGCCGGCGTAGCGCAGGTAGTCGAGGAGCCGCCGCTCCGGCGTCCACGAGAACAGCAGCGAATAGCCCAGCGCCGCGTAGTGCGTCTCGCCCAGGAACGACGGCAGCACCGCGATCACGAGCAGGAGCAGCAGCCACGGCAGCTGGACGAGCAGCACGGCGGCGAGCGACGCGAGCGTGATCAGATCCTGCGCGGTCGAGAGCAGCAGCGCGATCAGCCCGATACGCCCCACGGTCTGGCGCCGCGCCCGCTCCAGGTGGTCGTAGGTCTCCGCATCCTCGTACTGGGCGAGATCGAGGGCCGCGGCGTGCTGCATCAGGCGCACGCTGATGCGATTCGAGAACAGGTCGCCCAGCAGGCTCTCGAGCAACGCCGACAGCCGGGCCAGCCCTTCCCCGAGCACGGCGATGCCGAACTCGAGCGCCAGGAGCCCGCCCAGAGCCCACCAGTCGACCGCGCCCTGCCCTCCGTCCGCCCGCACCCGCACCGCCGCGATGACCCCGTCGATGATCAGCTTCCCGATCCACAGGACGGCGAGTGGCACAAACGACCGCACCACCCGGAGGGCCAGGATGGCGACGGTATAGCCGCGGTGGGTCTCGAAGACGAGCTTGAGCAGCGGCGGGACGTACTTGAGCGCCTGGAGCCGCTCTTCCCAGGTAGGCGGCTTGCCGTTCGCGCCCCCGAGCAAGCTGTTACGCTGCGTGCGGATACCGTGCGGGACGAAACGTGGCGCCGTCACAACCTTAACTTCCCTCGAGGGCTGTGCGTCAATATAACTGCATGACAAAGACGGACAGTCGGACAGTCGGACGGTCGGACCGAGCGCGCCGGCGGGCGTACCTGCTCGCTGGGTTGGTGTTGGCGTTCCAGTCCGTCAGTCCGACCGCCCGACTGTCCGCTCAGTTGTCCCCCCGTGACTCCGCGCTGCACGCGCTGAACCGTCTCGCCTACGGCCCCCGACCAGGCGAGGTGGACCGCGTCGCGGCGGCGGGCGTGATGCAGTGGATCGACCGGCAGCTGTCCCCCGACAAGATCGACGACGCTGCGCTCGCCGAGCGGGAGCGCCAGTTCACCATTCTCGAGTACGACGCGGACGAGCTCGCGAGCATGTACGTCGAGGCCCAGCGAGAACAGCGCGAGCAGAAGCGACAACAGGGCGAGGCGCCTGGTGACCGAGACAGTGTAGGGGGGCAGCATGCTGCGCCCCTACCGCAGCGGATGGACCCCCCGCAGGAGAGAGGTCGCCGCCTGGCTGGAGAGCTCCAGGAGCTCGCCCTCGTGCGGGCCACCCTGTCGGAGCGACAGCTCTACGAGGTGATGGTCGACTTCTGGATCAATCACTTCAACGTTTTCTTAGCGAAGGGCGCCGACCGGTTTCTGACGCCGTCGTACATCGAGGCGACGATCCGGCCGCATGCCCTGGGCAGATTCGCGGACCTGCTGGTCGCGACGGCGCAGAGCCCGGCGATGCTGTTCTACCTCGACAACTGGGAGAGCGTGGCGCCCGGCTCCACACCGCCACAGGCAATGCGGCTCCGGGCCCGGCCGCTGTTCGGACGCGCCCCCAGCTTCGGCCGTCCGCCGCTGTTCGACCCAGCGCGCGACCCGATGCGCGCGGACTCGCAACGGCAGCGGGCCGTGGAGCGCATGCCGAAGGGCATCAACGAGAATTACGCCCGCGAGCTGCTCGAGCTGCACACACTCGGCGTGGACGGTGGCTACACTCAGCAGGACGTGATCAACGTCGCGCGGATTTTCACCGGCTGGAGCATACGGCGGCCCCAGCAGGGCGGGGACTTCGAGTTCCACGACTGGGCCCACGACTACGGTGAGAAAGTCGTGATGGGCGTGACCTTCCCCGCCGGCCACGGCAGAGACGAAGGGGTGCGCCTCCTCAAGCTGCTCGCCAATCACCCGGCCACGATGCACCACGTGAGCCGCCAGCTGTGCCAGCGATTCGTGAACGACGACCCGCCGGACGGCTGCGTGGACGACGCGGTGGCCGCCTGGAAGCGCACGGAGGGTGACATCCGCGAGGTGCTGCGCGCGGTCTTCACGGCGCCGGACTTCTGGGCCGCCCCGAACTTCCGCGCCAAGATTAAGACGCCGCTCGAGTTCGTGGTGAGCGCCGCCCGCGCGCTGGGCGCCGACCCCGACACGACGCCGCGGTTGGCGCAGGTCGTGGCGCGCCTCGGAGAACCGCTCTATCTGCACGTGGCGCCCGATGGCTATCCCGAACGGGATGCGGCGTGGGTGAACAGCGGCGCGCTGCTTGACCGGATGAACGCCGCGGTCGCGCTCGCCGCGGGCCGGCTGCCCGGCGTGGTGGTGAGCATCGATTCGATCGTTCCGGCCAGCGCGGACCCTGCCCAGCTGATCGCCGCGGTCAACGCGCAGATCCTGGGCGGCACGATGTCGGAGAACACGAAGGCGGTCATCAGACGTCAGATATCAGACAGCGATCCTCTACAGGCTCGTGCGCTGGCGATCGGACTGGCGATCGGGGGGCCGGAGTTTCAGAGACAGTAGGCGGCAACGGGCGGCAGAGGGCGGCAACGGGCGGCAACGGCCGAAGGAGCTGCGCATGTCGATCTCAAGACGCGTTTTCGTGAAGTCGGGCGGACTGGCCCTGTTCAGTTTTGGTCTGGACCCACTGTTCCTGGCCCGGGCGGCCTTCGCGTCCTACCGCCCATTGCCGCCCGTTACCGCCCGTTGCCGCCCTGTCTTGGTCTGCCTCTTCCAGCGCGGCGCTGTGGACGGGCTCAACATGATCGTGCCCCACGGCGACCCTCTGTACTACCGCGAGCGTCCGCGTATCGCCGTACCGGAGCGCGACGTGGTCGATCTGGACGGGCACTTCGGGCTGCATCCGCGCCTTGCGGCCTTGCAGCCGCTGTGGCACAACAAGAGTCTCGCCGCCATCCCCGCCATCGGGTCCCCCGACTCGACCCGCAGTCATTTCGACGCCCAGGACTACATGGAGTCGGGCACCCCGGGCGCGAAGGCGACGCCGGACGGCTGGCTCAACCGCTATTGCCAGCACGACCGCGAGCACCAGAACACGCCGTTCCGCGCGGTGGCGTTCGGGCCGCAGCTGCCGCGCATCCTGGCGGGCTCGGCGCCGTCGCTCGCCATCGACGACCTGCAAGCGTTCGGCCTGCGGGCGCCCCAGCCGGCGGCGCGAGACCGGCTCACCCGCGCGTTCGAAGCGCTGTATGCGGGCTCGGCCACGGGGCTGCTCTCGACGTCGTCACAGGAGGCATTCCAGGCCGTCCAGATGCTGCAGCAGGTGAACCCGGGCCAGTACCAGCCGGCAAATGGTGCCGACTACCCGCGCGGCAGGTTCGGCAAGGCGATGCTGCAGATCGCCCAACTCATCAAGGCCGACGTCGGGCTGCAGCTGGCGTTCGCCGACGTGACCGGCTGGGACACTCATGTGAACCAGGGGTCGAGCGAAGGACAGCTCGCGGCACGGCTCGCGGAGTTCGGCCAGGCGCTCGCCGCGTTTGCGCAGGACCTGGGAGAGAAGCTGCGGGACGTCGTCGTGCTGACCATGTCGGAGTTCGGCCGCACGGTGCGGGAGAATGGCAACTCGGGAACCGACCACGGGCATGCTACGGCGATGCTGGTCTTGGGCGGGCCGGTAAACGGCGGCAAGGTGCTCGGGAAGTGGCCCGGGCTGGACCCGGCGAATCGGTTCGAGGGTCGCGACGTCGCCGTGACGACGGATTTCCGCGATCTCTTCACCGAGATCCTGGCACGGCATCTCGGCGCGACGGATCTCGCGGCCATCTTCCCGGGATTCACACCGGATCAGGCGCGGTTCCCGGGAGCGATCAGAGCCTAGAAGACGTCACGCAGGAACGTCACGCAGCAACGTCTCGCAACGGCGTCCCGCAGATACGTTGTCGCGTGACGCCGTTGCGGGACGGTGGTGTGTAACGCCTCCGTGCTACGTCTTCGATTCTTCCGGCACAATCCCCAGCTCGAGCCGGTCGGCCTGACGCAGTACGACGATCGTGCTCTGTGCGCCGATGCGGTCCGAGGCGAGTAACCGGTGCAGGTCGTCGATGCCCGTCACGGGCTTGCCGCCCAAGCCGACGATGATATCGCCGGACCTCACCCCCGCGCGCTCCGCGGGGCTGTCCCGATCGACGCCGGTCACGAGTACGCCGCTCTTCGCGTCGAGGCCGTGCGCCCGCACCACGAGCCGCGCGAGCGAGACGTTCTGCCCCGCGACCCCGATCCTGCCGCGCCGGATCTTGCCGTGCCGGATGAGCTGACCGGTCACGAACTTCGCCGTGTTGATTCCCACCGCAAAGCAGATCCCCTGCGCCGGGAGGATCACCGCCGTGTTGACGCCCACCACCCTTCCCTGCGAATCGACCAGCGGCCCGCCGGAGTTGCCGGGATTGAGCGCGGCGTCGGTTTGGATGACGTCGTCGATGAGGCGCCCCGTGACCGAGCGGAACGAGCGCCCTAGCGCGCTCACCACCCCCGCGGTGACGGTGCTCTGGAAGCCGAGCGGGTTGCCGATGGCGATGACCAGCTGCCCCACCCGTAACGCCCCCGAATCGCCGAGCTCGGCGATGACGAGTGCCACGGGGTCCACTCGGATCACCGCGACGTCGGTGTCCGGGTCGTCCCCGACGAGCTCGGCCCGCAGCCGTCGGCCGTCGGCGAACGCCGCGTCGATGCGGGTCGCGTCGTGCACGACATGGCTGTTCGTGAGGACGAAGCCGTCCGGGGTGAAGACGAATCCGGAGCCGTGGCCGGGCAGCTCGCGGGCGGGGCGACCGCGGCGCTCGATCCGGTGCCGCACCTCCACGCTGACCACGGCCGGCCCGACCCTTTCCGCAGCGCCAGTGACGGCGCGAGAGTAGGCGTCCAGAATCTCCGACTCTGCGAGCGTGCGAGCGGGGCCAGCGGTCCCACCCGCGTGGGGATCCGACAGAAGAGTGAGAGTCGTGCCCATACCAAGGGAACGCCGCCCGGTTCCCGGACCGTCTGCCGCGAGTGACGGCCGTGGACGTATTTGCGTGACGCATTTGCGTGACGTCTTCTCTCGACGTAGTCTGATCTCATGATCGACCCGATCCGTCGCCTCCTGACCGAAGCAGGCAACGCCAAGCAGACCCGGGCTTTCTGGCAGGCGGTGACCGGCATCCTGAG
>Ga0066696_10000609_pt1 | contig 14534 bp, 9 predicted proteins | sample GraSoiAngelo_145_FD_71412 | JGI IMG/M metagenome (GOLD analysis project Ga0066696, IMG submission 71412) | Grasslands soil microbial communities from the Angelo Coastal Reserve, California, USA - 14_1009_05_20cm | ecosystem: Environmental > Terrestrial > Soil > Grasslands | place: USA...
CGCCAGTTCGCTCCCGTGGAGATCCCGCCCATGGCGCGCTCGGCCCCGAAGAGGAACGGCACCTCGAGGCGCAGCCGGGGCGGCCCGGAGGAGACGGCGAGCCGGGCACCGGTACCGGCGCGCAGCGCCGTCCAGGAAGACGCCATGGCGGTCGCCGGCGGCGTCACGATGCGGATCACCGCCACCCCGACTCCCGCTCCGCCCAGGACCTGCGCGGATCCGTCGTGATCCGCGAGCGCGCCGAATGCCCGCACCTCCGTCTCGTAGAACATCGGCGCGCGTAGCGAATAGGCGCGCAGCGCCGCCGCGGCATCGGGCTGCGCTGCGGCGAGCAGGGCGAAAGCGAGGAGCATTGCGAGGGTACGTCAATCGCGGCGCAGGCCGAGGCGCTTCATCTTGCGCCACAGCGTGGTGGTCGACACGTCCAGCTCGCGAGCGACGCGCTCGAGGTTCCCGTCGGCCCGCGCCATGGCGCGCTGGATTGCTTCGCGCTCGGCTTCGTCGATCTGCTCCGCGAGAGTGCGCACCGCGGGACGACCCGAATCGGGGATGAGCGCCTCGAGGCGGACGTCGTCGGCGGTGATCTCGTCGGAATGCGAGAGCGCCGCGGCCTGCTCGACGACGTTCTCCAGCTCGCGGACGTTTCCGGGGAAGGCGTGGGCAACCATCTTCTGCAGCGCCCCCTGGGTGAGGACGCGCCTGGTGCCGTTGCGCTGGTTGAAGCGGCCGACGAAGTGCTGGGCGAGGATGGGGATGTCGTCGCGCCGTTCGCGCAGGGGCGGGACGACCAGCGGCACGACGTTGAGCCGATAGAAGAGGTCCTCGCGGAAACGCTTCTCCGCGATCGACTTGCGCAGGTCCTGGTTCGTCGCCGCCAGCACGCGCACGTCGACCTGGATGGAGGCGTTGTCGCCGACGCGCCGGATCTCGTGCTCCTGGATGACCCGGAGCAATTTGGCCTGGAAAGCGGGAGTGGTCTCGGCGATCTCGTCGAAGAAGAAGGTCCCGCCGCTCGCCTCCTCGAGCAGGCCCTGGCGGAGCTTGACGGCGCCGGTGAACGCTCCCTTCACGTGGCCGAAAAGCTCGCTCTCGAGAAGGCTTTCGCTGATGGCCGCGCAGTTGACCGGCACGAACGGTCGCGAGCTGCGTTTGGAATTCGCGTGGATGGCGCGGGCGACGAGCTCCTTTCCTGTTCCGCTTTCCCCGGTGATGAGGACGGTCACCTCGGTCGGCGCGACGCGGACCACGCGGGTTAGTAGCTCGCGCATCGCCGCCGAACGTCCCACCAGCGCGTCGAGCTTGTAGCGCTGTCGGAACTCGTCGGTGTAGAGGCCGACTTCGACGAGCAGGCGTCTCTTCTCCAGCGCGCGCTGGACGCGTACGAGAAGCTCCTCCTGCTTGAACGGCTTCGAGACGTAGTCGTGCGCGCCCTGCTGCATGGCGGCGACCGCGCTCTCCACCGTCCCGAAGCCGGTCATGACGATGACCTGCGTCGCGGGGGCGATCTCGAGCGCGCCGCGCAGCACGGCGAGGCCGTCCAGGGGCGCCATCTTGAGGTCGGTGAGCACCACCTCGAACGGCTCGGCGAGCAGCCGCGCGAGCGCAGCCTCGCCGCTCTCCGCCTCGGCCACGTCGTAGCCCGCCTGCTGGAGCACGAAGGCGGTGGTGGTACGCATGTTGCGCTGATCGTCGACGACCAGGACGCGCGGTTTTCCGCCGGAGGGAAGCTGGGGCGCTACTGCTTCGGAGCCTTCGGCCATCGTCGCGAGAGTCTAGAGCCGAGCCACCTTGGCGCGGTAGCGTTTTTCACAGCGGCAGGAGCAACTGGAACTCGGCGCCCTGGTCGATCTCGGCCAGCTGGACGTGGCCGCCGTGGCCCTCCGCGATGCGCCGCACCACGGCGAGGCCCAGCCCGGTTCCGGTCGGCTTGGTGGTGAAGAATGCCTGGAACACCCGGTCGCGGTCCTCGCGGGGAATTCCCGTGCCCGTGTCGCGCACCGAGATGCGGGCGAGGCGGCCCCCGTCCGATATGACGTCAGTCGCGGAGATGGTCACGCTGCCGCCGCGCGGCATGGCCTGGAACGCGTTGGTGACGAGGTTCACCAGGGCCTGCCGGAGCAGCCGGGAGTCGGCCCGTACCGTGGCAACCCCTGGAGAGATCGAGGTGTGCACGTCGACGCCTTCGTTGTGCGCGACCGAGGTCCGCACGGCGGACACCGCCTCGTCGACGAGCTGGCCGAGCGCCACCGGCTGGAGCGCGGGCTGGATGGGGCGCGAGTAGTCGAGCAGATCGCCGACCATGTGGTTCAGCCGCTCCGACTCCTCGCTGAGGATGTCGAGGAGGAGCTTCACGTCGCCCTTCGGCTCTACCAGGCGGCGCAGGCTGCTGATGGAGTTGAAGATCACCCCGAGCGGGTTGCGCACCTCGTGCGCGATCGACGCCGACAATTCGCCCAGGGCGGCGAGACGCTCGCGCTCGATCAGCTCCGCCTGGGTGCGGGCCAGTTCCGCGTAGCTGCGGCGCAGGTCTTCGTAGAGCCGGCCGGAAAGCACCGCGAGCGCAATCTGCTGGGCGCCGGCTACGACCCGCTTGATCTCACCGTCGGTGAACACGCGTGAGCCGCGGACGTCGTCGAGCATCACTGCGCCGAGCACCTCGTCCCGGGCGATGAGGGGCACCGCGAGAAGCGCGCGCTGGCCGAAGTGGCTCACCAGACGCGGGTTGGCGCGCGGCGATTGTTCCGGGTGCCCTTCTTGCACCGGCCGCCGGGTGCGCACCGCCTCGAGCGCGATCGACGACTCGCTGACGTGGAGCACGACGTCGCGCATGAACTCGGAGTGCTGCGGGCTGCAGGCGATGTTCCGCAGGGTCTTCTTCCCCTCGTCGAGGAGGAGGACGAACCAGTTGGTCGCATCGACGAGCTTGCGCAGGCGCTCGCCGGCGGCATTGAGCAGCGGCACGATCTCGAGCGACCCGGCCACCGAGCGGCTCAGCTCGTAGAGCGAGGTCATCTCCTCTGCGCGCGTCCGCTCCTCGGCGTAGAGCCGCGCGTTGGAGAGAGCCACCGAGAGCTGCGCGGAAAGCGCGTCCGCGATGCGCGCCTCGTCGGCGGAGAAGGGCCTTTCCGCGCGGCGGGCGACGCAGAACGCGCCGCCTGGCGCTCCCGCCGGACCGGGCATCGGCGCGCACAGCGAGTGGCGGAGACCGTTCTGCCCGTCGAGCTCCACCCGGCGCTGCATTGCGTTGTTCTCCTCGCAGAGGCCGAAGCGTCCCAGCGGAGCGCTCTCCGGGAACCCGTGCGCCGTTCCTTCCTTGGCTTGCGTGAAGGAGAGCCGCAGCTCGTCGCCCTCGCGCTCGTAGACGGCGGCGACGTCCGCGTCGAAGAGCTCGAGGGCGCGGGAGAGGGCCGAGACGAACAGCTCGTGCCGATCGAGCTTGCCGGCGAGCGCCGTGGAGATCTGCTGCAAGAGCCCCAGCTCGTCGGCGCGGCGCCGCTCGCGCGCCACGATGTCCGAGCTGACCACCGCAGCGGAGAGCAGCTGCGCGACGTGGGTCGCGAGCCGCACGTCCTGGGCGCCGAGGATCCGGTCGCCGCGGGTGAGCAAGCTGAGGGCGCCCACCGCGACGTCGTGCGAGACCAGCGGCACCGCGAGGATGGACCGGGCGGGAATGCGGCGGACGAGCTCCGGATCGATGCGAGAGTCGGTCTGGGCATCGAGCGCCGCCTGTGGCTGGCGGGTAGCGAAGGCGAGGGTCACCATCGATCGGCGGGAAAGCGGAAAGACGATTCCCTGCGCCGCGCCATCGGCCACGTCCGGATCGTGGAAGGCCTCCACCTTCAAGCTGGTCCCGGTCGAGTCGGGCAGCCAGACGTAGGAAGCGGTGCAGCGCAGGATGCGCACCGCCACCCGCGCGCCGGCATCGAGAATGCGGCGCAGGTCGAAGTTGCCCAGCGCCGTCTGGCCCAGCTCCAGCAGATTGGAGAGCTCCTCGACGCGGCGCTGGGTCTGCTGGAAGAGCATGACGTTGAGCAGCGACACGGCGAGCTGCGCGGCGAGCGTGTTGAGGAGCCGCAGGTCCTCCCGCTCGAGCGTTTCCTTCTTCACCGCGACGAGGACGCCGTGCACCCGCTCGCCGACCTTCAACGGCAGGACGACGCCGTTGTGCTCGGCCTGACGCTGGGCAAGGGCGAGCGGGATGACGCCGCCCGGCGGGGTCTGCAGGCGGAGCGAGGCGGAGCGGACCTTGCCGTCGGGGAGCAGCGTGAAGAGGACCGGGTCTCCGGCGAGCGCCGCGTCGGTCCAGGGCAGCTCGCGATCGATGGCGACGCTCTGCAGCACCGCCGCGAACTCGTGCCCTTCGAATCCGCGCTGGGCGGCGAGCTCGAGCGAATCCTCCTCCCGGCGGAGGATGGCGGTCCGCTCGACGCCGGCCACCTCGGCGAATCGCTCCAGCGCCTGCCGCAAGGAGTCGGCCGATCCGAGCGCGGCGCTGGCCCGGGCCACCTCGTTGACCGCGGCCAGCTCGCGGTTCTTCCGATCGAGCTCCTCGATCCTGCGGATCTGCTCGAGGAAGGCGCCGACCTGCTGCCCGAAGAGTCCGAAAGCGCTCGCCACCGTGGCGTCGAGCCCGGAGCCGGTCGCCGACAGCGCATACGAGGGGCCTTCGCCCGAGACGGGGATGATGGCGTAGATCGCCCGCGAGGGAATGGTGGGATCGACCTCGTCCCGCCGCTTTCCGAGCGCCTTGGCGATGAGCCCGGGAAGGTCCTCGATGAGGTTCCCCTGCGAGGCATGTCCCTTGCGGGGGAGCAGGGCGCGGAAGGCTTCCACGGGGATGTCGTGGGCCCACCGCTGGCGGAGCGCGCTCAGGCCGCCGGGGCCGTCGCCGAGGTCGAGGATGTGGACCGCCTGACCGGAGATCTCGTTGAAGTTGACGAGCAGCCCGAGTTGGGCGAGACGGTCTCGCACCGAGCGGAAGAGCCCGAATGCGGTCTGCTCCCGCTGGGCGGCGACGGCGGCATCGACGAGCCCGCGGACGATCTGCGCGGTGCGTGCGAGGCCCCGCTCGTCGGTGCAGACGATGAGGACCGCGCCGGGGCCGGCGAGCGGGAAGGGCGAGATCCTGCCGCGCAGGGGAATGGGCGCGCCGTCGGAGCCGCGCCCGACGAGGTCCATCTCGTCGACCGCCCGTTCCGCGGCTCCCGCCTTGCGCGAGATGGGGATGAGCACCGTCTGCAGCGCGTCCGGCGCTCCGACGATCTGCTCCTTGGTGCGGCCGAGCAGCGAGCAGAGGCGCTCGTTGGCGGCGACGATCCGCGATTCGTCGAGGACGCAGGCGGCGAGGGGGAGTTGATCCACCAGCGCGCTGGCGAGCGAGGTCGCCGAGCTTCTCGGGTCGGCGCTCACCGCTCGCGCTCCTTGCGCAGGACCCGCTTGTCCCCGACGCGCAAGGTGATCCGCTCCTTGTCGAACCACTCGGCAAGGGGAATGGTGAACTTGCGGCTCTGCCCGGTCAGTTCCTTGAATCCCTGGGCATCGATCGATCCGTGCGCAGCGAGGTGCGCGAGGAGCTTGCCGCGCAATTCGTGCAGGGGCCGCGATCCGAACCACAGCTCCTCGCTCACCTTGTTCGCGCGCCCCGCCGAGGCGAGCGTCTTGAGCAGCGCGCCCGTCCGGTGCGGCGACTCGCCGATCATCGCGGGCAGCTCGTCGGTACGGGGAGGAGACAGGCCCGCGCTGTCGAGGATGCCGGCGAGCTTCTCCTGCGCCGAGGCATCCGGTCCTCCGAGCGGTGCCGGGGCGGAGGCAGGTCGCACCCGTTCGGCGTCGGTGCGCAGATCTCCCGCCTCGGCGAGCTGGGCAAGCGCGCGTGCGAAGAGCCTTGGCGGAGGCGCTCCGGAGCGCTGGCGCAATTCCTCCTTCGCGATGGAAGGGTCGACCTCGCCAAGGGCAGCGTGCTCCTCGAGCCGGACGAGGATCTTCTTGGTAAGCCTTCCGAGCAGGCCCGCGTGCACGTAGAGCCGCGATTCGCGGTCGAGGAGGATGGCCCTGCCGAGCTGCGAGAGCCGCTCGAGCGCCGTTCCTGCCGCCTTGAAGGTGAAGGCGCCCTGCGCGGCGAGGCGCTGGGGCGAGGATCCCAGATGCCCGGCTTCGAGGAGCAGCGCTTCCGCCTGGGCGAGCGCGTCGTCTCCCGCGAGCGCCTGGAGGGCGCGCACGTCCGACTCGCGCTTGCGACGCTTGCGGGACCCGACGGCGAGGATCCTGCCGCCCCCGAGTGTCGACGCATGCGCCCGCGAGGCGGCGGTGAACCTGCCTGGAGGCGGCGCTGCGCCCTCGACGGGTTTGCCGAGCTCTCCGCGCACGAGGAAGCGCAGCCCCGACAGCGCCGCCACCTTGGAGCCGAGGCGGAGCTGGGCCACGGCGCGCTCCCCCGGAAGGAGCTCCTTGCGGTCGATGAGCGCCACCGTTGCCTGCGCCTGCGCGGTGCCGATGTGCGCGAGCAGCCGCGTCCGGTCCTTGAGCGGCCGCGCCGCCCAGGGAAGCAGCTCCAGCTCGACGTCGAGGATCTGCGCCCCGCCGGTCGCCTCCAGCGTCCCCGCCGGCACCAAGGCGGCGCCGCGCGGAGCCTGCGCCACCTCGATGCCCGCGACGTTCGCGGCGGTCCGCTGGCCCGCCCGGGCGCGGTCGACCGATCCGCCGTGCACCTGGACGCCGCGCACCCGCGCTCCGCGGATGCGCGCACCGGACCCGATCAGGTCCACCTCGTCTCCGGGGCCGAGCGAGCCGGAGAAGAGCGTGCCGGTCACCACGGTGCCGAATCCTTTCACCGCGAAGGCGCGATCGAGCGGCAGGAAGAGCGGTCCCTGCTCCGATCGAGGCGCATCGATCCGTTCCTTGACCGCCCCGGCGATGGTCTCGACCAGCTCGCGCAGGCCCTGACCGGTACGCGCCGAGACCTCGACGATGGGCGCCTTCTCCAAGAACGATCCGGCGAGCAGCTCGCGCAGCTCGAGCAGGAGCAACTCGCGGTGGTCGGAGCCCAGGCCGGGCAGGAGGTCGGACTTGGTGAGCGCGACGACGCCGGAGGTCACGCCGAGGAGCCGCAAGACGTCGAGGTGCTCGGCGGTCTGCGGCATCGGCCCCTCGTCGGCCGCGACGCAGAGGACCGCCACGTCTACGCCGAACGCGGCGCCCACCATCGCCCGCAGGAACCGCTCGTGGCCCGGGACGTCCACCACCCCCGCCGTCCCGACGCCGGGCAATTCCAGGTGCGCGTAGCCGGCCTCGAGCGTGATGCCGCGGCGCTTCTCTTCCGGCAGACGGTCGGTGTCGATCCCGGTCAGCGCCTTCACCAGCGCCGTCTTCCCGTGATCGACATGGCCTGCTGTCCCGATGACGACGCGCAGCGGGGATGTTGCGTTCACTCGTCCACCCAGGCGACCCCGGGCGCTAGTCTACCTCGATCGAGCGCTGCCTCGCCGCTCATCACGGCGACCGGAGCCGTGCAGTAGAGGGTCGAATGGAGCCCTGCCGGACGGTGGTTGCCGCTGCGCTTGAGGCCTCCGAAGGGAAGCCGGCCGCTCGCGCCCACCGTCGGGGCATTCCAGTTGACCACTCCGCACTCGATGCGCGACAGGCAGCGCTCGAACGCCTCGCGGCTCCTGGTGTGCACGCTCGCGGCGAGCCCGTACTCGGTGGCATTGGCGAACGCGACGGCGGCGTCCTCGTCGGGCGCGTCGAACACTGCCAGGTCGGGCCCGAAAAGCTCCTCTCGCTCGTAGGCGGTGCCGTCCGGCCTCCGTACCCGGTGCACGGAGGGCGACACGTAGCAGCCGCGCAGCCCCCGCGGCGAGAGCCGCCGCGAGGCGAGCACCGTCTCGGCACGGGTCAGCGAGATGCCGGTCTCGAAGCGGGCGAGCGCGGTCTCGGAGGCGAGAGGCCCCATGAAGACGCCGGCGTCGAGCGGATGCCCGATGGTGAGCCCCTCCGCGAGCTTCGCGATCCGTCTTGCCATGGCGTCGGCGCGCTCGGGCGGCCCCTCCACGATGAGCCGGCTCGCCGCCGTGCAGCGCTGGCCCGCGGAGACGAACGCCGAGAAGAGGACGTCGTAGGCGGCCTTGTCGAGATCGGCGTCGCGCAGCACGAGAGCGGCGTTCTTCCCGCCCATCTCCAGGGCGAGGATCTTGGTCTGCCCGTGCGTTGCGCGCTCGATGGCGAGCCCGACCGACCAGCTGCCGGTGAAGAGCACGCCGTCGACGCCCGGATGGGCGGCGAGCTTCGCTCCGACAGGGCCGGGTCCTTGCACGAGATTGAAGGCGCCGGCGGGGACGCCCGCCTCGACCAGACAGCGCGCGTAGACCTCTGCGGCGTGGGGCGCCACTTCGCTCGGCTTGAACACCACCGAGTTGCCGCAGGCGAGGGCGGGAAGCACGTGGCCGTTCGGGAGATGCACCGGGAAGTTGAACGGCCCGAGGACGGCGAGGACGCCGAGCGGGCGGAAGCGGCACTCGGCGCCGGGTTGTCCCGGGGCGGGAAAGGGAGCGACCAGCCGCAGGCCGTCGTCAGCGGTGATCGTCGCCTTGGCGGCGCAGGCCTGCGCCTCGGTGCGCGCTTCCCAGAGCGGCTTTCCGATGTCGACGGCGATCGCCCGCGCCAGCTCATCTTCGCGGGCCTTGAGCACTCCGCCGATGCGCCGGACCAGGTCGGCGCGTTCGGAAGGCGACATTCGCGACATCGCCCGGGCGCCTTCGCGCGCGGCAGCGACCGCGTCGTCGACCTGGGAGAGCGCCCAGGGGAAATTGCCGATGACATGCTGTAAATCCGCGGGCGAGATGTCTTCGATGGCGCCGTCCGCATGCCGCGGATTCGCGAAGGTGCCGCCGATGAGATCCATCGCAACGCGGCATAGCACGGACCCTCGCGGGAGGGCTCGACGGATCGACTCCCTGCGGCGGGCAGATGTGGTCTACTGTTTCGGTGCCGAGCGAAGTCCCGGACGCGACCGTGTCCAAGGTCCTCGTGCAGGCGGCGCTGGTCCCCGCGGTACTGGCGCTGATCGTCGCAGCGGTGCTCGCGATCGAAGTGCACTCCCTGGTCACGCTTTCGCGCTGGGTCCAGCATACCGACGACGTCATCGCTACCGCTCGTGAAGTCCAGTCGATGCTGATCGATCGCGAGTCGACCCTGCGCGGGTACGTCATCGCTCGATCCCCCGAGTACCTCGAGCTCTACCAGGCCGCCAACTCGGCGCTGCCCGGCCGTTGGGAGGCGCTCCAGCGGCTCGTTTCCGACAACCCGAGCCAGATGAAGCGGGTGGCCGGGATGCGCCAGCTGGCGATTGAATGGGAGGCATACGCGCGGGCGGCCATCGCAGCCAATCCGCGGGATGCCGTCGCGCTGGTCGGCCAGGGACAGGGCAGGCGGCTGATGCAAGAGCTGCGCAACCAGCTCGAATCCTTCGTCCGCGTCGAGGAAGGGCTGCGGGACGAGCGCGCGCGCAAGGAGCAAAGGGGCGCGCTGCGCGCCGTCTCGCTGAGCTCGGCGCTGCTCGTCGCGGTTGCCGTGCTCATGGCCTTCTCCGCTCGCAGGCAGATCCGCGAAGTGGCCGGCCGGTTCGGGGCGGCGCTGCGCTCGGCGCAGGAGATGGAGAAGCTGCGCGAAGAGTTCATCACCATCGCGGCGCACGAGCTGCGCACGCCGCTCACCGCGCTCCTCCTCCAGCTGCAGCGCCTGCGCCGCGACCTCGACCGGGGGACGGCGGTGGATTCCTCGGCCCTCATCGACACGCCGCTGCGCCAGGCGCGCAGGCTCTCCTCTCTCATCGAGTCGCTCCTCGACGCGCAGGCGGTGGCCTCTGGCGGTCAGGTGGAGCTGCGCCTTTCCCGCACCGACCTCGCCACCATCGCCCAGGCTTCGCTGGCCCGCGTGCGCGACGGCCTGGTGCGCCTCGGGTGCGAGGTCGAGCTGCGGCTCGACGCCGGCGTCGACGGCGATTGGGACGCCAAGCGGATGGAGCACGTCGTCGCCACGCTCATCGCCAACGCCTGCAAGTACGGCGAGGGAAAGCCGGTCCAGGTGAGCGCGCGCCGCGAGGGCGAGATGCGGGTCCTCAGCGTGAGCGACGAGGGAATCGGCATCCCCGAGGATCTCCAGGAACGGATCTTCGGCCGCTTCGGTCGAGCCGCGCCGTCGCGCTCCTACGGCGGATTCGGGCTCAGCCTCTTCGTCGCCCGCCGCCTCGCCGAGGCCCACGGAGGCACCCTCACGGTGGTGAGCGAACATGGGAAGGGGGCGACGTTCACCCTTCGCCTCCCGCGCGTCGCCGCGCCTTCGGAGCCCATCGCACTCCGAGCGGGGTAGATCGAAATCGCTAGTCGAACGGGATCGTGTGCAGCCGGTCTCCCGCTTTCGCCCCCAGGGCGCGGGCGGCGGTTTCCGGCAAGCGCAGCTCCGCGTCGCGGAAGTTGCACAGGCAGCGGACGGCGCGGAACCGGTTGCGGCCCTGCGGTCGCTCGACGGCGACCAGGCGATCCTCGACCTCGCCGGCGCGGGCCTCGGCGGTCGCCACCAGCGGTTCCCCGGCGAGGCGGCCCCGGCGGTAGCGACGCACCGGCTCGATGTCGCGGGTCGGGGCCGAGTAGTGCGGCCCTCCGTCGAAGGGATCGATGCGCTCGTCGTAGCGGAAGCCGATGCGGGTGAGCATCTGCTTCGCCCCCGAGGTCTCCGGCCCCACCTCGCCGATGGCGTCCTGGATCTTCTGCGTGAAGATGGTGGTGTAGATCTCCCCGGGCGGGAACAGCTGCTGGATGAATTCCTTGTTCTCGCGGGAGAGCCGATCGGCCTGTTGGTACGAGAGACCGGTGAACTTGCGCCCCAAGGCCTCCCAGAGCGGGCTGCGCCGGTCCTCGTCGAGGCGCGGAAGAAGCTCGACCAGGATCCGCTCCCGGAAGCGCGAGGGGTGCATGGCGACGAAGAGGAACCGGGCGTAGCTCAGCTGCTTGCCGGGCTTGTCCTTCTGCCGGTAGGCGGGATCGACGATGAGGCCGCCGATCTCGGTCGGCCCGTCGAAGTTGTAGCCGATGGACAGCACCCGGTGCTTGAAGTGCCGGTCGACGCTCTGGCTGTAGTGCTCCTTCTCGTAGACGTCGAAGAAGATGTGGGGAGCGTCGCGGGTCCCGTGCTGGGCGATGATGATCGAGCACCCGACCACCCTCTCCTTGGCGAGGTCCTCGAGGACGAAGACGTACTCGCGCTCGAACGGGTTGCGCACCCGTCCGTCGAAGGAACGGATCGAGCGATCGATGGTCTGCGACAGCTCGCGCTCGTCGTCGGGCAGGTTGACGGTATCGAGCTCGCGGGCGAGCTTTTGCAGCCCCGGCAGATCGCTCTTCTGCACGTCGCGCAAGACGTACGACGGCACTAGGTCGCCCTTCCGCACAGCTCGAGCACGATGCGCTGGTAGGCGTCGATCGCCTTCTCGAGCTGCGCGATTTCGATCCGCTCGTTGGGAGTGTGGGCGTTGCCGGTGGAGACGCCGGGGCCGAAGACGGCTGCCTCGCAGCCCTTGCGCGCGAAGACGCCCGCCTCGGTGCTGGTCGGCTTGGCGCGCGGCGAAGGGTCGAGCCCCATCTCGCGCAGCGCGCTTCCGGCGCCGCGAAGCAGCTCGGCATCGCCGGCGAGCGACATGCCGCGCGCGTTGCGCGTCGCCTCGATGCGCAGGGAAAGCTCTCCCTGACCGAGCTCGCGCACCCACATCCGCGCGCGCTCCTCGAAGCGGGCGAGCAGGGCGTCGGGATCGTGCTCGGGAAGAAGCCTGCCGTCGAAGGTGGCGTGGATCGCGCCGCGCGCGTAGATGGCTTCGGTCCCCGCCTCCGAGGCCTCGCTCTCGAGGACGTTCAGGCCTCCCACTGCGCCGGGCGGATCGAAGCGCGCGTCGGCTCGGGGCTCCGCCTCTCCCAGCAGCGTCAGCCACAGATCCTCGAGTGCCCCCGCGGTGACGAGGGCGCGCCACAGGTTCGGCCGCGGCGGACCGGGCGGCAAGAAGCGCGCGGCGTCCGGACGCGGCTCTCCATTCTCCCGCGGTGCCGGGACCTCGATCTGGCAGCGCGCAGGGACCACGTTGGGCGAGCTTCCGCCTTTTGCAGAGGCGATCGCGGCGCCGCTCGCCCGCGCCCAGGCGATGGCGCGGCGGATGGCGTTCACGCCCAGGTGCGGCGTCGAGCTATGGGCCGCCTTGCCGGCGAAGGTGAGCTCTTCGATCCCGGGTCCCGCGGTGGAAACCAGCCGGGCGCGGTCGTCGGCGACGGTGCAGCGCACGACCACGTATCCTTTGTGCGCGCTGATGAGCTCGAGCTTGCTCGGCTCGCCGCAGAGGACCTGCCGCGGGCGGATCTCCTCGAACAGCTCGCTTCCGGCGAAGTGGCGGGCGCCTTTCAGGCCCACTTCCTCGCCGAAGGTCCCGAGAAGCCAGAAGGGGCGGCGCAGCCGGGTCTCGCGGAGCCGCCGTGCCGCTTCGATCTTGCAAAGCGCATCGAGCTTCACGTCGGCGCAGCCGAGCCCGTAGAGAGTTCCGCCTTCCTCGGTCAGCGCCCAGGGATCGCCCGCCGTCCTGGTCCAGGCTTCCGGGGGGCCGGAAGGGACCGTGTCGAGATGAGTGACGAGGAGGAGGCCTCCCGGTACTTCCGTCCGGGAAGGATCGGCAGCGCCGCTTCCCGTTCCGCCGGGACCAGCGAGCGCATTGACGTGCTCGACCGATCCCTCCCGCACCACCTGACGGCGCAGGGCCAGCCCGGCCGCTTCGTACAGGGGAGCGAGCGCGTCCACGGCGGCCCGCGTCCCGTGAGCCGACACGGTGTCCGCCCGCACCAGCGCGCGCGCGGCATCGAGAAAGCCAGGGGGAAGCATGCGAGCGCGCTTCGTGGCATGGCGCGCGCGGCGGGTCAACCGGAGAACGGCGGTCTACGCCTTGTCGTGCGGTCGTTCAGGCCGGAGGTTACCATGCCCGCCAACCGAGAAGAGGAGAGGACCATGAAAGACCGCACCGCGACGCCGTTCCTCAGCGACATCCAGGAGATCCGGCGGCGCGCCCGGGAGCACGTGGAAAAGGGCGCGGTGACCTCTGCCTACAAGGGCGACGTTGAGACGGCGATCAAGCTCCTCAACGAGGCGCTGGCGACGGAGATCGTCTGCACCCTGCGGTACCGGCGGCACCACTACATGGCCGCCGGAATCCACTACCAGGCCATCGCCGACGAGTTCATGCAGCACGCGGTCGAGGAGCAGCAGCACGCCGACTGGATCGCGGAGCGGATCCGCCAGCTGGGCGGCGCGCCGGATTTCAATCCCGAAGGCCTGCTCACCCGCAGCCACGCCCAGTACGCCGAGGGGAATTCACTGGTCGACATGATCAAGGAGGACCTCATCGCCGAGCGCATCGCCATCGAGTCGTACCTCGACATGATTCGCTACTTCGGCGACAACGATCCGACCTCTCGCCGGCTCGTCGAGAAGGTCCTCGAGCAGGAGGAGGAGCACGCCGACGACATGGCGACCCTCCTCGAGAGGTTCGATAAGGAGCCCGGCGAAGGAACCAAGCAGCGTATGCGCTGAGCCTCGGCCGCAGCTCCGATGCGCGCCGTCGTGCAGCGGGTCAGCGAGGCGAGCGTCGCGGTGGATGGGAAGGTCGTCGGGCAGATCGGCCCCGGCCTCTGCGTCCTCCTCGGCGTGGCGCAGGGCGACGCGGTGGCAGACGCCGAGTGGATGGCCAGCAAGGTCTGCGAGCTGCGCATCTTCGAGGACGAGGCGGGCAAGATGAACCGGTCCGTCCTCGACACGAAGGGCGCGCTGCTCGCGATTTCCCAATTCACCTTGCTCGGCGACGCGCAGAAGGGGCGGCGGCCTTCGTTCATCGCCGCCGCCCGCCCCGAGGAGGCGCAACCGCTCTACGCGAAGTTCAGCGCCCTCTGCCGCGAGCGCGGCATGCGGGTGGAGGAAGGCGTCTTCCGCGCTACCATGCAGGTGCGGATCGTCAACGAGGGCCCGGTGACGCTGATCCTCGACAGCCACCTCGCTTCCCGCGCGGTCCCATAGGACGGTGCGACATGAAGGCGCTTCCTCTTTTGGTCCTGGCGGTCGCCTGCGGCCCCTTCTCGCGACACATCAGCCACTACGACTACGGTGACGTGAGCGGCGACGAGTTGATGACGCCCGAGTTCGACCTTTCCGTTCCGAAGGGCTTGTGCGCGTCCCACGATGCGAAGCGCCCTCGTGACAAGATCGTCGTCCACGAGGGACGCTGCGACGGCCCTCCCTTGTTCGAAATCGTCGTGACGGACCCGCACACCCGGCCGTTTCTGCCCGGCACCCTCTTCATGAGCGTCAGCGAGACGAGGCGGAACCTGCGCGGGGTCCCCGCGACCGATCTCGTGGCGCGGAACACGGCGACCGACCTGGTTTCGAGAGATCTGAGATTCTTCAATACGGACGATCTCATGGTGTTGAATGATCCCTCCGAGAGATACCGGGTGATCCAT
>Ga0066696_10000639_pt1 | contig 14323 bp, 7 predicted proteins | sample GraSoiAngelo_145_FD_71412 | JGI IMG/M metagenome (GOLD analysis project Ga0066696, IMG submission 71412) | Grasslands soil microbial communities from the Angelo Coastal Reserve, California, USA - 14_1009_05_20cm | ecosystem: Environmental > Terrestrial > Soil > Grasslands | place: USA...
TGTTCTGCAATGGCATGTCCATCCTGCCCGACGGACGTCCTCTGATCAACGGCGGCACGCTGCAATACGATCCATTCCACGGCGCGCTGAACAACTCGGTCTACGATCCTGCGACCAACAATTTCACTGACGTACAAAAGATGGCACATGGCCGGTGGTATCCCACAACTACCGTTCTGGGAGATGGACGGGTGCTGACGTTCTCCGGCCTGGATGAAAACGGCAATACCAACACGACCGTGGAGTTCTACACTCCTGGTTCCGGGTGGAGCTCGGCTTTTGCTGCGGGATGGACGCCTCCTCTTTATCCGCGCATGCATCTGCTGCCCAGCGGCAAAGTCTTTTATTCGGGCTCGACAACCCAATCGCGACTCTTCGATCCCAGCACGCACGCGTGGACCAACGTCGCTACGACTCGATACAGCGGCACTCGTACCTATGGCACTTCGGTGCTTCTGCCGCTGACTCCGGGGAACTACACGCCCCGCGTGATGATCATGGGAGGCGGCAATCCGTCGACCAACACAACCGAGCTCATTGACCTTTCCGCATCGAGTCCATCCTGGGTATTCGGACCTGCGATGTCGCAGCCGCGCATTGAGATGACCGCGGCGATATTGCCCAACGGAAAAGTTCTGGCCTTGGGAGGTTCGTACAACGACGAAGACACGGCAACGGCCAGCCTGAATGCAGATCTGTATGATCCTGCGTCGAATACTTTTTCTTCTGCCGGGGCGAATGCATACGCGCGTTTGTATCACTCGGTCGCGCTGCTCATGCCGGATGCCACGGTGTGGATCGCGGGCGGGAATCCACAGCGCGGCACGTATGAGCAGCGTATGGAAATCTACAGCCCTGCGTACCTGTTCACGACGGATGCGTCAGGGAATGTGATACCGGCTACAAGGCCGACAATTGCAGGATCACCGGCGAACATTAACTATAGCGGCGGCTTCACGGTGGGCACGCCTGATGCGGCCAATATTTCTTCGGTCGTGCTGGCTCGTGCAGGTGCCGACACGCACGCCTTCGACATGGATCAGCGTCTCGTCGGCTTGTCATTTTCCGTATCCGACGCCTCTCACCTCAACGTGACCGGCCCTCCCAATGGAAACATCGCGCCTCCTGGTTACTATCTGCTATTTCTCCTGAACTCCGCAGGCGTTCCCTCAATTGCGAATTTCGTGCAGGTCTCGGCAGTACCGGACTTCAGCGTGTCGGCCACTCCGGCTTCAAACGGCATTACACCAGGATCGAGCGCGAACTATACAGTGAACCTCTCTGCCAGTAGTGGCTTCAACAGCGCCGTGAGCTTCAGCGTGAGCGGGCTGCCTACCGGGGCAAGCGCGACATTTAATCCAACTTCAGTGACCGGATCGGGATCCTCAACGCTAACTGTGAGCACCACGTCATCAACGCCATTGGGAAGTTATCCTTTGACGATCAGCGCGACGAGCGGCAGTTTGGTGCATACTACGTCCGTTACCTTGGTGGTGAGCGCGGCCACTGATTTCAGCTTGTCTGCAACTCCAACAAGCATCACAGTTGCGCGCAAGTCTCAGGGTTCGTATACGGTTTCGGTGGCGCCGGTGAATGGTTTCTCGGGAACAGTTACGCTGAGCGTAAGCGGAGTGCCGTCACGGACAAATTCCTCGTTTACTCCGCCTACAATCACGGGCTCCGGCAACTCGACATTAACGATCAGCGTAAACAAGCCGGCGCAGCCTGGCACTTATCCGTTGGCGGTTACCGGAACGAGTGGCAATCTGACCCACTCGGTGAACTTGACGCTGGTCATTCAGTAAGGGTGGTCAAGGCTGCGCGGAGAAGAGGGGCAAGTATGCACGCATCACGTAGGTTTTTTCTGCGCAGTCTTGGCTTTAGCGCTGCTGTCGGTCTCACGCCAATAAAGTCTCTGGCGGCGGCTGCCATCTTCGAACCTGCTCGCACTGAAACTGCACAAGGGCCGATCTTGCTGAACAGCAATGAAAACGCGTATGGTCCTCTTCCCAAGTCGGTAACCGCTCTGCAGGATTCGCTGGGTCAGGCAAATCGGTATCCCTTTGCGTTTTTTGGGGAGTTGGCGGAGGAGATCTCTGCTCTGCACCACGTGAAGCCAAACCAGATTGTGCTGGGATGCGGCTCGAGCGAGATCCTAAGGATGACGGCGATGGCTCTGCTCGGCAACGGCAAACAACTCGTGCAAGCCAGCCCGACCTATGAGGCCATGGACCACTACGCCCGCGTAGCCGGAGCAGCGGTTGTGAGTCTGCCGCTGACGCACGAGTACGCCCACGATCTTGGAGCGATGCTGGCGGCGATAAAGAAGACGGAATCGCTGGTTTACATCTGTAATCCGAATAATCCCACGGCGTCGCTTACACCTCGAAAGTACCTGGAAGACTTCATCTCGCGATTGCCAAATTCCGCTCACGTGCTTATTGACGAGGCATATCACCACTTCGCAGCTTCGTCGCAGCAATACAGATCGTTTATCGATTACCCGGTAGACAATGAGCGCGTCATCGTCTCTCGTACATTCTCGAAGATCTACGGACTGGCGGGACTTCGGTTAGGCTATGCCGTCGCGTCACCAGCTATGGCAGAAAGTTTGCGGCGCTACGCCACGGTTATCAATATCAACGCTCTGGTATCTGCGGCAGCCATGGCTGGCCTGCGTGACACCGATGGCCTCGCTGCGGCCGCAAAGCGCAATGCGGACGATCGTCAGGAATTCTTCAACCAGGCAATGGCGCGAATGCTCAAGCCTATCGACTCTCAGGCGAACTTTGTGATGATGAATGCCCATCGTCCAGCGGAAGATGTGATTGAACATTTCCGCAAGAACAACATCCTCGTCGGACGAAAGTTCCCAGCCATGAGTACGCACGTTCGAGTGTCGCTGGGGAAATCTGGCGAAATGGCCGAATTCTGGCAGGTCTGGGATCGCATGGGCGGCGGCATGACTATGTAAAAGGAATGCGCTGCGCAGCTTGCAGCGCGCGCATCCTATGACAGAGAGTTCAGGAGTTGACCAGATCCTGCTTATCTTCTGCGCTTAAGCCGATGCTGAACCGCGAGCCTGACGTCGTTCTTACTGACTATGCACTGGTTGTCGAGTGCTTGCTGTTTGCATTCTGGATTTATCGCAGTCGCAACTCCAATGTGCTCAGATTCTGGTTTGGGCTTTTGTTCGGCTCGATTGGAGCTGCTGCTCTCGTAGGTGGAACGGTCCACGGATTCCTCACCGATCCGCAGTCTGCGGCCAACAGGTTGTGCTGGCTCGGGACGATGCTTCTTCTGGGTGTCACCGCGTTTTCCGAATATGGAATTGCTGCTCGCCTGTTGCTTACTCGACGGCTGGGAAATGTCGTGATCTTTGGAGCGGCACTGATATTTGTCGTCTACGTCGGAATTGTCGTGCGGAATGCGGAGTTCAGGATTGCGGTGCTTAATTACCTTTCCGGATTGGCCGTTCTTTTAGTCGCGTTTGTTTGCGTGTACGTGCGAAATAAAAATCGGGGTGCCTTGGCGGGAGTGGCGGGGCTCTTGCTGACTATAGGCGCTTCTGCTGTGCAACAGGCTCGGATTTCACTTCATCCGCGATATCTTAATTACAACGCGTTCTATCACCTGCTGGAAGGGATTGCTCTCCTTCTGATCTATCGAGCAGCTCGAAGTCTTGTAAATGTTCCACTACGTCGCAATGTTGTCGCTGCTGGGTGCGAAGTTGTCACAAACGGTTCCGATCACTCAAGCGATGAACCGGCCGAGGGCGGCCGGAACCACGTTTCGAAGGCGAATGTCTAATTCACGTCGGCCGAACGGTCTCCTTCATAATGCATGATGTGGTAATACGCTTCCCATCCATCCCATATGAGAGGCGGGGAGAGGCGAGTCTCAGGATCGCTCAGGAACTTTGCGAAAGTCTGCACGATGTCGCGTGTGCGGTAAACGTTCGTAAGCCAATCGCCGCGATACCAATTTTTCCATTTGCCGTACTCGGCGGCAGATTCGGCTCGCTGAATCTCATCGAAACTCGATAGAGCCTGCTGCGCTTCCTGTCGAGCTTCAGCCATTTTTGCAGTTTGGGCATCTTGTATGGCCTTTGCGACCTGCAGGAGCACGCGATTGCTCTCGCGGTTTATGGCGATCATGGCCAGCACTGCAGCCTGGTAAAACGCTTTGCGGGACGGAGCTACGAGCGATTCGATTTCGAGGGCCTTCTTCCAGACTGCGTCCCAGCGTGGCTGGGCTTCGCTGCATTGTTGGATCTCGCGGGTGACGGTCTGCGCCAGCCATTCCTTTCCCACTGCACGATTCGGGTTCGGCTCCGCTCCGGGGAGGAGGACTCGGGGCGATTCCCATTTCGGAGCCTGACTCGGCACCGAGTAGAGCGGCGCGTCGATCATATAGGTCAGCAGCATGCGGCGCGCTTCGGTGTGATAGAGCTGATCGCCATACTCATGTGTGGGTTCGCCAAAGTGCGCAGGGGCGTTGAAATATTCCTTATATAGCTCGGCGAGCTGCGCTGCGGCTTGGTCGCCGAACTCGTCAGCAGACCAGTGCTGATAAAATTCCGAGCTGGCTTTGCTGGTATCGGAAGGAAGACCCTTCCAGACTGCATCCAACACGGCGCGAATCGACATCGTGACGGGACGAATATCGCTGGTATTCACCAGATAGTAGTGTGTCGCGCCCGCCTTGATATAACGGCCGATCTCGGAGAAGCTGCGCTCGATCGGCACCATCTCCGAGAGCTGATTCGCGCGGCCATTCATCATCGCGACGTGGTCGTAGATACCCTGTCCAGCGGTGACTTGTCCGTTGTCCTGCAGATAACCGTAGCCATCGTCCGCCCACACGGTTGCGACTTCAGGCGGGATCTTCAAGTCGCCTTGCTGAACCAAGCGGGCGCCTTCCTGCCACAGGTTTGTCACAAACTGCGCTTGCGGGCGCACGGAACGCACGATGCGCATCTGAGCAGCGATGGCTTTGCTGATCAATTGTCCGAGAGCTCTGTTGTTATTTCTGACAGTGGGATCCATGGATGCGTAAGTGACGTCGGACAGACCTCGGAGACCGACCGACCAGAGAACCTCCTGATCGGGCAAATAGGAGTTCACCGCGTTCTTCCAGGCTTGCTCGAGAAATTCAGGACTGCTGGTGTAGTTGTACGCGACATCCTTGGGCCACCGGGCGACATTCAGTCCGAGAGGGATTGCGTGATGCTGCGTGACGATGAGCCCACGTTGCGCCGCGTCTTTCACCTGAGGTTCGTCAGGAAAGATCCAGGTTCCCGGCGCGACCATGTTTCCTTTGAGCCGAAGAATGGTTTCGAAGATGTGATCCCAGATTTCGAGCGAGATTCCCGTTTTGTCATTCTTTTCTCCGGGCGCCCATCCGGTGAGCAGGTCTTCATCGTTGATGAAAAAGCCACGGTACTTGAAGACTGGAGCAGGGAACTTCTCATTGATTGCTGCAGGAATAGTTACCGACGCGCGGCGAAGAGGTTCGTGGTCTGTCCAGTAATACAGGGGATCGACGCCTAGATACTGCTGCGAGAATTCATAAATGGCAAAAATCGTTCCGCGCATATCAGCACCGGAGAGCACGATTACGTCGGTTGCATGCGCCTTATTCCAATCCGCTTTTGCAACTGAGATGGAGAACGATTCTGGATCAGCCGATCCGATTGGCCGAACGCTCTCGGGAAGCTTGGACTGCTCGTCGATGAGGATTGTCAGCGGTGCGGCATCTTCCTGACGGTGAACTATTCGCGGTTTCATTCCAAACACCTTGCCGAAATCTGTCGCCAGGTCTTCGGCGGAATGCTGAATTGGAATAGGAGCATCCGCGTTCTCAAGAATCGTGAGGCTCGAATTGAGAACTAAGCGTTCGCCACGCTCGCTTTGCTTCTGCTGGCGTCCAGGAGGAGCCTGTGACTGTCCGAAAGCAGCGGCGGCCAACCAACACAGCATTATGGGAACGGCAAGCAGGTGGCGCGTGAACAGGAGTGAGCGCTGGCGCATAAAGAGCTCTCCATTGGGAAAAACGCGAAGAGAAATTAGTTCGAATCCCGAACATAATAGGCCAGAAACTCAGAGACAGCATCCACGTATCGGCAAATAAAAATGGGCAATGAGGCTGTAACCACCCGCATGTCCCATCTAAATCGGCCCATCACAGCCAGTCGCTGACTCCCGGCGACGTGCAGGCACATCTGTATTGCGGCCCGAATCCACCAGGAGATTGAACAAGCTTGAAAGGTAACTTTGCTGTGCGTGTGTCTTCCTGTTGTCTTGCCTTACTGCTGGCTTTGGCAACTCGTCCCAGTATGGGACAAACTACCGCCTTCCGTGTAACAGGCCTCACATCGGATCGGTCGGGTGCAAATCACCAGTCGGCCACGCTGCTGAAGCCGTGGGGCATCGCATTTGTGCCGGGAGGAAATTTCTTTATCGCAGAGAATGCCGCTGGCCGCGTGGATTCTTACGACGCAGACGGCAATCCAGTGGCTGGAGTGATAATTCCAGCTCCGCCGGGAAGTACCGCTGCATTTTCGCCGCCAACCGGCATTGTGGCTATTCCTGAGGCAGATTTTCTGGCTTCACTGGGGAGCAGCGGCTTCCAGTTCCTTGTTGCTGCCGACAACGGCACGATTTGGGGATTCACAACGACGAACGCGGTGCCACAGGTTGCGACTAGGTTCGTGGACAATTCGTCCACTGCAGCACGCTATACGGGAATCGCCGTTCTGCGTCCTGATTGTTGCGGCGCCTTCGTCGCTGTGGCAAATTTCGGTGAAGGAACCGTGGACACATTTACGCGTCTTGGAGATCCGCTCTCTCTCAGCCCACTGGTGGCGAATCCCTTTGTCGATCCCAACCTTCCTGCGGGCTACGCTCCATTCAATATCCAGAAGATCGAAAATGAGATTTTCGTTACCTATGCTCTTAGAGATGGCGCTGGTAATCCGATTGGAGCTGACGGGTCGGGAGTCGTCAATATCTTTGACGAGACGGGAAACTTCGTAAAACGGTTTATTTCCGAGCGTGGTGCTGTCTCGGCGCCTTGGGGAGTTACGCAGGCGAGCGCTAACTTTGGTGCATTCAGTAATGCAATTCTGATCGGCGATGCCGCGGGTGGCCGGATCAACGCATTCGATGCCAGTAACGGCAATTTGCTCGATCAGCTTAATGACGGAACTGGGAATCAGCTGTTTTTTGTTGGGCTGCGCGGTCTCGCATTTCGAGCCGACGGTGTGGGCGACCCAAATGCTCTTTATGAACTTGGCGGAACTGCCCAGGGGAACCCAGCCGGCAGTTTCGGGGCAATCACAGTCGGAAACGCCGCATTCCTGGGTCTGAGGTTGTCTGACAATGTAACGCAGGCAACTGTCTTTCCCGGCGATCCGGTGACCATAACGGCAGGCCTGCTCGCGCAGTCAGGCACGCCGACCGGTACTGTTGTTTTTGTCGACACATGCTGTACTCTCACTCCCCCTCTCACTCAGACCACATTGGGAAGCGCGAGCATTGTCAACGGAATGGCCTCCATTGTTACTACATTCCAGGCCGGGGATCACCAGATCACTGCAAGGTATTCAGGCGACGCGAGCTTTGTGCCCAGCACAAGGTCTTCACTCCTGGGAGTCGTCTTTGAGACTCGAACGACCTTAACAGCACCTCCGAGCGCCACGCTAGGAACGCCGGTGATCCTGAACACGAATGTCAGTTCCATTCCGCCGGTGCAGCCGAGCGTTCTCACAGGACAACTTGCTTTTTTAGACGGGAATGTCATTTTGGGAAGCGTTCCGCTGCGTGATGGCGCTGCGCAGTTAACCGTTAATTCCCTGGCTCCAGGTGCGCACAACATAGTCGCAACATTTTCGGGAGACCGGTTCTTTCAGGGCGGCCAGTCTGCCCCGGCAACCATAACCATAGGAAATCCCGTTCCAGGAATCAGCTCCCTTGCGCCATTTTCCGAAGCGCAGAACTCCGGAGCATTCATTCTGACGGTGCACGGCTTTGGATTTGTGAACGGAGCAGTTGTGACATTCAACGGCTCTCCCAGGCCCACTACGTTCGTGAGCGATACTCAAGTAAGAGCGTCAATTACCGCCTCCGATCTCGCGATTTCAGGAACAGCCACCATAGCCGTATCCAATCCTGCCCCAGGCGGTGGCAATTCGGGAAACGCGTTGTTCGCCATCGATACTGTAACCGCAACCTCGGTGATACTCGACAGTGTGACGCTCAACGTCGTGGCAGGCCAGAGTGTCACAGTGCGTGCGCATCCGAGCGGCTTTTCGGGAACGGTTACGCTGATGTGTCTCAATGCCCCGGCAGGCGTAAGCTGCTCATTTGACTCGGCGAGCAATTCCGGCACCATCCAGACTTCCACCACCACACCAAAAGGCTCGAGCGCAGTAACGCTGGTATTCAGTGCTCAAGCACTGACTCGCAACACGTCCGCGCCTGCAATCCTGGCAATGTCTTTTGGTGTGTTGGGACTTCCTTTTGGCACGGTGCTCGTGGAAGCTCGCCGCCGATGGAAGCTGAAGACAATCTGTTGGGCTGCTCCAGTCGTTATTGCTCTTGCGTTGCTCACCGGCGGCTGCGGCGGCTACGGGAACTCGGGAATGAAGCAGCCCAGTCCAACGCCACAAACACAATCCGCACAGGCTTCGGCAAGCCTGACATTAACTGTGCAGTGATTCGAAACCAGGAGGCGGCGTGTGCTTCGGGTCAGCTGCTCGAGATATCGGCGGGCGGGAGTCCGAAACACTGCGTTCGGCACCGCAGCCGGCCTATGACTGTCGGATAGAATCAAAAACAGCGCGCAGCTCTGCGTAGGGGCCACCCCGCGCTCCTTAGCCACATCTTCTTACTGCACGGAGGTTCGTTCTATGGCTTTGTTTTCCATGGACCTGGACAGTTTGAAAGATTTGTTCATCGGCGAGCTGCGGGATTTGTATGACGCAGAAAACCAGATCACCGAGGCGTTGCCCAAGTTGATCGAGAAAGCGCATTATGCCCAACTCAAGAGCGCTCTTCAGGAGCACCTTGAGGTGACTCGCGGACAGATGCGGCGACTCGACACCATTTTCCATCGTCTCGGCGAGAAACCAAGTGGCGAAAGCTGCAAGGGCATGAAGGGGTTGATCAAAGAAGGCGACGATATGGCGACACGCGATGGCGAACCTAGCGTCATCGACGCCGCGATTATCAGCGCCGCACAGCGTGTGGAGCACTACGAGATGGCAGGATACGGAACGGTTCGAACGTATGCCGATCTACTCGGCGAAAAAGAATTCGCCAGTCTGCTGCAACAGACTCTGGATGAGGAGAAAGAAGCTGACAAGACGCTTACCGAGATTGCTAAGACGATCAACATTCAGGCGCGCGCTGCGTAAAATCGATCCTCTTCCAATGAGCCCCACAGAGTACGTGGGGCTTCTTCGTGTCTGCACAGCCTGCGAGAAGCTACTCTGTTCTCAGCGCCCGCATCGGCTCAATAGCTGCAGCCCGTGCTGCGGGTAGCAGGCTAGCGATTAGGGCACAAATCCCAAGCACCGCAATTGCGATGATGAGACTAGTCGGATCGAATTTCCCGATGCCGAACAGTTGATGCTGGAGCCAGTGCTTGGCGAGAAAGCAGAACGGAATCCCGATCAGCAGCCCGATTCCGACTTGAGTAGAAGCTCCGCGCAGGATCAGGGAGACGATGTCTGTTCGGTTTGCACCGAGAGCCATTCGCAGACCAACTTCGCTGGTGCGGCGCGCTACTCGATAAGCCGTAACGCCGTAAAGTCCGATTGAGGCGAGCAGGAGAGCGATGAAGCCGAAGGCGCTGCTCAGGCGGCCGATCAGGGTGTGAGCGCTGGCCAGGATTTTCACTTGCTCGTCGAAGCTGCGCATACTGGTGGGAGTAAGGTTCGGATCAATTTCTCCGAGCGCACGCCGAACGTAAGTAGCAAAGCTGTCGGGGTCGCCCTGCACATGGAGTTCGATTGTGCCCATGTACATGGAGGAGTCCTCAACCATGTTATCAACCGGAGTGTCGTACTTGATCTTCTGCGGAAGCGGCACAAAGAACATCTGACGTGCCGGGCGGGAAGCATCCTGATATTTCGCGTCCTTCGCTACACCCACGATCTCGTAATCGCCGGCGTGGCTCTGTTCATCCTTGCCAAAATGCTTTCCGATGGGGTCCTCCTTCGGAAAATACTTGCGCACGAAGGCCTCATTCACCACCGCGACTTTCTGTGAGGTCGCGGTGTCCTGGTCACTAAAACCTCGGCCGCGAACGATAGGCGTGCCAATTGTCTCGAAATAGCGCGCAGTTACGCGATCCCAAGACGAGCCGAATTCTCCCGTCTTATCGGAAAAGTGAACGCTCTCGCCCCAGTTATTTCCTTGCTGCGCTGTGTAGAGCGACAAGCTTTCGCTGATTACGCCGGGCAAATGGGAAAATTTGTCCTCAGTCTGCTGGTACAACGCCATCAGCCGCTCCTGCGTGTAACCCGCGCTCTGAGGATTGATTTGCACCAGTAGCCTGCCTTGCCGCTGGATTCCGTACTCCTGATTGTCGAGGTTGCGCAGAGTCTGCGTCAGTAACGCAGCGACGCTGAGAAGCACAAGCGATACCGCTGCCTGAAGAACGATTAGCGAGCGCTGCGGTAACGCCGCCGCCTCGCGGGTTACGCGACTTGCTCCCCGGAGAGCCTCGGCCGGATCAATGTGAGAGGCCATCCATGCCGGACCGACGCCGAAGACGATCCCTGTAAGCACGGCGACGAGAGTAGTAAATCCAAGCACCGGCCAGGAGGGTGTGCTCGATATGGGAACAAACGTCGATCCGCGAAACGCGATCAGCAGCATCGCTTTGCTCGCGTACATGGCAAGGAGCAGTCCGAGAGCTCCTCCGGCGAGGGAGAGTACTAGGCTTTCCGTTATCTGTGAGCGGATGATGCGGCCTCGTGTGGCTCCAATTGCCAGCTGCAGGGAAGTGCGCAGGCGGGTAGCGGCTCCGCGCGCGAGGAGCAGGTTTGCGAGATTCGCGCACGCAATGATCAGGACCGCGCCGGACGCAGCCATTAACAACAGCAGCCCCTGCTCGTAGTCGTCTTTCATTGAATTGATTCCGCCTCCGCCCGGAGCAAGATGGATCACCTGCTTATCGATCTTCTTAAGATCCATGTGCTGGTTGGAATTGCCGGGGGTAAGCAGGTATTGCCGTAGTTCAGTTGTAAGCTGCGCCGATACTTGCGAGGGATTGGCGTCGGGACGAAGACGTCCAATCATGTACAGCCATGCTGTCGCGGGCAACCGCAATAGCGAATTTTCGCGGCGAAACACGGGTTCCTGAGAGATAGGCAGCCAGAAATCGGGAGGATCGCTCTCCAGACGATCACCAAAGAATGCCGGCGGAGCTACCCCGATGATATTTGCCGGAATGCCATCGAACATTACGTTTGCGCCCACGAGCGATGGATCACCACCGTACTTCTGCTGCCAGGCGCGATAACTGATTACTGCCACTGCCGGAGCGCCAATCTTGTCGTCATTCAGAGCGATGGTCCGGCCGGCATAAGCGGGTACTCCAAGAGTGGCAAAATAGTTTCCAGACACGAACTCGCCTTCAAGTGAATCTGCCGGGGCGTTCGAGCCTGCGCGCCGCACGGTCAAATCGGGACGATTGGTTTGTGCCGCAGCGAGCTGTTCGAAGGCCGGCGTGTGGTCTCGCGCATATTCGTAGAAGTCATAGGCGAACATCGACCAGTTGTCTTGCAGATCGCCCTCTACGCAGCAGTTATATTCGTCGCCCAGCTTGTAGAGCTGGGATGGATTACTTACAGGCAGAGACTTGAGCAAGACTCCATGGACGAGGGTGAAGATCGCGGTGTTCGCGCCAATACCAATCGCCAGCGTCAGCAACGCCGTGATTGTGAATCCCGGCGATTTGCGCAACTGCCGCATCGCGTACCGAATATCCTGAACAAGAGTCTGCATCGTTCCTCCTAACTCTCACGACTCGTGGGGCAATTGCGCTGCCAAGAGAGACTTGCATAAGACCCTTATTGTGAGGCGTTTAGCGGAAGACTATAAAGGCCAACTGTTCGATTCTGAACGCCGCGTACGGGCACGAACACAGGGATGTGAGCGAATCAGGATGGAGACCTGCGGAGACTCAAAACAAAGGGAACGAGCAGGACGACGCTCTCGCGCTACTGGGCACGAATCTTGAAGAGGCCTCCTGAATAGTCGACCAGATACAGTTCACCGGATTGATCCTGCCCGAACGAGCTGATGGTTTTGCCTGTCGTCGCGAGTAACATTCGCGTCCAATTGCCGGGGCTGGTCTCCTGCAAACCCCACACTTTTCCGGTTCCCAGATCGCCAAAGATGTACGTGTTCTGCAGGTTCGTGATCGAGGTTCCGTGATAGACGTAGCCGCCGATCACTGCGTTCCCCTCGGAGTGGCTATATTCGGTGATCGGCAAAGTAAGTCCAGTCATGTTGCAGCCGGTGACGGGGCTATAGCAGTGGCCGGCCTCCATGATGTTCCACCCGTAGTTTCCGCCCTTCTCCACGATGTCGACTTCCTCGAAAGCATCTTGTCCAACGTCTGCGAGAAACAGTCGTTCGGTGGGGCGATCGAAAGAAAACCGCCATGGATTCCGAAACCCATATGCGTATATCTCCGGCAGGCCGCCGCTAGTAGCGAACGGATTGTCGGTTGGAATTCCATAGGGTAGACCACCACTGGGATGATCGACATCGATGCGCAACAACTTTCCCAGCAGCGTTTGCTTGCTCTGTCCATGACCAAATGGATCGCCACCACTGCCGCCGTCACCGAGCCCGAAGTACAGAAATCCGTCGGCGCCAAATGCCAGCTGGCCGGCTTTGTGATTGCTGAAATTCCCGATTTGGTCCACAGTGAGCAGGATTCGTTCGCTAGTCACGTCAGTCTGATTCGGAGTGGCAGCCGGAACCGTGTATTCGGCGATTACAGATTGAATCTGGCCGCTGGGGTTTCGGACGTAATTCACGTAGAACTTGCGACTCGATGCAAAATTGGGATGAAAGGTAACTCCGAGCAATCCCATCTCGCCGCCCGTCGTGATCTTCGAGCCGATATCAAGGAACGGCTGGGATGCGATTGTGCCATTCTGAAGAATCCTGATCTTACCTCCCTGCTCAACGACAAAGAGTCTCCCGCTGCCGTCATCGGGCTGTTCGAGATCGAGTGGCGAGCTAAATCCAGCAGCTATGAGATCGAGCGCAAGCATTGGCGGAGGACCGGAGGACGAGGGGGAAGGTGATGAACCTCCGCCTCCACAGCTTGCGAGGAAGAGAGCGGCAAGAGCAACTGCCGCAATGCGCGTTGCCTGAGAAGTTGGTTGAATCATTGCTTCCGATGAGTGAGCGCGCTTTGCTTAATTAATGCATACGCTAACCGTTCAGCCGATGTAAAGGACTTGCACGTTAATCGGCACCCGATGGTCGGAGTACCTTCGTGAATGTGGGACGATGTGGTCTCCTCGTGCAGTCAGACACGCAGCATGCTGCGCATCAACAACGATGCTCCGCCATGTACTTGCTTCGGCCAGTCTGAAGCCGTACGCTAAACAGTTTGTTGAGGCAAGGAACCTTCTTATGCCGGTTGAGACTGAGGCGCCGCCGACTGCAGGAACTGCGATCAAAGCTCCGCGGGGCACACAGATTTCCTGCAAAGGCTGGCAGCAGGAAGCGGCTATGCGGATGCTCATGAACAACCTCGATTCGGAGGTGGGCGAGCGTCCGCAGGATCTGATAGTTTATGGCGGCACGGGAAAGGCCGCACGTAATTGGGATTGTTATCGCGCGATCGTGGCGTCTCTTCGGGAGCTTGAGAGTGACGAGACGCTGCTGGTGCAATCAGGCAAACCCGTAGGCATTTTCAAGACTCATGATTATGCCCCACGCGTGCTCATCGCCAATTCAAATCTCGTCGGCCATTGGTCAAATTGGGAAAAGTTCAACGAACTCGAACGAGCTGGCCTGACAATGTATGGCCAGATGACTGCGGGTTCCTGGATTTACATCGGCTCGCAAGGCATCGTTCAAGGCACATTTGAGACCTTCGCAGCCGCCGGCGAGAAGCATTTCGATGGTGATCTCGCGGGCAAGCTGATCGTCAGTGGCGGGATGGGCGGTATGGGTGGGGCTCAGCCGCTGGCGGCTACGATGACAGGTGCCTGCTTCCTCGGAATCGACGTAAATCCCGAGCGCATTAAGAAGCGCCTGAAGACCGGCTATTGCGACTTCATGGT
>Ga0066696_10000650_pt1 | contig 14268 bp, 15 predicted proteins | sample GraSoiAngelo_145_FD_71412 | JGI IMG/M metagenome (GOLD analysis project Ga0066696, IMG submission 71412) | Grasslands soil microbial communities from the Angelo Coastal Reserve, California, USA - 14_1009_05_20cm | ecosystem: Environmental > Terrestrial > Soil > Grasslands | place: USA...
TTGGACGCAGTGGGGAAACGAAGATGTCGAGCAGAACACGAAACAAAACGTTGCTCACCGCAAAGGGCACGTAGAACCCCAGATGCGGCTACTTGAATCCCCCAGAGGATATCGTGGGAAGTAATTCCGGCTTCAACACAGCACGGGAGACTGACCGTTGGTCATAGGCGCATTGGACCCGCTCACTCTTTCCACAGTCGCTGCGACGATTGTGCAGCTAATCGGTATGTACCGACAGGAACGAGGTTCAAGAAAGGATCTCGACCATCGGGACTTCATCGAGTGGCTGGAATATCACCGACACGAAGACATTAAAGAACTCATCACGCACACCTTTAATCTGCAGTCGCAGGTCGACGACTTGTTGAGGCAGGACCACCGCGAAATCTTACGCCAGCTTGGTGAGGTGAACGGGATCGTCGGCGATATCCTCGCGCGGATGGACTCTTTCAAAGCGGTTGCTCTAACGATTTCTCCGGATCTGGGATTGTCGGATCAGGCGCTGGGGTTTTTGCGCTTGCTCGCTGGGTCGAAAACGGCGGAACTCGCAGCACCGGGAGAAGGTCAGATTTTTGTCGACGGTTCCTTTTACCAAGCGACAGACGAACGGTTTGTCGACGACGATCTTCGTACGCTTGCACAGCACGGTTTCGTTACGCCCGGTTCGAGATCTTCGACCGGCAAGTACTTTAAGCTCACGCGACGCGGGGCGAAGCTGGTCGAGTTGCTCCCGCCTGGCGACAACGGCTAGGGTCGAACCTGATCGAGAGGGAGGGGCTGTATCTTGTGCATCGGCAGGCGAGTTCCACTGCCCATAGCACTTTTTGAAAGAAAAAGCTTGCAACGCAGTGGCTTCAAACCGCATTCTCGATTTACTGGCATGAAATAGAGCCAGCGTTCGGGTTCAAAGCCGAGACGGGACGTCCGACATTTTCTAGTAAAAAATTGCCGCTCAGTCTGCCGCATCCGTGAGGACCGGCACCCTAAACGCCCGTTAAGGCTTTGAAAGACTGAGCGGCTTTCTTTTTGAAGGCGGGTTCTTTCAAAAGAAGAGGCCGCTCGCGGCGCTAACCACGAACGGCCCGGGATTTTCCAAGCGTTCACGAACTCGCGCTTGGAGGCGCGCGTCCGTTTCAGAACGCTGTGGTGAAATCACACAATTGCACTTTCAGCTTTTTGCCCGGATGGCGTCAAGGGAGTTCGAAAGCTTCCATTGGAGGACTTGCTTATATGCAAACGAACCCATGGCATTCGGTGAAGCCGGAAACGAAAAACGTTTACCATGACAACACCGAGTGCACCGAAGGCAATAACATTGAGGCTCACTATCGGCGCTCCGGCACCGCTAGTCGGCCTCGATGTGAGCATTGCACCCGTATCGACACGGGCGCGGGCCGGTAACCAACTGGCCGATTAGTAGCGGGCATGGTGGGACGCGATTGTTTCCACCATGCCCTGCCCGTCGCGAGACTACCCGCCGACCGTCACGCTGACCGGTTTGCTCCATTGGCCGACGCGGTTATCGCCGATGCGATAGATGGCGCGGTAGGTCCATTTTGCGGGCGCAGCGGGGAAGGACTGGGTATCTGTGTAACCAGGCGTCGTGTCGATCGCCAACAGGCCGAAGCCCTGGCCGCGGTCGACTTCGAGTTCGAGCTGGTCGAGAAAACTGGAGAAGCCGCCCCAATCCCAGCCGACATCGACCCGAGTGCCGTTAATCGTAGCGCTGATGTCGGGCTGAATGGTCGCGAGATCGGGGCCGGTTTGTTGCGCGCCCTCGATGCCGAGCGCCTGGCCCATCGCTGCATTGTAACCCGGGTGGGCCTTGACCTGTTTTACGAGGGCACGGAATCGCGGCTCGATTCCCGGCGCGACGGGCAGAACGGCGAGTGGAAACACGGGCGCGACGGGCGCACCGCTCGGAGGCAGATCGCCGCCGTAGCGGGCGAGGTCTTTCCATGCCGTCCACTGGCGGGAGCCGCCCAGCATGATTTGCTGGCACTGGATCGTGTAGCTGAAGTAATCGGCATCGTTTGCCTGGGCGGTGACGGCGGCGGGGCTGAGATCAAGGGTGGCCGCGTAAGACGGAATGGCGTTTTTGAAGGTCTGGAGCTGAGCGCCGAAGCCTTCGTCGGCGGGGTTAATGGAACTGGATTTGGGCATGGTTATTGGCGATTCGGGTGTTTTGAGGTTGAAACTGCGGGTGTCTGGAAAAGGTGGAGGCGTCGGGATGTTCGGCGCGCGCGTCGGGACGCCGGACGCGACCACCGCGAACCTGGAGGCGTGCGCGTCCACGATCCGCGTGATACGCCGTAGACTTGGACGCGTGCGCGCGGAGTTTGGCGGCAGCCCGGGGAACCAATGCGGCGCGGTGTTACCACTAGCCGGGCGGTCCGGCGAGAAATGGACGCGTGTGCCGGCAAGACGGACGCGCGCGGGTCGAAGGCTCCGACGCGTGGGGACAGCATCCCCATTCGCGCGGGGAGAACGCCGGCGAAAGCGAGCGGGAGCGGGGCAACGTCTGGGGAAATATTCACGGACGGAGCACATCATGCCCGATGTCCCCGAATCCCCGCAATGGGCCAAATGGCGTATGCCAGTCAGGGTCTGCCGAGCGGGCCAAAAGCGGACCGGGTGGCGTCCGTTGCCTTGGGGATTGCACATCGCCCTCCAGCGAGGCAAACTCCAACTGGGAGCCCCGCATGAACTTCACCCGTTACCCAATTTCCGAGTCAGGTGAAATGTCTTCGTCTAGTTCCCGCTAGATGTAAGCGCGATGAAGCTGCTAATGTTCCTTATCGATCTTCCCATCAGGTTCATTTTCGCATTAGTCGGGTTCACACTTGGCGGATGGATTGGCTGGCTGGGAATAATCTTAGTCTTATTAAGATTCTTCGGCGTTATACATTGGCCGTGGTGGTTAGTAGCGGTGCCACTCGAATATGGCGTCATCTATTGTCTGTATATGACCATCGATGGAGCACTGCATCGGGCAGGGCTAAAAAAGATCGGTGGCTATGCGCGTTTCACGTCATTCGAAAGTAGGGAAGCCGAGGAGGCTTTCAAGCTTTCGCAGATGGGGACGGACGCATATATGGCCGAGAAGCAAGCTGAACTCGCTCCCAAGATTGACGCAATCATTGCTGAAGCGAAAGCACGACAAGAAGGCGAGAAAAAGCAGAACGAATGATGGAATCATCTAACCAAGTGCCGCAGCCAACCGCTGGCCGTTTTGTTGTTTAGATTTCAGATGACTTCAACATTAAACTCAGCAGCAAAGCTCGCTCCCGCCAGCGGTGGCTGAGCTTTGTCTCGTTAGACCTACATATCGTACCTCATGAATGATCACTCACCCAACTACTGGACCTACAGAATCTATCGACAGGGTTTCAACGGTCAGCCGGAGTTTGTCGCATCCTATCTCGCCGAGACTGATCGCGAGTCACTAGATGCAGACCTCGCAGCCGAGCGAAGCCACCTAAGAGGTTATCTCGAGCGGTTCTTCCGCGGGGATGCTGGCGACTATGTTCGGCAGAATCAGTTGCGGGCCCAAGCTCTTCTCGGTGGTTTGGTCGCCAATGACCATTGTGCTTTGCATTCTGGTCTCTGGATCGACATAGCCGCGCCACGTGCGCGGCGCGCTGAGCGTCCCGAGCGGCTTGAGGCGCCCTCGCATGTTGACGGCAGAGTGCGCATTTGGCTGCAAGAGCGAAGCAACGCAAAAGAGATCTAACCGGACGATCTAGCGAACTCCGAAAAGGTTCGGAGTCGCTGATCTCATTCTCACTAGGCCAGTTTCCACACGCCCTTACAGCACATGCGCTTTCCCGCTGATAGTGAAGATCCGTTTTACGTTGGACTCGCAGGGATCAACGTTGAAGAGGGTGAAGTCAATTTGGGTATGGGGGTATTGCTTCGTCCTACCTTCGCTCATCTCATGGCTCCTTTCTTACTGGCATTCGCCCCAGCACGCCAGGGGTGCGCTCATCCTGCTCCGTGGAAAGCGGCAACTGGCGGTCTGGGATGGGATATACATGCCGAAATCGAAATCCCCCATATCTCTGGAGCTAGCTTAGATGACAGGCTAACTTTCGTTAGAACGGTTCTGGCACTTATTCGGCTCTGGGCATGCCCATCGATACTTGCACCCGTCGTATCCACAATTCGTTTCGCGACGGCCGCGAACGCGCCGGACAACGCTGCTCACTTCCTGCCTTTCGAAGTCGAGCCGATGCACATGCGGCTGAAATCAGCCTCGGATTGCTGCCTATCACACGAATCGCTCGGATGGATAACCACCGCTTTGCCGAAGACCGTTGTTCTTGTCGATCGGCATCCGGAACTCGACATGGCGATGGTAGCGCTGGATCGATCCCAGTTTGTTCGAGAGCCGGCATTGATTCTGATGTCACTCTGGGCTGCGCTTGAGGCGATCTTCTCGCCGGACAAGGCCGCTGAGTTGAAGTTCCGGGTTGCTGCCCGTATTGCCTCCTATCTCGAACCCGCGGGAGCGGGGCGCCTGGAACTTTACAAAAAGGTTCGGAAGCTCTACGACGCACGCTCTGCGGCCGCTCACGGCAGCTCCAAGCTGAAGCCCGAATTTTCCCTAATCGAAACCTATTCCGTCCTCAGGCGCGCGTTCATCCTGATCATTGACAGGAATCACTTTCCCACGCAGCAAGAGCTTGAGGCTCTAATATTCTCTCCCGAGGATGCACACGCAACGACAGCATGAGCGATCTAACCGGACGATGCGGCGAAGGACTGGCGATGCGAAGCCGAGTTAATTGTTATGAGTTATCTGTTATCGGGAAGAAGGCTCTCGTCGCCAGTCGTCGCTGATCTTGGGTCTCGTTAGGCGGTCGAAGCCATGTTTACCGTAGGAGATCGGGAGCGGATTCACGACCGGGTTCTGCAAATAGCCGCAAACGATCCGCGCGTTGTCAGCGGCGCGATTGTCGGTTCGCTCGCGGTGTCGGAGGGAGATCGCTGGTCGGACCTCGATTTGACGTTCGCTGTCAGCGACGATTCCTCGCTCACGGATATCCTGGGGGATTGGACACGGACGCTTGTCGAGGAGTTCGGCGCTACGCCGCTGTTCGATTTGCCGAGCGGCGCTTCGATCTATCGCGTATTTCTGCTGCCGGGCTGCCTCCAGTTCGACCTCTCCTTCACGCCAGCAGCTAGTTTTGGCGCGATCGGTCCGAAGTTTAAGCTACTGTTCGGGACTGCGGCCGAAAGGCCGCCGGTCGGCTCTCCGGCACTGCACGAGCTCTTCGGTTATGCAGTCCACCATTTCTTACGCGCTCGGATTTGCATCGAGCGACGGCGATTTTGGCAGGCAGAGTACTGGCTTGGCAGCGGACGAGATTACACGCTCAGCCTCGCCTGCGCGACGCGCGGTCTTACGCCGTTCCACGGTCGCGCCTTTGACGATCTCCCGGAGGAGGTGCGCGAGGGATTTGCCCAGGCGCTGCCGGCTTCGCTGGAGCGGGACGACCTGCTCGCCGCGCTTCGCGCCGCGATTGACGGGCTACTTCGCGAAGCAACTGCGGTAAAGGAAGTCGCGTCTAAAGTAGAGCCGCAGCTGCGTCAGCTCACGAAGCCCTGGAGTTTCTAACCAGGGCGAGGCAGCGAACGGTTGGGCACACGTTGGTCATCCCGAGGCTGGCCAAGCGCGCCGAGGGGCGGAGCGAAAGCACCAAGCACCAAGCACCAAGCTCCAGAGAAGCTCCAATAACCAAGCACCAAAGCAACGAGACGTGTGCCCTTTGAAGTTTGGAGCTTGGAGTTTCTCTGGAGCTTGGAGCTTGGAATTTGGAGCTCGACCGCTTCCTCGCCGTCTACCCGGCTCGGGATGACATCCACTTTGGATGCCGGGCTTGTCGACGTCGCGGCCGAGCTCGACGGCGAGATGGCAGGCGAGAAGCTGGAGAGGAATCACGGTCAGGATGGGGCTGACCATTTACAAATTGTTGACGGCGTTACGTTGGCGGTCCCCAAATGTTCCAAATAAATTTGCTGTAGGGATCTTCGGCGACAGCTTGCAGAGTATACCGCAACGTTTTTGGATCGATATTCAACTTCGCGGCTGCCTGAGTCAGCGCCATTCTGGCGTCTCTTTGTTCCGGAGTTGCGTCGGCACTTTCGATATCCGCCCCAATGTCGTCGATCATTGCCGACGCTTCCTGGGCGCCGCGGAGGGAGAAGAGAGCTAGGTCCTTAATCCTTTCTCCCACATAGACCGCGAGCAACGCCTGGCTCATACAATCCGATACGTAATTGAAGTCGAAATTTGTTCGCACCGCCAAATCGACGGGGTCGGTCCACGCCAATTCGGCAATCGTCGTCACACCTTCATCATAAAAACGCTCGGCATTTACCTTGCCGATATTTTGCAGTATTTCGAGTTCGCTGTGTCCGGCTGCCGGATCTTCACCAAGGCCAAGCTGTTTTGAAGCAATGCGGCGACCGATCGTAAAAAGAGTGGTGGTCGGGAAGACACCGATCAGAAACGCGAGCGGAATCCCAACGGTGTCTTTTGCGAACACGGCTAATGCAACGGCGAATGGAGCCGCGATTAAGAACCGGAAGGCACCATTGTAAATATCGCCGGAGTTTAGATCACGTCGCCGGAGTCGGTCTAACTGATCGGACGTGACCCAGGTAAATGCTCCGACAAATGCGCTAAGAATAATTGGCGGCCAAGCGAATGAGCCATGCTGGGTTTGCCAAGTCTTTAAGGTCTCCGCGGTCCCCCACATACCCAGTCCAGCAACGGCCGCGAGCAGGAGCAAAGGAATAATGAAGTGCCGCCGCCCGTAATAACAGCCGTAATGTTTCTTGAACCGCTCGGCGAGTTGAGCGTCGGATTCTCCCTGGATATTAAGCGAGGGAAAATAGAGTCCGAAATAGAGCCGCAATGCGGCCCCGGTGAAATTAGTAAAGATCCTTTGACGCCGCTCTGCCCAGCCGGCTTTCGCAATCAAATAGAAGAACGCCGGCCAGAGCACGAGCATCCAGCCGAGGAGGCAGACGCTATCGATGAGGAAGTCGTAACGCATTTGGGGGTTGTGTTAACCGTCCTCTGGTAAGAGCCTCCCACCGGCGTTTAGATCGCTGCTCGGAGAGTTTTTCATACCTGTAACTACGAAAGTCGTGAAAAGAGGTTCCAGGAAATCGTTAGGAAAAACTTTTCTCGCGAATTCCGCCAACCACAGATCGCCGCGAGCAACCCCGAGATGAGGGCGCGTAGTTCCTCGTCTAAATCCAGCTACGTCCTCGCAAGTCACTCGACCGTGACGCTCTTGACGAGATTGCGCGGCTTGTCGACGTCGCGGCCGAGCTCGACGGCGAGATGGTAGGCGAGGAGCTGAAGCGGATGACTGTGAGAATAGGGCTGACGTAACGGGGACGGGAGAGTGACGAGCGCCGGCAATTCCTCACGCGCCATCCGCAGCCCGGTCGTGCCATCCGTCGCCGTAAACAAAGCGTAGCTGGATTTCATTTGTAGAACACCGCGACGATGTGATCGCGTGAACAATTGTAATTCGGCGCGAGCCTCCCTGATTTGAGCTCGCGCATTCCGGGGAGAAATCGGAGCACGAACCGCGACATCCACGTCCGGCGCCGGAATTGCCAAAAGAGAAAGTTTTGCAGGATTTGAACGGTTTTCTCCCGCAGCGACAGATCGTAGTGCCTCAACTCAACCCATCGCTCGAGCCGCAGCCGGAGCCGCTCGCAAATGAACTCGGCGTGTTTGCGGGTCATCATGCAAAGATGTTGGAGATTGCGAAAATACCAAAACAACGCCGGATCCCGCCGGCATGCCGTGGCGTCCCCGTTGCCGGTGGCAATGAGCAGCAGACCGTTGTCGGTCAACCGCTGCGACAATTTGTTCAAGAGCTCGAGCGGTCGCGAAAGGTGTTCAAAGAGATCGACGAGGATGATGGCGCGAAACATCGGTGCGCCGGCCGTGTCCAATTCGGCGTCCGATAAGACCTTGATCCCTTTTCGGACGGCTTCGGTGGCAGCGGCCGCGTTCACTTCGACGCCGTAGCAATCGTAACTCTCGGTCAGCGGTGCGAGGAGCCGTCCCGAACTGCAACCGAAATCCAGGATTGCGCTTCCAGGAGGCAGTTCCCGCAGGATTCGCAGGACGCAACGCTCAGGAGGAAAGAATCCGGCGATCTCCCATTCGCGGAAATCTACCTTGGCATAGTACCGGTCCAGCGCGGCCTGCGAAAGCGTCGGCGTTCGAAAAAGCAATCCGCAACGGCCGCATTCCCGCACGAAATAGGCTGGCTGCACGAACGTTTCATCACCAGCCGGCATCGCAAATTGCGGCGCCTCGGGTCCGGTCGAAATCGTCGATACCGATCCACAAGCGGGGCAACGGAACCGGTCGTAATCAACGGGTGACCCTGACTCGTTAGGCCTACTCACGGAGCACACGGATGTCGGGCGCGGTCGCTAGTCTAATTGATGAACTCGCGCTACCTCGTTCACCCTCCGGGCGGCCTGTCTATGTCACGGCTTGGCAGTCCGTTCCATTCTCTTTAGCTTTTATGCGCTCTAATGAAAAGGAGCGTCATTCCACCGTGACGCTTTTGGCGAGATTACGCGGCTTATCGACGTCGCGGCCGAGCTCGACGGCGAGATGGTAGGCGAGGAGCTGAAGGGGAATGACAGTGAGGATGGGGCTGACGAAATCTGGAACTTTGGGGACGGTAACGATGTCGTCGGCGATGCCTTTGAGCTGCTTCGCGCAATTGCCGGAAGTGATGGCAATGACGGGACCTTTGCGGGCGCGGACTTGCTCGATGTTGTTCATGTTCTTCGAGAAGACGGCGTCGTCGGGCGCGATGAACACCGAAGGGAGATCGGGGCGGATGAGGGCGATGATGCCGTGCTTGAGCTCGGCGCTCGGGTGGCCTTCGGCGAAAAGATAGGTGATCTCCTTTAATTTCAGCGCAGCTTCGACGGCGATCGGGAAATTAAATTGGCGGCCGAAGAAGAGGAGGCCGCTCACCGAGGCGTATTTCTTCGCGATCGCTTTCATCTGGTCGCTGAGCTTGAGGACTTCTTCGATTTGTTCGGGCAACGCTTCGAGCGCTTCGATGATCCGTGTTCCTTCGGAAGTTGAGAGATGCCGCATCCGGCCGAGGAGCAAACCGATCGCGGTCAGGATCGCGACCTGAGAGGTGAACGATTTCGTGGCGGCGACGCCGATCTCCGGACCGGCGTGCATGTAAACGCCGCCGTCGCTCTCCCGCGCGATCGTGCTGGCGACGTTATTGCAAATGCCGAGGGTGCGATAGCCTTTGCGGCGGCTCTCGCGCAGCGCGCCGAGTGTGTCCGCCGTTTCGCCGCTCTGGCTGATCGCGAAGACGAGCGTGTCGCGCGTCATCGGCGTATTGCGATGGCGGAATTCGCTGGCGTATTCCACTTCGGTCGGAATCTGCGCGAGCTGCTCGATCAAATATTCGCCGATCATCGCGGCGTGAAGCGCCGTGCCGCATCCGGTTAAAACGACGCGGCCGACATCACGCAACTGCGCCGGCGTCATGTTCAAGCCGCCGAGTTTCGCGGTGCACTCTTCCTGGCTAAGCCGGCCGCGCATGGCGTCGCGGACCGAGCCGGGCTGCTCAAAGATTTCCTTGAGCATGTAATGCGGGTAATCGCCCTTCTTGATGTCGGCGTCGGTGAACTCGACTTTGCTAACCTGATAATTGCCGCCCTCGCCGGCGACCGAGCTGATCTCGAACTTGTCGCGCTCGACGGCGACGACGTCGAAGTCGTTCAGGTAAACCGCGTCGCGGGTGTAGGCGACGATCGCGCTCACATCGCTCGCGAGAAAATTTTCATCCTTGCCGACGCCGAGCACGAGCGGGCTGCCGCGCCGCGCCCCGACGATGAAGTCGGGAATGTCGCGATGGACGAGCGCAATTCCATAAGTGCCGATGACCTGGCGCAAGGCGGTGCGAACCGCTTCGACGAGCCGTCCCTTTTTATTCGGCAATTCCGCTTTGGTTTTGCCATTCGAACTGGTATCGGCGGCGATCGATTGGTCGTAAAGTTTTCCAATCAAATGGGCGAGGACCTCGGTGTCGGTTTCGGAAGCGAAATTGGTGTCGCCGTCGCGGATGAGCTGGTCCTTGAGCGCCTGATAATTTTCGATCACGCCGTTGTGGACCAGGGCGAGGCGCCCAGTCGCATCGAAGTGGGGATGCGCGTTTTGGTCGGTCGGTTTGCCGTGGGTGGCCCACCGGGTATGGCTGATGCCGTAGGTGCCGGTCGGCGGCCGTTCTGCCATTAGTTTGCCGAGCTCGGCAATTCGGCCAGCGCATTTGCGGGTCTCGACTTTGTTGCCGTTGACGATGGCGACCCCTGCCGAATCGTAGCCGCGATATTCCAGCCGGCGCAAACCATCCAGAAGAATGGGTGCCGCTTCAGAACGTCCGACGTAACCGACAATGCCGCACATGATAGGGAGCGTGACATCAAGCGGCGGCAGGCGCAACCGGCGCAGAGCGCGGGCCTGTCGGCGCTGTAGTTACGGTCCGGCAGCTGCAGGGTCGCCGTGCTGAGAGACGCGTTGGCGCCGGAATGACGAATGACGAATAACGAATGACGAAGATGACGACGCGCAAAAAGGTTGATGGCCCCCGAAGCATTCTGCGTTAATTGAAATTGTGGAACCGAAAAGCCGCTCCCTGCGAGACCCAGTTTCGGGCGCGGTTCCTCCTCCGGCGCTTCCGCCGGGGACGACCGAGCGAACGCTCGCGATCATCATGGGCGGTGGCGCGGGAACGCGATTGTTCCCGCTAACGAAGGACCGGGCGAAGCCGGCGGTGCCGATCGGGGGCAAGTACCGGATCGTCGATATTCCGATCAGCAATTGCCTGAACTCCGGGCTGCGCTCGATCTACATCCTGACCCAGTTCAACAGCATGTCGCTTCATCGGCATATCCAGGCGAGCTATAAGTTCGACAATTTTTCGCGCAGCTTCGTGGACATTCTCGCCGCGCAGCAAACGCCGGAAGGTTCGCAATGGTACCAGGGCACCGCCGACGCCGTCCGTCAGAACATGCGCTACTTCCTCGAGCGGCCGTTCGATTATTACATCATCCTCAGCGGCGATCAGCTTTACCGGATGGATTTTCGGGCGCTCCTCCACCAGCACATTCGTTCCGGCGCCGATATCACGCTCGCGATCAAGCCGGTCGAGCGCGGTGAGGTGTCGGAATTCGGCATCATGCAGAGCGACGCGAACCGGCGGGTGACGAAGTTCGTCGAGAAACCGAAGGACGAAGCGGTCTTGAGCGAGTTCCGGATGGGCCCGGAACTTTTGGCGTCCGTCGGCTCGGGGCCGGACGAAGAACTCTATCAGGCCTCGATGGGCATCTACGTTTTCAACCGCGACGTGCTCGTCGAATGCCTGAACAACGATCTGGCGGACTTCGGCAAACACGTCATCCCGCAGTCGATCGAGCAACGGCAGGTGAGCGGTTACATTTTCAACGGCTACTGGGAAGACATCGGGACGATCCGCGCTTTTTACGAAGCGAATCTCGATCTGACGGACCTCCTGCCGCAATACAGTTTCTTCGAGGCCTCTGCGCCGATCTACACGCACCCGCGGTTCTTGCCGGGCAGCAAAATCAACGGCGCGACGTTGCGCCAGGCGATCATCGCGGACGGCTGCATCATCTCGGACGCGCACATCGAGCGGTCGGTGATCGGCGTGCGGAGCACAATCGAAAGCGGGGCCACGATCCGGAACAGCATCGTGATGGGGGCGGATTACTATGAAACGGAACCGACCAGCGAACGCTACCGGCTGCCGCCGATCGGGATTGGGCGGAATTGCGTGATCGACCGGGCGATCATCGACAAGAATGCGCGGATCGCGGACGGCGTTGTGATTACGCCGGAAGGAAAACCGCCGGACCTGGACGCGGGAAATTATTTTATCCGCGACGGGATCGTGGTGGTGCCGAAAAACGCGATTATCCCCGCGGGATTCTGGATCTGAATGTCGAGCGGCCTATCGGCGTTGCTGGTTGAGTATGGCCCCCTCGCCTTCACGCTCCCACTTCTGTTGCTCGTTCCAAGGAAGCGCGGTTTCTTTTTTGTCGTTCGGGTCAGTGATGAACGCCGTGGTTCGTTTGGTGGCGCACGAGCTAAAAGCAAGCGCGAGCGCGGCGAGCAGGGCCTTTCCCGCGATTCTCAAATGGATCCGACTACGAATTATTGCCAGCATAGACGACGGTATCTCCAGGTTGCACCTGGACCCCACGGGCCAAAGTGCTGGTGATGATATCGCCGATGGCTGTCGCCGGTTCAACCGACGAAATGCGGATCTTGCCGATGAACGCGCCGCCCCGCAGCACCAGCATTTCGCTATTGGCCTCCACTCCCTGCCGGGCGCCAAGGCTCAGGACAACAAAATTATAAGCCGGGTTCACGGCCAGCACGGTGCCGCGAATCCCGGCGGTATTCGCTCCCGGCGCGGGCCGATGTTTCCTTTCCGTTTCGAGCTGGGTCGATTTCTCCTGCGTGACTTTCATCTTGTCGGAGAGTAGGACTTTCTCGCGCTCGGCCGCGTCGAGTTGCTTCTTTGCATCTTCCAATTGCGCCTGGAGCTCCGCGGTCGATCCCGAGGGCGAAGCACCGGGCGGCGCCGGCTTGGTCGACGCGTTGTCGATCCGTTTCCTTAGCTCGGCGATCTCGGTCTCGTTCGCGCGCAGTTTTCCCTGCAGATCGTTTTTCTCCGCCTGGACCCTGGCCAGCTCGGCCTCGGTGCTTGCCACCTTGTTTTGAGTGTCGCCGAACTTGGCGTTGGCCGCAGCAACGGCCGCTTCGCGATCCTTGAGCTGTTTCTCGCGTGAGGCGAGTGGCTGTTCCGCAGTCTGGCGAGCCGCATCGCTTTGCCCGACCTCGGTCCGCAACCCGCGGGTCTTTTGCAAATTGAGAACGGCAAAAACCGCCGACACTCCCAGCAAGACGACCGATGCGAGAATCAGTTGCCGGGCCGTGATCGGGAAACGAGAAAGAGAAAACGCGCTGATAAAGCGCATCGTATGAAACCCCGGGCGTCGATGGCAATCTCATTCAGGAATTCGCGTTGCACCCCTCTGACTTCCGCCCTATAGAAGCGCGATATGGGTCAGCAACATCGGGTGAGAACGAAGCGGCGCCGGCGTGCGGCTTATCTGGAACGAAAGAAAACCGCGGCCAAAGCTGCGCCCGTTCGGCGGGAAGTGACGAAGCCGGCGAAGGCGAAATCGAAGAAGCCGGCGGCTGCGGCGGCCGACGAATCGTAGCGCTTCGCAACGGTCTTGCGGTCCTGCCTTTTCCAGGCGAGTGCGCGCGGAATACCTCATCGTCGACGGCCACAGCGTGATTTTTGCGTGGCCGGAACTGCGCAAACTCCACGCCCGCCGCACTTCGCTCGCGCGCGAGGCGTTAACCAAAAAGCTCCGCGATTACCAGGACTGGACTGGGATCCGCGTCGCTGTGGTCTTCGATGGGAAAGGGGATTCGGTCAGCGTCAGTTCCGACCCGGGCGAAATCCAAATCTTTTATTCGCGGGAAGGACAAACGGCTGATTCGATCATTGAGCGGCTGGCGAGCAAATATGGCGGCCGGTTCAAACTCCTCGTCGCGACGAGCGACGTCCTGGAACAGGAGACCGCGAGCGCTTGCGGGGCGGAATGCATTTCCGCGGAGGCCTTGCGCTGGCTTCTCGAAGAAGCCACGCCAAAATAATTCGCCGACTGCGAAGCTTTAGGCCGCGCCAGCCAACACGTGCTGCGGGCGGGCGAGCGATTCGCGCCGGGCGCGCTGCTGGCAGGTCGCCAGGACGCGCGACAGAACGCAGTAGAGCTGCTCGATCGGGAGATTTTTGCTCACGTAACCGTTGGCGCCGGCTCGAAGCGCGGCATGCATCCGCTCTTCGTCGTAGCCGACGCCAGTGAAAACGATAATCGGGAGAGTCTGGCTCATCTCGCGGATGAACGAAATGAGGGAAATGCCATCCACTTTCGGCATGTTGAGATCGACGACGGCCACATCGCAGCGGTGGAATTCGAGCCAGGCGGCGGTTTTGAAACCTTCGGTGAGGAACTCGCAGGTATGTCCTTTTTGCTTGAGGTAAGTGACCAGGAACTTGGTGATGGCGGGGTCATCATCGATGAGGAGGAATTCGACGGCATCGCGGGCAAGGATTTTCATAGGTGGCCTTCTTATAATTACTATAAGGA
>Ga0066696_10000656_pt1 | contig 14182 bp, 13 predicted proteins | sample GraSoiAngelo_145_FD_71412 | JGI IMG/M metagenome (GOLD analysis project Ga0066696, IMG submission 71412) | Grasslands soil microbial communities from the Angelo Coastal Reserve, California, USA - 14_1009_05_20cm | ecosystem: Environmental > Terrestrial > Soil > Grasslands | place: USA...
GTTACCAAAGGTCCCGATGTTGGCGAGACTGAAGGCGAAGCGGTACTGACTTTCATTGCGCACCGGTCCCAGCACGAACCGGCGGTATTCAAAGTTGAGTCCGCAGCAGTCCCAGTTGTAGGAGGTTTGCACCGCGGTGTACTGGAGCGACGTAAGGTTCAGATCATAGCCAACGTTGCCGGCCAGGCTGATCCCACGGCGCGAAGGATGACCGAATCCTGCGGTGAGTCGAAACTGATTGAACTTCTCTACTGTGGGGGTTGGGCTGGAGAGAAACACCTCGCCGGGAGCATGCAAGAGTGCGTGGTTCCCGCCAAAAAAATAGGGGCCAACGTGATAGTCCAGGAATACATCGCTCGCGTTAATGCGTCCCTTTTTGGGATCGTAATCGAAGAGCCACTGAAGATCAGTGTGTTGACTGGTGCGAATGTGCAGCCTCGACGTAACCGGCGAGAGCACTCTCGTTTCGGTGAGGAAGGCGATGCCTGAAAACTCGACTGTCGTCTGTAGAACGTTGCGTACTCCGGGCACCAAGGCGCCGCCAAAATATGGGTCGATAAAGTACTTCTGCGCAACTTCCCAAGTCAGGAGTTCTGTGGGAACACGGGAGCAGGGCGCGTCCGGATCATTGTTCTCGCATTTCTGATTTCGGGGCTTCACATAAATGCGATTCGTGAGCCCATACTCCACTTCGTTTGTATCGCTGACGATGTCGGTGCTGTCGAAGCGGATCACGCCGAGGAAGTTGTTCACTCCCGACACATAGTGGTAGGTCATGCTCGGCTCAATCGTGTGCTTCAGGGCTTTGCCAAAGATGCCTTTTTGATAGATCTTTTCCAGGCGCGGCGGACGGACTTCCAATTCGCCTTCGAAATCCTTGCGGTTCAAGGCATCGTTGATGGTGGAGCCGATGGCAAAGGCGGTTTCCGGAGTCTTGTGCTGCGTGTAGAACGTGTCGCGTACAGCAACTCCCGGACGGAATGTCCAGCCTCGCAGAAACACCGGCAGAGCAAGCCGGGGATGTGCATCCAGCCGCGCCACAAGGTTTGCCGAACTGAAAGTCGGACTGCGGCGAGAAAGCCCGGTCGCGGCAACGTCGAATCCGTACAGGAGAGGCGTGCCAAACAGCGGCCGATCAACTGAGGAGGCATCGATGCTCGGCACGTGCAGGATGCTGAACGAGTCTCCGTTATTCGTGCTCTGAAAATTCTGGTAGCGCTGGGCAAGGATTCCGAGCGCGTAGCCATTGTCGTTGCGACTGGCAAAGACGTCGGACTTCACCTCGGAATTAACCGCTGTTTGGAAGTTCTCAGCAAAGGCGACGCGGAATAGATAGCTGCTCAGGTATTCCACGTTCGCTACGGCTCGCACATTCTGAGGAAAATACTGTTCCGCCTGGATCTTGACGTCTTCGCCGCCCTGATCGATGTGCGTCGGCCCCAGGCCGCGATCGATGACTCCGAAATACGTGGCTGTGATATGAGAGTTGTCGCTGGTGAGCGCGCGAAAATTTGCATGCTGAGCGAAGCCGCGTTTCGAGAAATATTCCAGGCCGAGCGTGGCATCCATGCTGCGGTTGATAGCCCAGAAATAGGAGTCCCCGAAGATTGTTCCTTTCACCGATGACTGCCCGAAGCTGGGAATCAGGAATCCCGATTGTCGGCCAAGTTGCTCTACCGGATGCTCGGCAAACGGCAGGTAAAGCACAGGGACGCTGCGCAAGCGGAAGGTGGAATGGTGAAGCTTCGCCAGTCCGCCGATATCAAAATTGATGCGTTCGGCCGTGAAGGTCCACTTCGGATGCGGCAGCTCGCAGGAAGTAACCGAACCATGGTGAACCACGAAGCGATTCGGTCCGACTTTATCAACCACTTTTCCGGAAAATGTAAATGGATTCGAACTGGTGAGAATCGCGCGGCGCGATCCCAGCTTCAGTCCTGTGGTTCCGTGCACGTCGTAGAACTTGCCGGTGGCATCTGGAATGTTGTATTCGGCCCGCGACGCTTCCATGTGGACGTTGTACTCTCCACCCTGCAATTTCACATGGCCCGTGGCCGTGGCTTCTCCCGAATTTGAGTTATAGCTAATCTCGTCTGCGTAGAGGACGTAATCGCGAAAATCTATCTGCGCGTCACCATGCAGCATGTAAGTCGTTCCCGACTGCTCGAACTGATCGGCCACGATATAAACGAGTTCGTCTCGATATTTCAGTGTTGCTGCCGCGCGACCTTTGGCCTCGGGTGGTTGGGCTTGTGGGTGTGTCTGGGTGGATTGGGGATCCGTCGCATTTCGCGCGCCCGCCGGAGAACCGGAGGCGGCCAGCGAGTCGCTTCGCATGAACGGAACCAGCAGTAGCACCTGACAAACGGCTAGTGCCGTGTTAACAAAGACATTGCGGCGGAAATTCATCCGAATCGCTGAAATTAGCATGCCGGATGAGACGCGTGCAAAAACTGGCACGCGTGCCTGCCGCAACCTCCAACACCCAGTATGGCCTGTCCGCGATGTGGTAGCGATTGCTCTTGCGCCTGCTCCGGCGCTCCGGTGCCCTCGCAGGATTGGCGCCGCCAGGTTTCCCTCCAGGTCCGCGCTCACAAAGTTCGGAAACGGCAGAGACTCGATCCCAACTCGCCACAGCTCGAGTTCGATGAACAAAGTCCACTGCAGATTGGAGAGCCTTCGACCGCCAGTGCGCGTCATTCAAGCTGGCGTTGGGAAGAAGGCATGCTCGCAACCGCTCCTGCGCCTGCTTCAACCGCCGCCATTGAGAATTCGCGCAGCGCAGAACCGAAAGCGGTTTCTCGCCAGGCCGAAGAAGCCCCTCTTCCGCCCGCTTCCCAGATCCATGAGACCAGCGACTCATTGGCCGCTACGCTCTCCGAACGTCCGCCACTCGCGCCTTTCCCGCGAATCAACGGGCCTGTGCCCAAGATCATCCAGTTCCCGCGCATGCAACCGCGGCAATATGAGTTAGCCGAGCCGGTCGTTGATCAGTTGAGAATCTTTGAGGCAATGGAGGAATTGCCGCCTCCGCCCCCAAGTCATCTGATTGAGATCGAGATTGCTCCTGCCCAGCCAACGCATTTTTCACTCGACGAACTCGAGACTCCGCTGCAGACAGCTCCACTCGAACAACGCGCATACGCAGCCGCTGTGGACTCTGCGATCCTGATCGCGGCTATGGGACTTTTCGGAATCACGGCCGAGTTCTTCGCGAACTCGTTGCCAATGACGAAGCCTCTGATCGAGAGCATCGCCATCTGCGGCTCCCTGCTACTGACGATTTACTACTTGCTCACGCTCTCTCTCGGACGCGGGACCGCAGGAATGCGAGCCTCTGGATTGCGAGTCACTACTTTCCTGAATCAGACTCCCTCACGAAACCGCATGCGCTGGCGTGCGCTGGCGACTGTCCTATCGTATGCCGCAATGGGAATGGGATTTGCCTGGGCACTGATCGACGAAGATCGCCTCTGCTGGCATGACCGCATCACTCACACGTATCTCACTTCCAAATAAATAGCTAAATTCATCGGAACCGCCTTCCTCAAACTGGTGTCTATGGCTCTCATATGCTCGAAGTTCGCAATCTCACGAAGCGTTACTCTGCGATCTCCGCGGTTGAGAATGTGAGCTTTACCATCCGTCCGGGTCAAATTCTCGGATACCTGGGCCCGAACGGATCGGGCAAGAGCACCACTGTAAAGATGTTGACCGGATTGATCGAACCCTCTGAGGGAGAGATCTTCTTTCGTGGTGAGAACGTCTCAAAAAACCGGCTCTGGTTCAGCCGCCTCTTCGGCTATGTTCCCGAAGAACCCTACCTGTACACACATCTCACAGGATGCGAGTACCTGCAGCTGGTCGGTCGTTTGCGCGGAATGGAAAAGACAACTCTCGAGCGCAAGATCGACGCGATGCTCGATCTCTTCGGACTGTCGGAATTCCGCGACACGCAGATGTCGTCGTATTCGAAAGGCATGCGGCAGAAGGTACTACTCTCAGCAGCGCTCCTTCACGATCCCGAAGTCCTGATTCTTGACGAGCCCTTCTCCGGGCTTGATGTGACTGCAGCTCTTATCGTTCGCACTCTTCTTCAGGCTCTGGCGGCGGAAGGGAAGATGATCCTTTACAGCTCGCACGTGCTGGAGGTTGTCGAGAAAGTGTGCTCGGAGGTTGTGATTTTGCATCGCGCGCGGGTTGTCGCCCACGATTCGGTCGCACGCCTTCGCGATTTGCGATCGTCTGCTTCACTCGAGGACGTTTTTGCGCAACTCGTGATGCATGAAGATGCGAGTGCCGTGGCTTCGCAGATGATTGCAGTAATGCGGGGTTAAGTGTGCGCGAACGCTACAAAGCATGGCTCGAGGCTACCCATGGCGCTCTGTTTGAGCTGCACCGGCATTATGCGCGGCAGCTCTTCGAGAGCGATCTCATCACCTCGGCTGACGATCTGCGACGTGTGGTAATCACGTGCCTGGCCGGCGTCGCCTCGATTGGTTTCATTGTTCCCAAGCTCTATTACAAGAAATATCAGTACCTGGCTCTTGGTCCGGACACTGACCTGTATCGCCGGGCTGTCTATTCTGATCAGCTCTTCTTCGTGGTGATGACCATGCTGGGCATTGCCGCACTGGTTACATTCCGCTGGGATTCGTTGTTCCCCAATCGGGAGGACTACCTGATTCTTCGTCCGCTTCCCCTCAAGCTGTCGCAGATCTACTTTGCCAAGTTGACGACCCTCTCGGCTTTGTCCTTCCTGGTAATCGGGTTATTGGCAGTTCCCTGTGCCTTCTCCTTCGCGTCTGTAATTTCAGGGAACCACGATCTTGCACCCGCGTGGCTAGAGATGGCAGCTCAGGTGATGGCAGCGTTCTGCTCCGGGATCTTCGTGGTTTTTGCGCTGGCGCTGCTGCAAGTGTTGCTGATGAACTGTGTGCCCCTGCGCTGGTATGCGAGGGTTTCGGTTTCGGCGCAGTCGCTGCTATTGGTTGCGATCTTGTGCGCCATACCCTGGGCCCTCGATTTGCCAAACGCGATTTCCTGGGTCGATTTTCGTCCAGCATGGAGCGTATACGCGCCGCCGCTCTGGTACTTCTCCCTATACGAAAAGTTGCTGGGCCGGGCGGATGCTTACGACAGTCTTCTTGCCGCACGCGGCGCAGTAGCTTCGCTCTGTGTTGTCGCAGGCACGATCCTGGTCAGCGCTATTGCTCACCAGCGCTATGCGCGACGAATCTTCGAATCGGAAGTGCAGACACGGCGTTCGCGATTCAAGGCTATTGAGTGGATCGCCGAGCGAATGTCACGGGATTCCCGAGAGTCGGCCATATTGCTTTTTACGCTGCGATCGCTCGATCGTATGAAGCAGCACAGAATGATTCGTCTTGTCTATGCCGGCGTGGGCTGCGCGTTGGTGCTGGAGAGCGGTATCGGAGTCATTCTCAGCGGCGCTCTGAACAAAGGACTGATTCATCGCGGAGCGGCCTTGGATGCTGTTTTTGCGCTCCCGCTGATGCTCTTCTTTTTCCTCTTTACCGGATTGCGTTATGCATTTCGCATTCCCGCAGATCTTCGTGCCAACTGGCTGTTTCGTCTGGCCGCGCAGAATGCGATTTCGGAACGAAGAAGAGCGGTCCGGCTCATCTATCTGGGATTTGCATTGTTGCCGGCTATGGCAGCAACGGCTCCGTTTCTGCTGGTCGCAATGGCGCCTTGGCGCGGTGTCTACGGCATTGCCTTTGCCGGACTCATTGGCTTTCTCATCATCGAACATGAGCTGGAAAACAGCGACACCATTCCTCTTACCTGCTCTTATCTTCCGGGCAAACGAAACATCCTGCACACCGGGATCATTTACTGGTTTGTAGTCTTCGTAATCACGACGGTGCTGACGGCTCTTGAGGCTATCGGAGGAGCGAATCCAGTGCGGGCGACACTCGTGACTGCGCTGCTCGCGGTCCTGGTCTGGCGAGGCCGGCGCACCGCCACAATCGACGCGCCAGCGCTCCGGTTCGATGACCTGCCTGAGCCAGCCGTGGCGACGCTGGGCTTAGCCGGTGAGTAAATCCCAAACAAATTCTATTAATGCAGTCAATCTCGGAGCAGATCAAAGTCAATGCCGCCCCTTCGGCGCTCCTCGCATCGCTATACTGGCGTGAGCTTTGTAATTCAGGAGCCACTTTGACCATCTCCGAACGCATTACCCAGGACATTACTGCTGCGATGAAAGCCCGCGAGGAGCATCGCTTGAGCACGTTGCGCATGGTGAAGTCTGCGCTCAAGAACAAGGAAATCGACAAGCGCGGCCCGCTCGACGATCAGGAGGCCATGGCGATCCTGAATACGCTCATCAAGCAGCGCAAGGACTCAATCGAGCAGTTTACTAAGGGCGGACGCAAGGAGCTTGCTGATAAGGAGGCTGCCGAAATCACCATGATCGAGGGATATCTGCCGAAGGCAGCGGGAGCGGAGGAGATCACGGCCGTTGTTCGTTCGACCATTTCCGAAATGGGATCGCCTACAATGAAGGACATGGGAACGGTGATGAAGAACGCGATGGCAAAGTTCGCTGCGTCGGGTACTCGCGTGGATGGAAAAGTTGTGAGCGAAACGGTGAAGAAGTTGTTAAGTGGCGGTTAGATCAAGAACTCATGTCGAAGGCACCGACACGCGCACCTCGCGCGCGTTTTAATTACGTAACATCAATCTGCATCCCAAAAAAATATATTGTTGATTTCGATTTTTGGACGATCAGCAAACGCCCGGCCCCGGGCGGCCGCAGGTGGTTCAAGAGAAACTTACCGCGTTCCCGCCAGCTCCGCTGTCTCAACGACTGCTTCTCGCAGATACCTGGCTGCTTCCTCTGGCGACGTGGGATTGATATAGAAACCCGTCCCCCATTCAAATCCAGCAACCTTTGTCAATTTGGGAATCAGTTCTATGTGCCAGTGATAATAGTCGGCATGTTCCTGCGCTGCGAGCGGCGCCGTGTGGAGCACCATGTTGTACGCAGGACGTTCGAGCACCGCGTCCATCTTGCCGATGACCAGTCTGATCATCTGTGCCAGGCTGGCGAAGTCGCCCGAACTGATGTTCTCGAAGGATGCTTCGTGATTCCTGGGAAGGATGCAAGTTTCAAAAGGGAACCGGGAAGCATATGGCGAGACAGTCACGAAGCCGCGGTTTTCGGCCACAAGACGCGCTTCATCGTCGGAGCTCTCCTCGTGAACGATATCGCAGAATATGCAGCGTTCCTTCAGATCGTAGTACTGCCTTGAGCCGTCAAGCTCCTCCAGCACGTGGCGAGGAACAATCGGCAGCGCGATCAATTGTGAGTGCGGATGTTCAAGCGTCGCGCCGGCCGGCTCGCCATGGTTCTTGAAGATGAGAATGTATTTGAAACGGCGATCCTGCTTGAGATCGACGATGCGATCGCGGAAGGCCCCGAGCACATTTTCGATGCTCTTTGCAGGCATGGTGGTGAAGGTCTCGTAATGATTCGGCGTCTCGATGATCACTTCGTGTGCGCCGATGCCATTCATGCGGTCGTACATGCCGTCCGCACGGCGGTCCAGGTTTCCTTCGATCCCCAGTGCCGGATACTTGTTGGGAACCACGCGGACAGACCAGCCGGGCTTGTCCCGTTCGCCTTGCCCATGACGAAAGGCGAGGATCTCAGGCGGAGTCTTGGATTCATTGCCAGGACAAAAGGGACAGAATCCACCCTTGAGAACTACGGTGTGTCGGATGAAATCAGTTGGTCTGCGCGCGCGATCGGTCGCGATAATGACCCAGCGTCCGGTGACGGGGTCCTTCCTCAGTTCGGGCAAATCGGGTCCTCTCCCAGAAGCGAAGGTTCATTTTATGACATACGGAACGCGTCTCTGAACAGAGTTATCCCGCTGCGGTTACTTTCGAGGTAAACGCTTATTACATCGAAACGGAACTCCGGCGACTTTTGTTGCACATGAACAAGGTTGCGCAGGAATTCGCGGGCCAGGGCGGAGAGCGTCTCGCGCTTCTCCTCATCGACTGCGGCCTCAGCCGGCATGAAGCTGCGGCTGCTGCGCGTTTTGACTTCGACGAAGCAGAGGGTTTCCTTGTCCCAGGCAATCAGGTCGATGTCGCCGGGACGTCTCGGAGAGCGGTAGTCGCGGGCGACGATCGTGTATCCAAGCTTGCGGAGGTGGAAGTAGGCTTCGTCTTCGCCGCGTGCGCCTGCGACGAGGTGCGCAGGTCGTTCCGGCGTGCGGCCCAAGCGGGCGGTGAAGTTGTCGAGAGCGCGGAGTGTGGAGCGAAGGAGCATGTATTCCCTTGCGTCATTCAACCATCCGCTGCGGCGGACGGAGAGGAATCCCTACATTAACTCATGCTGCGTGGGTTCAGTAGGGATTCCTCGCCGCAACCGCAGCGGCTTGGGAATGACAAGAAACTAGCCTACCTGCCCGAGGCACTTCTCGAGCACATCCAGCGCGTAATCGCCCTGCTCTTGCGTAATGATTAGCGGCGGCGACAGCCGGATGGATGTCTCGCCGGCACCGAGGAGAAGCACTCCATTTTCAAACGCTAGCTCTACGATGCGATCGCGCACTTTCGATACCGGAGCTTTGCTTTGCTTGTCCTTCACGATCTCGACAGCAAGCATGAGTCCTTTTCCGCGAACATCTCCGACTATCGGATACTTCTGGATCCACGTAGACATCCGCTGCTTCAGCTTTTCGCCCACGCTGGATGCGTTGCGCATGCCTTCGCGCTCGATCACATCCATGCTGGCCAACGCGGCCGCGATGGCTACGGGATTGCCGCCGAAGGTGGACGCGTGCGATCCGGGAACCCAGTCCATGACGCCGGCGCGGCTCATTGTGATTCCGAGCGGCATGCCTGAAGCGATGCCCTTGGCGATGCAAACGATGTCAGGCTGGACTCCAGCATGCTCGATGGCCCACCACTTGCCTGTGCGTCCGGCTCCTGATTGCACTTCATCGGCGACCAGCATGATTCCGTTCTCGTCGCAGATGCGCCGGAGTTCGCGCAGGAACTCCGGAGGCGCGGGAACGTATCCGCCTTCGCCCTGGATAGGTTCGACGAAGACCGCCGCGACATCCTCAGGCGGCATCGTGGTTTTGAACAGGCGCTCTTCAATAAACTTCGCGCAGGCCAGTCCGTACTCGCGTTCGGTCTTTCCTTCGCCGAAGCGATAGGTGTAAGGGTACGGAACATGTGTCACTCCGGGAACGAGCGGGGCGAAGCGGCGACGCTGCTGCGGCTTCGACGCTGTGAGCGAGAGCGATCCCATGGTGCGTCCGTGGAAGGCGCCATAGAAGGCGATGAGCCCTTGGCGCTTGGTGTGATAGCGAGCCAGCTTGAGCGCGCACTCCACGGCCTCGGTTCCCGAGTTCCCAAAATAGAACTTATGCGGACCGGGCATGGGCGCGATCCGGCTGAGGCGTTCGGCGAGCTGCGTCATGGATTCGTAGTAGAAGTCAGTGCCGGACATGTGGATCAGCTCACCAGCCTGGCGCTGAATGGCGCCCACCACGTCAGGATGACAGTGGCCCGTGGATGTGACGGCGATGCCGGCGGAAAAGTCGAGGAATTCGTTTCCATCGACGTCTTCGATGATCGCTCCGCGGCCACGCTTTGCGACCAGCGGATACGAACGGGTGTAGCTGGGCGAAATTAGACGATCATCTGCAGCGATGATGCGCTTCGCATTCGGCCCGGGAAGGGTGGTCTTGAGATTTGGTAGACCCGGTTTTGCCGCAGTTGCAGGACGGCTGAGGGTTTCGGTTGGCATTGGAGTTCTCCTCGCAAGAAAAGCACGGAATCGTGCGGTTTTGGTCGCGGGCTGAAACGAGCAATCTTCGAGATGCTTCTCAGCCCAGGCGAGCGAGGATCGAGCTAGTCGCCGGCGAAAAGGTTGGCGCGAACGTTAGACGGGAGCATGGCTAGATAGCGTCGCGGACCAGCAAGGTAATTCAGCCAGCACGGCGGAGTGCCGTGAACGGTCAGCCCGACGAGCGACGGATTGTAGTCAGCCGCGTACATATTCCCATTCGATTATAGCTGCGTTGCGCAAGTCACCTGTACAGGCCGATGACTACTCACGCTACGTGCGCTGATTGAGCAGAGGTAGAGTCATCGTCGGTCGCTTCGCGCTCTTTCCGATCAACCAGTCCTGGCTCCTGAATATGCAGCAAGTCATTCAGCTTAGTGAGCAGGAAGCTGAGGCTTCCTTTGGGAAGGGTACAGCTGACATTCGCGAGCAAGGGATCGTGAATCTCCTTATATCCGGTGTGCAGGATGATGGGAACCGTCTTATCCTGCTCGCGCAGCATCCTGGCAACTTCGCCGCCGGACATTCCCGGCATGGCGTAATCCAGAATCACAGCAGCGCACTTGATCTGACGGAACAATTCAATGGCAGATGGGCCGTCCTTGGCGCTCAACACACGAAATCCGCGCCGTTGCAGCATGATCCCCAGGGGCTGAAGAACCGCCGCCTCGTCGTCGACACAAAGAATTACATGGTTGTTTTCGGCCATCTGGTCCCCGATCGCGGAATAACCCAAGAATAAAGCCCGGTAGAAGTTGGGTACAAGGAACAAGAGGTCATGTACTGTTTCGGATTTCGTGCAATTATTTTTGAAGCGTGACACGACTTTTGTCGCTCTGATGTGGTGTACCGCAGTTCGCTTCATTTCGACGTTTTTGTGGGATGAAGAATTCCGTCGAAAAGCGGATAGTGGCGAGCGCGCAAACTCCCTAATATCAACAAGTCTCAGCTGATCAAGAAATGGCCACTCTTACCCAAGTCACGGCGCCACAAGAGCAGGAGCAAAGTCATCGCCTGAAGGTTGGCATCAGTTTTGGCCTGGTCTACTTCTTTTGGGGATCCACTTACCTGGCCATCATGATCGCGGTCCGGCACTTCCCGGCACCGGTGCTGGGAGCGCTGCGCTTCCTGATCGCGGGGGCCCTGATGCTGGGCTGGTGCGCATTCACCAGAAAGAAGATCACCATCTCGCGCGGGGACTTCTTGCGATTGCTGTTGGTAGGTGTGCTGTTGCTTAGCGGCGGAAATGTGATACTCGCCTGGGCGGAGGAGTACATCAACAGCGGCCTGGCGGCGATGATTGTTGCCGTAGTGCCAATTTGGATCGCGATGATCGAAGCTCTGTTCGGAGGCGATCGCCTGAACCGGCTTGGCTGGACTGGCCTGCTGCTCGGAATCGGCGGACTCCTCGTTCTGCTCTGGCCTGATATCGCGAATGGAAGCACCCTCGGCCGCAGAGACTTATTTGCCTCGCTGGGCCTGATGCTCGGTTCTTTGAGCTGGGCTTTGGGATCCGTTCTCTCACGGCGATTCCAGCTCAGCGTTGGTCCTTTTGCAGCCACGGGGTGGGAGATGACGCTCGCAGGCATTGTCAACGCTCTGCTCGCGCTTTCCCTCGGCAGCTTTCATCGTGCAGATTGGTCGCGTACCGGATGGCTTGCGATTGCTTACCTCGTCACATTTGGTTCGCTGGTCGGCTTTACAGCTTATATCTGGTTGCTTGAGCATGTACCGACACCCAAAGTTGCAACCTACGCATACGTGAATCCCGTAGTTGCCGTATTCCTAGGATGGCTTCTCGCAGGCGAGCATATTGATCGCTACATGCTGCTCGGAATGGTAGTGATCATCGCCGCCGTCATTCTTGTAACCAGCTCCAAGCTGCGCTCAGGGAAAATGCAGACGCGGCGAGAAATGTCTGGGTGCGAAGCCGGAGCTGATTGAGAAAAGCCGCTTTCAGCACTCCCCTGTCGGCGTTGGTCCGTTAAGCCTTCCGGATTCTGACGGTTTTGCTGATTTGCCGCATTCCGTTTACTCTGAATGCGGAACTCCGCAATCGCGAATGGCTCTGCGCACTTCCTTGCTCTGCATGCTGCTGTCGTTCGCGACAGTCTCCTCGCACGCGCAATCCCCTTACACGGACGCGTTTCATACCGGCGCTAACGAATACCAGGCGTGGGCTGGATATTCTCCCGGGTCGATTACATGGATCGGAAAGTCCGAAGCTCGGCGGATGTTTCAGGCAGGAGCTGGCTGGCGTCGTGTTCTGCTGGCCAACGATTGGATTGCGTGGAAATATACGATCGATATCATTCCAGTCGCTCTGGTGTCTCAGCCCACCGTAAATGGTATTGAGGTCGTGCAGGATCCGAAGCACTTGTTCTTTCCGGCAGTGTGTGGACCTACTTCCTGCGGAATCACAATCGGCAGAAGAACAACCTATGGCGCGGGCTTCGCTCCTATCGGATTTGAGTTCAATTTCCGGCGCAGGCATCGTGTGCAGCCGGTAGCCGGAATCAACGCAGGCTTGCTGCGCTTCTCGCGCGAAGTTCCAATTCCGAACTCGGCGTCGATAAACTTCACCTTCTCGCTATCAGCAGGGGTGCAGATCTTTACCAGCGAGTCCCGGTCAGTGGTGATCAGTTATCGTTACCATCACACCTCGAATGCCGATTCGGGAACACCGTTCAATCCCGGAATTGACTCGAATTTCATCAGTGCGGGATACAGCTTTCACCGATAGCATCTATGGGGGCCTATCGCGGGGCTAACTTCGGGCCACCTGCAGCGCGGGCTTATTCCTTTGCGGGAGAGCTGCTCTTCGTTTCGCTCTTCGTTGCGCCCTTAGTTTCGCCCTTGCTCTCGCTCTTAGTCTCGCTCTTATTATCCGTCTTGGTCGTCTCCGACTTGTCGCCCTTAGCTTCAGACTTCCCTTTATCGTGGCCTGATTTCGCGTAGTCGGTTGCATACCAACCACTGCCTCGAAATTGGACGGCCGGGGCGTGGAGCAGGCGTTCGACCTCGTCTCCGCATTTCTCGCATTTGGGATCAGGAGCCGATACGCTCTGAATCTTCTCGAAGCGATGATGACACTTCTTACACTCGAACTCGTAAAGAGGCACGGTTCTCCTTCAGCTGGACAAAACTATTGCGATTCTAGAGGGTGACAAAAAATTGCGTCAATGTGAGTGTGGGATAGGCAGTTATAGTGTGCTGATTTCCAGAGTGACTGGCCGCGCGGTAACATATGTTCTGTGAGAATCACTGGGAACTGCTTCCTATTGGGCTCGCTCCTCCTCACTGCGATTCTCTCTGGGTGCGGGGGGAAAACCTCTCAAGACTGCGCTTTCACGACATTGAATGTCATACCACAAAGTGCGAGTGCTGATCACACCGCTTCTCCTCCGGCGAATTCTCAACAGTTCTTGGCTTTTGGCGCTGGGTTGCCGTCGGGTTGCGTAAGCATCCTGTCCAATCTGCTGAATGTCACATGGTCGCTTTCGGACTCAGTCAATGCCAAGATCAGCAATGCTCAAGACCAGACTTTTGGAGCAGCAACTTGCACGGGAGCAAGCTCGACACCAATAACGGTAACAGCAACTCTGGATGCCGGACACAACAATGGAAAGGCAGTCAGCGGGTCAGCTTCCTTGACTTGCAAATGACCCCTCGTCCGCGTCACTTCCGCCGCACCGGAATCTCCAATATGCGTTTAGCGAAGTGGAGGTTGAAACCGTTCGCCGGTCTGCCGAGATGAGGAATTCCTTAGGCTTGCACTGTTGAGCAGGGTTGCATAACTCGTAGCGAGGGTCCTGAGTGCGCGGGGTTGCACTTTTCGCGGTTGCTATCTCCTAACCCGTCAATGTGAGTGCAGATAAGGCAAAAGGCTTCACCCACCCGATTCAGGACCGCCTTGCCCTGGTATGGACAAGACCGAGGTGGTTCAGAAGCCTTCGTCTTCCGGCACAAGTGCCGGCTTTCCGCGCGGTGCAACCTCTCCGAACTCTATGCCGCCCGGGCCACTGCGTCTGCGTGACTTGCAGCCGGGTAAGCTCTTGCCGGATTCTCACTCCTGCGTTGCCTTATCCAGCGCAGAGCAAATGCGCAAAAGATGAGTGCACCCATCGCGAGTGGATCCGGCACAAGCGCCACTTTCAGCGACGAGCGCACCGCACGCTCCGTCGCCTGTGGACCATACAGATCAAAAGTTCGTCCGGGATTCGCGGCAATTCTTCGCGGCGCATGTCCGCTTAATTGAGCAGGCACAAATTTCGCAGTCGGAGTTGGAACATTGGCGTACGGATCTCCGACAGCGCTGCCCCAAAGAGCGCACGCAAAGACAAC
>Ga0066696_10000673_pt1 | contig 14047 bp, 10 predicted proteins | sample GraSoiAngelo_145_FD_71412 | JGI IMG/M metagenome (GOLD analysis project Ga0066696, IMG submission 71412) | Grasslands soil microbial communities from the Angelo Coastal Reserve, California, USA - 14_1009_05_20cm | ecosystem: Environmental > Terrestrial > Soil > Grasslands | place: USA...
AGGCGATAGAGCAAAGGCTGCTCGCCAGACGGTGGCAGGAGAGCAAGATAAACGACACCGCAGGCACGAGCGAGGACAGTCTGCGGAAGAGAAGCCTGCTCAGCGAGGCCGCTTAACTGCTGAAGAAGCGTGCCAAGGCGGCTGGGAAGAATGTTGATTTTGAAAATACCGGCAGTTGGAGAGGCTTGGAGAAGAAGTGGAATGGATTGGCCCAAGTAGTGCCAAAGGTCGGCGCCTTCGGCTTCATTGAGCGTGACGAGTTGCGTGTGTTTTGCTTCGGGAAGAGATATGAGGCGAGCGAATTCGCGCGAAGCCCGTTCGCAGACTTCGGAAGTGCCTTCGATGCTGACGCAGAGATGCCAGGAATCAGCAGGAAATTTTCCTTGAAGAGGCGAGGCGGGTGGCTCTGGAGAGTTTTTCTCGGCTTGGAGGAAGAGTTGCAGCAGTTGAGAGCTCACGAGGTCGATCGAAGCGGGGCGCAGGGGAGAGCGCTCGACAAGGTTGCTGAAAGCAAGAGCATCTTCGGAAGTTCGACAAGAAATGACGAAGCCGCGGCTCACAGGCGCAGCAGGAAACGTGCGGAAGTTGAGGCGGTTGATGACAGCGAGGGTGCCGAGCGAACCGATGAGCAGTTTGTGGAGATCGTAGCCAGTGACGTTTTTCACGACACGGCCGCCGCTCTTGCAGAGGTGACCGGTGCCATCGATGAATTCTGCGCCGATCAGGAAGTCGCGGGCGGTGCCGTACGAATGGCGAAGCGCGGAGTCGACACCGGAAGCGATGATGCCGCCGATCGTGGATTCGAAATAGAAAGGAACCGGGAGCGGAAGGAATTGTTTTTGCTTGTAGAGGGGAGCGGCAAGGTCGTTAAAACCGGCGCCCGCATCGACGCTGACGGTGAGATCGCCGGGATCGTAATGAGCAATTTTGTTTAGCCCGGTCATGTCAAGGGCAACGTCGTAGCGCGAAGGAGGCATGCCGATTTCAAGTTTGGTGCGATTGCCGCAGGGGATGAGACCAAGTTTTTCCAGGGCGGCGAAGCGGACAATTTCGGCGGCTTGTTCGGCGCAAGCGGGCTTTGCAACGATGGACGGACTAATTTCGTCGACGACATACTCGGCACAAACCGAAGGATCACCGGAAATGTAAGAAGCGCCGATGGCGGATTCGAGGCGGGCGACGAAATTTGCCGAGGCGTTAAACATGCAAGCCAGCAGAAAAGCCAAGAATTGACACAGAGAGCGCAGAGGACACAGAGATCACAGAGTGGAGAAGGCGTAAAGCACGCAGAAAGATCATGCGACGCTCACGTGAGCAGACGACTTAGCGCGGAGGCGGATTTCGCCGCAGCCCTTGCTGAGGGGGAAGATTTTGCCGGGATTCAACAAACAGGCGGGATTGAAAGCGTCGTGGACGCGCCGCATGAGATCGAAATCGGCGTCGGAAAAAAGAAGCGGCATGAGTTCGGCTTTTTCCATGCCAATGCCGTGTTCGCCGGTAAGCGCGCCGCCCGCTTCCACGCAATAACGAATGATTTCGGCGGAAGCCTGCATGGCGCGTTCGAATTGCCCTTTGTCACGGGGATCATAGAGAACGATGGGATGAAGATTTCCGTCGCCGGCGTGAAAAATGTTGGCGATGTCGAAGCCGTAGCGGTGGCCGATTTCGCGGATGCGGCGAAGCGCTTGCGGAAGCTTGGTGCGAGGAATGACGCCGTCGAGAACGTAGTTGCTGGGAGCGAGGCGGCCAAGGGCGCCAAACGCGTTTTTGCGGCCTTTCCAGAGAAGCTCGCGTTCGGCATTATCGCGCGCGACGCGAACCTTGCGGGCGCGATGCGCGTTGCAAGCTTCGGTGATGGCGGCGGCCTGCCCGGCAACGGCTTCGGCGAGGCCTTCGACTTCGAGCAAAAGAACGGCGGCGCTGTCACGCGGGAAACCGGCGTGGACAAAATCTTCGACGACGCGAAGCGTCCAGCCATCGAGCATTTCGCAGGCGGCGGGAATAATGGCGCGCGCGGTGACGTCGACGACAGTTTCTGCGGCGTCATCGACAGAATCGAAAATGGCGAGGAGCGTCTTTACGGCTTCGGGCTTGGGGGAGAGCCTTACGGTAATTTCGGTGACGAGGGCGAGAGTGCCTTCGGAACCGACGAAAAGCCCGGTGAGGTCGTAGCCGGGAGCATCGCCCTGCGTGCTGCCAACACGAACGATTTCCCCGTCGGGGAGGACGAGTTCGAGAGCCGTGACGTGATTTGTTGTAACCCCATAAGCGAGCGTGTGCGGACCGCCGGCATTTTCGGCGACGTTGCCGCCGATAGTGCAGGATTTTTGGCTGGAAGGATCGGGCGCAAAGTACAGGCCGTGCGGTTCGGCGGCCAGCGTGAGATCAAAATTGACGACACCGGGCTGGACAACGGCGCGCTGATTTTCCGGATCGATGGAGAGAATGCGGTTCATGCGCGCAAAAACGATCATCAGGCCGCCAGTACGGGCGAGCGCGCCACCAGAGAGGCCGGTCCCGGCGCCGCGGCCGACGATGGGCACATTGTGCTTGGCGGCAAGTTTGACGATTTTGGCGACCTCTTCTGTGGTGGTGGGAAAAACAACCATATCGGGGCGGCCTTTTTCGACCGAGCCGTCGTATTCATAGAGGAGAACGTCCTCCGGCTGGAAGAGAACGGAGGAAGAGCCCAGCAGTTTTTCGAGATCGCGAAGAAGGCCAGCTTGCATAGCGAGTGCCCTTCGGGGCGCATCTGGCACTATAGTGACATTGCCGGGACACGCGCAACGTGAAGTTGCGCGCGGGGTAAGCGAGTATGTTAGTGTGAATTCGCCAGTTTCCAATTGAGGGCCAATGGCGAAACCGAAGGTTCTTGCGACGCACCGATTGTTTGAACCCGCAAGAAGAATCCTGCAGAAACACTGCGAGGTGGAATATTGGGAAAAGCCCGAACGGCCGCCGCGCGAAGAAGTCTTGCGGCGCGTGAAGGACAAAGAGGGCTTAGTCTGCTTGCTAACAGAAAAAGTGAACGACGATTTGTTGGAGGCGGCGCCGAAATTGCGGATTGCCGCAAACGTAGCGGTGGGATTCGACAACATTGACGTAGCGGCGTGCACCAAGCGCGGAGTGGTGGCCACGAATACGCCAGGCGTGTTGGACGATACGACGGCGGACTTTGCCTGGACGCTGTTGATGGCCGTGGCGCGCCGCCTAGTGGAGGGCGACGCTCTAGCCCGCTCAGGAAACTGGAAAGGCTGGGATTTGGACCAGCTTGTGGGGACGGACGTTTGGGGGAAAACGCTTGGAATCGTGGGCTTCGGGCGCATTGGAAGAGCAATGGCCAGGCGCGCGAGCGGCTTTCAAATGAAGGTGATTTACACGGATGCCGTGCGAGCGTCTGCCGAAGTGGAAAAGGAGCTCAGGGCAGAATATCGGGACATGAATGCGTTGCTGGCGGAGGCGGACTTCATCAGCGTGCACACGCCGCTTTTGCCGGAAACGCGCGGGCTGTTTAATGCGGCGAACTTCGAAAAAATGAAACGAACGGCATTTTTGATCAACACTTCGCGCGGCCCGGTCGTCGATGAGGCCGCCCTGGTGGCGGCGCTGGAAAAGAGAAAAATTTCGGGTGCAGCACTGGACGTGTTTGAAAAGGAGCCGATCGTTCATCCGGGCCTCAGACGTCCGAATGTGGTGCTGGCGCCGCACATCGCCTCGGCTTCGCTGGAGACGCGCACAAAGATGGCGTGCATGGCGGCGGAAAACGTGATCACACTTTTTGAAGGGCGGCAGCCCGCGAACATTCTGAATCCAGAAGCAAGGAAAGGATAGAGCACCGGGGCCACCCTTCCCATGGCGGACCTAAAACAACTCGCCCGCCAAATCTTCCACGAGACTCTGGCCGCAATCGATATCCCTGCGACGATGCAGAGGAAGCTGCGGCGTCAAGGCACGCGAGTGGTGTGTGGGGAGAAGACGTTTGACTTAAAGGATTTCGGAAAGATACGCGTCGTTGCGGTGGGAAAAGCGGCTCATGCGCTGGTGGATGGGCTCGTTCAGGCCCTTGCACCATTCGTAGGATTCGAAGGAGTAGTTTCGGCTCCGTTGCCACCGCGGAAGGCCGTACCGGGCTTGAAATACTTCGCTGCGGGCCACCCCATGCCCAACGAAGCAAGCTGGAGGTCGGCAGAAGCCATCCTGGCGCTGCTGAAGAAATGCGACGAAAAAACATTGGTGTTTTTTCTGCTGTCGGGAGGCGCGTCGGCGCTGATGGAGCTGCCTCTGGATGCGAAGCAAACCCTGGAGGATGTGCAGCAATTGCACAAGGCGCTAGTGACGTGCGGGGCGAGCATCGATGAAATCAATACGGTGCGGAAGCATTTGTCGGCGGTGAAAGGGGGGCGGCTGGCGACGGCGGCTCCGGGAGCGACGAGAATCACGCTGGCAGTGAGCGACGTGCCCACGGGGAAGGAATCCGCGCTGGCCTCCGGGCCAACGCTGCCGGATCCGACGACGATTGGCGACGCGAAGCGCGTTATTAAGGAGTATGGGCTGCGGGAGAAATTTTCGCCGGCTCTGCAAAAATGGCTCGACGAAGAAAAAATGCCCGAGACGCCAAAAGCAAACGATGGAGCGTTCCGGAAATCTTACTTTTCCCTGACTCTGGGAATGGATGATTTGTTTCATCCGGCGCACCGGGCGGCGGAGGCGCTGGGCTTCGTGACGTGCTGCGACAATTCGACCGATGATTGGCCGGTGGACAAAGCGGCGGAATCGCTGCTGAGTCAGCTTGAAGAGTTGCGCGCGACGCATCGAGGGCACCGTGTGGCGCTGATTGCCGACGGAGAAGTCAGTTCGCCGGTGACAGGAAACGGAATCGGAGGAAGGAATTCGGCTTTTGTGCTGGCGTGCGTGGAAAAAATCGCGGGAAAGAAGATGGCAGTGCTGAGCGCGGGAACCGACGGGGTTGACGGCAACAGTACTGGCGCGGGCGCAGTGACGGACGGAGAAACGCGGAGGCGCGCGCGGGAGGCGGGACTCGATCCGGCAGATTTTTTCCGGCGAAGCGACTCGTTCACTTTTTTTTCAAAGCTGGGGGATGCCATTTTGACTGGACCGACAGGAAATAATTTGCGGGATTTGCGGATTTTACTGGCGGACTGGTAAGAAGAAAGAATGAACACCCCGGGCGCGGAGAATACAGAGGGCAGGAGAGACAGAAACGGAGAATCTGAATCTCGTCGGGCCGGAAATACGGAGATACGGCATGGGTTGAGATCCTTGCCTGTGGCAGGCAGGCGCTAGGGTGACATGCTCATGGCATCTTGCCGAATACCGGCTCGCTCTTTGAGAACTGCGAGCTAGTTTGTTTCGCCGCAATGAATTAATCCATTGCTCAGGGCTTAGGCGAAGGGAGGCGCGATTCGAAGGATTTGAGGCGCTCGTTCATTTCCTCTACCAGATGCTCCAATTTATCCAGGCGCTGTAGAACTGCCGCAGAGTCATCCGTCTTTTCGGAGGAAGAGCCAGAGCCAATTGTGGACTCTTCTCCATTACCCCCGGCAGAGGTAGGCTTGGCTCCAGCCGGTTTTTTCAGGCGCGCGATTTGACCTTTGATCATGGGAACCATTTCGATGCTGAGATCGTCGCTCTTCAGGAGAGCTTCAAGCGCAGGCACGGCAGTCGCATCGCCGCGACCGCCGAGGGCAAAGATCGACGCCATGCGAACCGGGAAATGCGGTTCCGCGAGATAGCCGGCGATTTGCTTGGTGATTTCCTGATTGTTTTTTTCAAGGCTGGCCAAGCTGCGAATCGCCGCGGTACGCGATTCGATAGGTTTGCCCGGGGCAGACCACTGTTCGAGGAGCAGCACGGCCTTGTCATCGCCCAGCGGCCCGAGGGCGCGAAGCGCGGCGTTGCGAAGGTAGCTGTCCGGAGAATCGCCGGATACTGCAGCGTCGAGAGTGGCGAGAGCGCCAGGTGATTTCAGGAGTCCAAGGGTTTGCAGAGCAGCGGCGCGTGCGCGATAGGAACTGTCGCTCTTGGCGATGTCGGTGAGCTTCGTCGCGATGGCGGAATCGTCCTTGAAATTGCCGAGAGCAGCGACGATGCGGTAGCGCACCCAGGGCTCGTTCGCGGAATTCAGAGAGTCCAGAAGTTGCTTGGATGCGGCAGGTGTGCCGATCTGGCCCAGAGCATCCGCCGCAGTGGCGCGCAGGCCCCAGAATTTATCGTTATGCAGCGCAGCGCCAAGAGCGGCAACCACTTCGTCGTCGTTCTTGATTTTTTCGAGAGCGACAACGGCATCGGCACGGTCGGCAAACTCGGCGGCATTTTTCAACTGATAGAGCATTTCCTTCTTTTCCTTGTGAAATTCGGCGGACTTGAGCATGTTGCCGCCCTTGTCGAACAGCACCAGGAGCGGAGCAGAATCTGAAGGAAAAGCAAAAACCTCTTCCGCTTTCGATACGGTGATGGGGTAGAGCCTCGGGCCGGAAGCGGTAGTGATTTCGACGTCGACAGGAACGTGGAAGACGCCCACGCGGCCCTCGACTTTTTGCGTTTGCTTGACGGTCAGGGCGACTTGATGTTTGTCGTTATCGTAGGAATAGCTTAGGTCAAATTTCGGAGCGCCTGCACCATAAAGCCATTGGCTGAAGAACTGGTCGACGTTGGTGTGGGAAGATTCTTCGATGGCTTTGGCAAGGTCAGCAGTGACGACGTTTTTGCCGCGATTCACTTCGAGGTAGTGTTTGAGACCGCGATAGAAGGCGTCTTCGCCAAGTTGATGGCGAAGCATGTGCAGAACCCAGCCGCCCTTGGTGTAGGCGTTGCCGTCAAATTCGCTGGAATCGTCGAAGTCGTGGCGGACGATGGGCTTGTTGAAGAGATTGGGTTGTGAGAACCATCCGCGCGCGCCCTCCCAGCGCTCGTAGTCGGCTTGATCCTTGCCGTAATGCGCTTCCATCCACACATTTTCCATGAACGTGGCGAAGCCTTCGTTGAGCCAGATGTCGCCCCAGTCTTTGCAGGTAACCAGATCGCCGAACCATTGGTGACCGAGTTCGTGAGAGATGAGGCCGTCTTCGTCGGTGTAGTTTTCGGCGGCAATTTTTGGGTGATTCAGAGAGCCGCTGGTGTTGGTGGTGGCGCTGGAATTCTCCATCCCGCCGGCAACGAAGTCATCGACCATGGCTTGCGCGTATTTTTCCCAGGGATAGTCAACGCCGAGCTTCCTGCTGAAGAGCTCGATCATGGCGGGAGTGCGGCCATAGTTTATGGGCAGACGGTCGCCACGGCCCTTTGGCGCATAGTAGGTGACCGGCATACCGCGCCAGGAGTCTTTCACTTCGTCGAATTCACCCGCGACCACGGTGATGAGATAGGTGGAGCTGGGAAGGGATTCGCGCCAGGTCCAGGTCTTCAAGCCCTTGCCGGCGTCGGTGACGCTGATGAGCTTGCCGTTCGAAACGGTCAGCCAGGAACCGGGAACGGTGAGGATGGTTTCGGTGGTGAGACGATCGTTGGGATAGTCGTAGGTCGGAAGGTAGTAACGCGTGTCTTCGGATTCGCCTTGAGTCCAGATTTGCTTGGGACGGTCGGAATAATCTTTGTCGGGAAGGATGAAGTACAAGCCCTTGGTGGGCTTGCCTTCGTAACGAATGGCGACGTCGAATTTCTCACCAGCTTTGGCGGCAGCGGGAAGAGGAACGACGAGTTTGTCGGCGTCGGTTTCGAATTTGGCCGGTGATTTGTTGACGGTCACGCTTTCGATGGTCAGACCGATGGAATCGAAGGCGACTTTGGTGGCGCCGTCGCGAAGGATGGAGAGGGTGTGCGTGACGTCGCCGAGAACCTTCTTCTGTTCAAGGTCGAAGCGCAAAGCGATGCGGGAATGCTGCAAATCGTAGTCGCGAGAGCGCGCGTACGGTTCGTCGGCACGGAGCAGCGAGGCAGCCATAAAAACAGCCGCCAATGCAGCGAAGGAAAAACGCAAAACACGACGGTGATTGGTGCTTTCCCGATTGATCATTCGATTTGGCTCCTGTAAATCTCGACGCAAAAGTCCAGACGACGAGGCGCGGCGACCATCGCATTTCTAGAGCAGGCTCCTGACAAGACCACCGTCCACCGCGATGGAAGCGCCGGTGACATAGCTGGCCCGCTCGGAAGCGAGAAACGCAACGACCGCGGCAAATTCCTGGGGCGTGCCAAGGCGCCGCGCGGGAATCTCGCGTTCCCAACTGGCGAAGACTTCTTCGGGCTTAGAGCCGGTGCGCGCAGAAATGGTAGAAGCAAGTCCGTCGAGGCGGGCGGTGCGCGTGTAGCCGGGACAAACGTTGTTCACGGTGATGCCATCGGCGGCGTATTCGTTGGCGAGCGTGCGGGCGAGCCCGGTGACGGCAGCACGCACAGAATTGGAGAGCAGCAGGCCGTCGACGGGTTGCTTCACCGCCGACGACGTAATGGTAATCAGGCGTCCCCACTTGTTTTTCTGCATGCGCGGCAGAGTTTCCCTGGCGAAAAAGACAGTGCTCATCAAGAGTTGCTCGACAGCGGAGCGCCAATCTTCCGGCTTAGTGTTCTTAAAACAGTTAGACGGAGGACCGCCGGAATTGGTAATGCAAATGTCGAGGCGGCCAAAGCGGGCTTCGACGGCGGCAACGAAGGAGGCAACGGCGACGGAATCCGTAACATCGAGGGCTTGGTGGAAGACATCGCGGCTGGTGGCTTTTTGGATGTGCGCCGCGGTCTCCGCAACAGTGTCCGGCGTACGAGCGCAAATGGCGACGTGTGTGCCTTCGCGGGCAAGTTCTTCGGCCACAGCGCGGCCTAGTCCTTTGCTGGCGGCTGCAACGATGGCGACACGCCCGTTGAGTCCCAGATCCATTCCAGTGCTCTCGTTCAAACCAGCCATCCTCTCGCAGAATGCAGGGGAGCGTCAACGCCGCGGTAAGCCTAAGAATTTTATTTGCGTGACGCGCGGCGCGGCACTAAGATGCAGGCAATTCCATCATGGCTGAGGGTGACCCCTGCCTCGAGGGATCACGGGAGGCATCATATGCGACACATTAAATGGTTGCCGTTGACCGCTGTTTTGCTGGGCGCTGGGAACATCGCCACAGCGCAGCAGATTGGAAAATATGTTCCGGTCCACGCCGGATCGGACGTGGATCATGCGCTCAACGAAATAAACGCCGCGGCGGATCCCGCGCAAAAGTTGACACTGATTCAAAAGTTTGCCGACGGAATCGGCAAAGAAGGCGACAATCCCATTCTCGCCGATGGTCTCTTCGTGGACTATTACCTCGCCCAGAAGAACTACGACAAAGTGTTCGAATACGGCGACAAACTCTTTGCGGCGGATCCGGATAATTTTCAAAACGCCATAAACATGGTGCGTGCTTCCGTAGAAAAAGGCGACCTGGACCGGCTCAGTTCGTACGGAGAGAAGGCCGGCGCGATTGTGCAGCGGTACAAAGCCGCGCCCGCGCCCACCGACACGGCCGCGGCAGCGTGGGAGGAGCAGAAAGCGCGCACGCTGGAAGCCAATAAGGACAGCTACACTTACGTCCAGCAGTTGGTGTTCAGCGGAGTGTACCAAGCGAAAGATCCGGCGAAGCGGGCAGCGCTTCTGGTGAAGTTTGCGCAGGCATTCCCGGATTCGACGTATGCGAACCAGGCGCTGGGCGTTGCGGCGACAGCGTATCAGCAGGCACAGAACACAGCGAAAATGCTCGAGGTGGCGAACGGACTCTTGGCCAAAGACCCGAGGGATATCGGGATGCTTTTGTTGCTTTCGGATTATTACGGCGAAAAAGGCGAGCAACTCGATAAAGCTGAGAATTACGCGAAGAAGGCTGCGTCCCTTCTGGATACTGGGCAAAAACCAGAGGGCATGACCGATGAGCAATGGGCGCAGCAAAAAGCGCTGCAGAAGGGCCTGGCGCTGAGCTCGCTGGGGCAGGTCAACATTGAGAAGAAAGACAACGCGCAGGCGGTGGAGAATTTGAAAGCGGCGGCGCCGCTAGTGAAGCCGGATGATGGGAGTTATGCGCGGAACCAGTACCGTTTGGGATTTGCGTTGTTGAATTTGAAGAGGAACGCGGAAGCGAAGGAAGCGTTTAGGCAGGCGGCTTCGGTCAATAGTCCGTACAGGGCGTTGGCGCAAGAGAAGTTGAAGGGCCTGGCGGGGCCGCCGAAGCGGAAGGCCTCGTAGAAAGCTCTGGTGAATCGAGAGGAGCCCGTCGTGCATCTAAGAGTTGCGGTAACATGCAAGATGGAGAGGGGGCGTTTCGATGGCAGAGATTGCGACCTTTGGCGCGGGATGCTTCTGGGGAGTGGAGGCGGCGTTTCAGCGCGTGCCTGGAGTGATTAATACGGCCGTGGGGTACTGCGGCGGGCATACCGAAAACCCGACTTACCAGGACGTATGCACGGATGAGACGGGCCATGCCGAGGTGGTGCAGGTAACGTTTGATCCGGCCAAGATGAGTTACGAACAACTCTTAAACGTGTTCTGGCAGATACACGATCCCACGCAGGTAAACCGCCAAGGACCGGACTTCGGAACGCAGTACCGCACCGCGATTTTCTTTCATTCGCCGGAACAGGAAGCTATCGCCAAGAAATCGCGCGCGGGATTAGAAGCTAGCGGCAAACTCCGGCGGACCATTGCGACGGAAATTACGCCCGCTGGGACCTTCTACCGTGCGGAAGAGTATCACCAGAAGTATCTGCAGAAACGCGGAGCCGCATCCTGCCATTTCTGAACTAGGCCTTGAGCGAAACCCACCACCGTACCCGATAGGCTGACTTCTACTTTTTCGGTTGCCGCGCATGGGGAAGAACCGGCAACGCCATAGATTCTAGATCAGAGTCGGAACGGCCATGCAACGACGAGAGCTTCTGAAGGATCTGTCGATTCTTGCTGGCGGCGCTCTGTGGGCAAATTCTGCCTGGGCGGCGTTTATAACGGATGAAAAACCGTCAAGCCCCGTATCGTTTGCCTCACCCATTCGAGGTCTGGTCAGGAAGAATGGGAAATTACTGCAACCGGTGCAGCTTACCATCCGGCACGACGGGACCGACACAACCGCCATCACAAAACTGAATGGCCGGGAGATCGACAGAAGGGTCATTCCTTCGGGCAGTCATGTATTTAGAGTTTTGACTCCGGCAGTCAGTGCGCCGCAGCAGGTAGAAGTAGAATGCGAGGTCGATGGCAAGACGACCTTGGGATCCGTAGAATTGCGGCCGGTAAGGAGGGTACAAGTGTACATCCTGCGCCACTCCCACCACGATCTCGGCTACACCGATCTGCAGGCAACTGTCGAAGACCAGCAGATACGGAACATCAGCATCGGAATGGACGTGGCGCGCCGCACGGCAGGCTATCCTGAAGGAGCACGATTTGTTTGGAATCTCGAAGTGCTGTGGGGCGCCGATTTGTTTTTGCGCCGCAAATCGCAGGAGGAAAAGGCTGCTCTGATTGAAGCGGTCAGGAACGGCTGGGTCAGCCTCAACGGCATGTATGCGAATGAACTGACTGGCTTGTGCCGGCCCGAAGAGCTTCTACAGCTGTTTCGCTTCTCGCGGGAACTTGGCAGGGAATGCGGCGTCTCGGTCGATTCCGCGATGTTGAGCGATGTCCCGGGCTTTACCTGGGGCATGGCTACTGCGATGTCTCAAGCGGGAATTCGCTATTTTTCCGCTGCGCCGAGCTTGTTTGACCGCATTGGCACAATCATGGCCGAGTGGCAGGAAAAGCCATTTTGGTGGGTCTCGCCTTCGGGGAACGAAAAGGTTCTGGTGTGGGTACCGTGGACCGGCTATGCCATGTCTCATGTGATGAAGGTCGGTCCGGAATGGGTTGGAACCTATCAGGACCGCCTGGACGCCGTGAATTTTGCGTACGACATCTCTTATATCCGCTGGTCAGGCCACGCGACAACGCCGAACCCGACCCTGAGATTTGCGAGTTCGTGAAAGCATGGAATGAGGAATACGAATGGCCGAGGTTTTTCATTTCCTCCGCGAGCGATGCTTTCTCGGCGCTGGAGAAGCGCTACGGAAAAGACCTGCCACAATTCAAGGGAGACCTCACTCCCTATTGGGAAGATGGAGCGGGCTCTTCGGCTCTCGAAACGGGCATGAACCGCGGAGCCGCTGATTGTCTGGCACAGGCGGAGGCCTTGGCGGCCATGCTCTCGCCGGGCTCCTACCGGCCAGCCGCCTTTCGCGAGGCGTGGAGAAACGTCCTTCTTTATTCCGAGCACACTTGGGGGGCCTGGTGCAGCGTCTCCGATTCCGAGAACATTTTTACAAAAAAACAGTGGGACGTGAAACGCTCCTTTGTAGTCAATGCGCAGAAGCAATCCGAGTCCCTTCTTGCCAATATCTTGAGAGCGCATGGCAGCGGTGGGGATAATGCGGGCATAGACGTACGCAACTCCACGTCTTGGCGCCGAACGGAGCTGATTGTTCTCCCGGAGGGATTATCAGCCGCGGGGGACCACGTGAACAATGTCCGTGGTGTTGCGGTTCCCTCCCAGCGCTTCTCAACGGGCGAACTGGGTTTTCTGGCAGAGCAGGTGCCGACCTTGGGGAGCGCGCGATTCCATATCTCCGCGGCAAAACCTGAATACCCGGTAGCTAGGAGACAGCAGTGCCCTCACGGAATCTCGTAACTCCTTCGCGCCGTGGAGGAGAGCAGCATCCCCTGGAGGTCTTCCCCACTTCGCATGTCCCCGACTGGGCTTCGCCGACGATGCGCATACCTGTGGTGTCGATTTTCGTTCCAGATTTCTGTTGCTCCGCGTTGCGGGTCCTGGGTGACTGAAGCATCCCGATGCTTGTCGAGCAGGCCAAATGATGGAAAAGCCGTCGGACGCACGATGCAACTCGCTAAAACCTCAGGTACCTGCTCTGCGCGACTGAACCCGGGTTAAACTTACGGATGCACCAAGAGGGAGGGGGCGGCGCGGGCAAATCCGCACGGGTAAACCGAGGATACGCTCGAGATCGTTTATCACAGCCTGGGCACGTTCGACCAGCCCAGCCGTACGGGACGCCCAATCGGGCTCGAACACCTGGACCCGGCGAACTGCACATTTGACCAACTTGACCGCCTCGTATAGACGAGCGCGGGTCAAGCGCTCTTTGGGCGCGCCAGGGGCGTACCCCGCAAGGAAACTTTCGCGCGCCTTTTCTAACCCAGCCTGCGGCCAGGCGGCGTGCCGGAACTGCAAATCAGCCAGGAAATATCCCACATCAAGTGCCGGGTCGGCCGGGCGAGAGCTGTCGAAATCCATCACTGTGAGCCCGTCAGAAGCAACCCAGATGTGTTCGGTTTTGAGGTCCCGGTGTGTGAATGTCGCGGGCTCCTGGGGGAGCCGCTCGTGCAATTCACGCGCACGGTCGAGTACGGCCGCAATCGCCGACCCCACCTCCGGAAGTAGCGCGGGGATATGATGGCTTTTCTTCACAATCCACCGAATCTCGGCCGCAAAATCATGACGTTCGGGCCGGCCGGCGAGTGCCACAGGCAAGTGATGCAAAGCGCAGACCGCCACCCCGGCCTGATGCAGGCACCTTGCGGCAACACGATTGAGTCGCCGTGTGTAGTCGGACAGCGGCACGCCACAAAGTTGCGGGTAAAGGACAACCGCATCCTGAGCCACGTAGCCCAGCGGCCGTAGGGAATTCACGCCCTGGCCGCGTTCTGCCAGCCAGTCTGCTATCCCCTGCGCCACCCGGAAGGCGCGGGCTCCGTCTTCGCGACGAGAGGCGCGCGCCTCTTCTTTGCAAATGTAAAGTTTGGCGAATACCGCTGCCCCGGTCACCGGATCTCTCGGATCGTAGCGCAGCACGTGCCGTTTACCGGGTCGATATTTTATTGATGTGACCGTATAATCGCTGATCCGATGCTGATGCCATGCTGCATTACCCGCCGCGTAGGTCTCCTCGAGCATAGCGCGCACGTAAAGCGGATCCGACACACGAACAAGCTGGGTGAATCGCGGATCCAGTGGCGAGACCCGTATAT
>Ga0066696_10000683_pt1 | contig 13925 bp, 7 predicted proteins | sample GraSoiAngelo_145_FD_71412 | JGI IMG/M metagenome (GOLD analysis project Ga0066696, IMG submission 71412) | Grasslands soil microbial communities from the Angelo Coastal Reserve, California, USA - 14_1009_05_20cm | ecosystem: Environmental > Terrestrial > Soil > Grasslands | place: USA...
GCCGCATAGAGAAAAAGAGCAAAAAAGAGCAGAGAACGGAACATACCCGACGGAGTGGAACGCGCCATTGAGGTCACCCTTTGTTGTGGACAGCTCGGCCATGGTTTTCGGAGGAGGGGACCGAAAACGCTACTGACTAGCTGGCGGAGGAGTGGGCGTCATTGTCATGCGGAAGGTACGAAAGTGTCAATGAAAAACAGGGACTTTGGTTTGTGGAAAACTATAGGCGAGGTTGTTAACTGCTTGAGTTGCATCCCACAGCTAGATAATAGCTTGTGAATTATTGAAATGTTTCCCGAAACGATGCTGACTCATCATGGAATCGGCTTGGAATGCTGGTTTCGGGCGTTTTGTGCCACGAGCCGAAGTTTATTATCGGCCGTCGATAGATATCTAATTAGTTAAATCACTTATAGGGATTAGTAACTACTTGAGTAATAGACGGAGAGTCTCTAAACCCATCCCTTACGAGTTGGATCATTGCGCGTTTACCTTAAATTGGAATTTGCTTTTCTCTCTTGCCAAACATCAGCTGTCTGGCTTCCTCTTGGGCTTTTGAAGCGCTAAGGCTCGAACTCAGAATCCCCGTGAAAGAGCCGGGACGCGGCATTGAGTCTGACGCATTCCGGGGGATTCTTCGCCAAAAGAAGGCCTCAGAATGACAGTCTTAGCGTACAGGTCTCCACTAACAGAAACGACGGGAGACCAGCTTCGCTTACTTACTGTTTTGGATGAGCCAGGTTCCGCTGCTCTTACTCAGAGTGAAAGTGACTGATCCCGGGTTGGGCTTGCCGCTTACAAACGCGGTCTGGCTGCAGGGCGCCACTGCCATGTCGCCGCTGACAGAAGGATTGCAAATCAGTTCCAGCCTGATGCCGTGGGCGTTCTTGATGGCATTCTGCAGGTCCTTGGACATGGTGGGCCAGATCGCTCTCGCCGCTGCTACGTTACTGGACTCATACGCGCTCTTCCAGCGGTGCTCGAGGAGATCCTTGATGAGCACTACATCTTCGCTGCCGCCTGCTGTTGATGGAGCGGGAGCGGCGGGCTTGGCTTCGGCTGCCTTCGGAGCTTCGACGAGTACAGTCACCTCTTGAGTCTTGGTCCCGGCAGCGCTCTTGGCGATCAGGGTGTACTTCGTGTCCTTAGTCGGATTTACGTAACCGGATCCGCTGGGCTTTACAGTGCCGAGTTCGGGATCGATGGTAACGCTATCTGCATTGTCGGTTTGCCAGACTAGTTTGGCCTTCTGCCCGGGAGTGATCTTGTCGGGCCCATCGAAGGTCCCGATCGACGGCATTTTCGCCGTTACGGCCGGGGCCGCGGCTGCGGCAACGTTTACCGTGAGCGTCTTGGGTTGGGATTGTCCTCCCGGACCTTTGGCGATCAGCATGTACTTTGTGGTTGCGCCGGGACTGACGGACTTCGATCCCCTGGCTCCCGAAATGGTCTCGCCGTCGAGTGAGATCTCGATGGCATTCTGTGCTTCCCATTTCAGGGTGGTGGACTGTCCTGCCTGGAGGTTCAACGAATCGGCTGCGAAAGAGGCTATGGCTGGTACCGGTTTGGGAATCGCTCTCAGGTTCAGGGCTACGTTCACGCGATCGCCGGCCCTGGCCACTACGTTTTTCGAGGCGTTCTCATATCCGTCGAGGCTCACCTGTACCTGGTGCTTGCCCGGCTGAACCGTCAGCGACGCTCTCCCGTCGGCCTGCACATTGCCCGCAGACTTGCCATCGACTACGAGTGATGCATTGGGAACGGAGCTTACGATCAGGTAAGTACTCTCCGTGATTGCGCCGCTTCCCTTCTCCAGGGAGAATGCCAGTGCCGATTCGGAACCTTCGGCAATCTCGACTGGCAGCGTCGTGGGCTGGTAGCCGGACTTCTCTAGGCGAATCTGATGGCTGCCGGCGGCTACCGTGATCCTGGCGTTCTTGCCGTGGGCTCTATCCTTTAGTTGTCCGTCGACAAAGATATCGGCACTGTCAACATTGATTGCTAGAGCCAGTATGCCCACGGGTGCTGGACGGGCTGGTCCAGCTGAAATCGCAGTGAGCGTTAGCGATTCCGTATACGGCTTGGTGACGTCGATTTGTTTCCTTACCGTCGTGTACTGATCGTGCGTGGCTTCAACGGCGTACTTGCCGGGTTTCAGCTTGGCCGCGCAGGGTGCGGAGCAGTGCTCGCCATTCACGAAAATATCAGTTCCGGCGGGATTCGCCTCGAAGCGAACTTGGATTGTCGAGCTTCCGTGAATCACTACGTAGATGATCAGCGCGGCGACTACTACGATGGCGGATCCCACGGCGGGGATCAGCCACGGTGTCTTTTTGGGAACTCGTAGCGGGGCGACCGGCTCGATTGGAACTGGACGAGGCGCTGTGCCTGTGCGCGGAGGCGCGTCGAGTCGTCGTGTTTCCTGTTCTGGCTCTCTGATCGGCGCTCTTGCTGGGGCGGCGGCGGATCCGCTTGGCGAAGTCCGGATCGTCATTGCGTCTGCATCGAATTCGGATGATGCAGGCGGCGGTGGGGCAACGGCCGATCCCTGAATGATCCTGGTCGCGGAGGTTTCCTGCTCCTGCTGGGCTCTGCGGATCTGCTGCTCGGCGGCTTTCAGCTTCGCCACTGCGGGCGGGGCAGCAAACTCGATGAAGGTCTTGGCGCGCTCGATGGCGTTGAGTGCCGCTTGGAAGCTGTTGGTATCCGCTTCCCTGTCAGCTTCTGCGATCAGCGTTTCGATGTGCGCGGTGACGTCGGCGGTGCGGGCAGACTTGATTTGATTCGCGGCCTGCGCCAGCTCGGAGCGCATGCCGAACTTGCTCGCGCTCTCCTCGATGAGCCTGACGCCGAAATCGTAATTTCCGTGTTGCGCAGCGGCTGCGGCATCGGCGATGGCTGCGTTGATCTCTTCGCGCTCGGCAGCCAGGCGGAGTGCTTCGCGTTCGGCGGCTTTGCGCTCCTCTTCGTGCTGGGCAGCCTCGCGGGCCTGGCGCTCGGCGGTGCTGCGGGCTTCGTTCAGCAGAGAGAGAATCTGCTGGTCGTTGGCCCCGAATTCACTCTGCGCCATCTCCAGTGTGACTACGGCGGAAGCAGCGTCGCCTCGTGCCAAACTGGTCCTGGCGCTCTTGATGTATTGCTCGCGGCGCTTCTCGCCGGCCTGCTCCTGGGCCTTCTTCTTGGCGGTCCCGAGAAGGCTTTCGAGTCTCGAATCGGGAACGCGCAGACGGGCCTGCTCGAGGATCGCGATCGCGTCGACGTAGTTTTTGGACTGGATTGCCTGTTCGCCGGCTCGCACCTTCTCTTCGAGAAATTGACGGCGGGCGAATTCTTCCTGCTGCTTCTCGACGGTAGCGCGAAGCTCGAGCAGCGAGCGCTCGTCAGGATACTTGGCGATGGCTTCGTCGAGCTTGCTGCGAGCCTGCTGCAGAGTTCCGGGAACAGCGAGTTGCTGCGCTTCATTCAGATAGGCCGCGATCTCGGCGCGTCGGACGTATTCGCGATATTCGCGAGTTGCGAGTTCTTTGAGCGCCAGCACTCGTTCGGACCGCGGCGCCATGCTCTCGAGTTCGCGAATTACCGTGGACGCTTCGCGGAAGCGCTGCTCGTGCACTAGTGCGCGGGCTTGTTCGACTAGGTTGTGCTCTTGTGCGCAACGGCGATCGATTTCCGCCTGAAAGCGCAGGACTTCGGTGTTGCTGCGGTCCAGTGAGGCCGCTTCTCTGATGGCGGTGCTGGCTTGATCGAGGTTTCCGCTGATCTGCGCTTGCTGCGCTTGGCGCACCAGTTCGTCGATGCGAGCTTGCACGCGGCGAATGTCGGCTAGCTTCTGCTGGAGTTGCGCAACGGTCGGGCTGCCAGGATCGATCTGCAACGCTTCTTGCAATTGGCGCTGGGCCTCGTCGAAGCGCTTTTCGTGGATGGCGCCTTCGGCGCGCACGCACATGTCGCGCAGTTTTTGATTGCGCTTGCTCTCTTCCAGCAGCTTCTTGAGTTCGAACTTCTTGCGATTCGCCGGGGTATTCTTGGGATCGACGCGGAGGATGCCGTTGACGAGTTCGTAGGCTCCGGTGGCGTCCTGTCGCTTGATGGCCGCGTCGACTTCAGCGAGGCGCTCGGTCACGTATTGTGACTTGACTACGTCATGTATGCGGGAGAGTTCGAAGAGGAACTCTTCTGCCGTCTCATACGCTTTGAGCTTTTGTTTGCAGATTGCCTTGGCGACGACTTCTTCCAGTCCCGATGGAAGGTTCGCTACATGATGGCTGAGCGGTAGAGCCGGATCCTGGCTCATCAGCTTGCCGTATGCTACGGGCAGTTCGTCGCGATCGGAGGCATAAGGGACAATGCCACCGGTGAGGAGTTCGTAGAGAACTACGCCCATGGAGAAGACGTCGCACCACGGCGTGCGGCGCTGGACAAAGTGCTCGGGCGACATGTAAGGCAAGCTGCCGGCGATGGACTGGCTTTGCGATTTGCTGGCCTCCCCCTGAGCAATGCCGAAGTCGATGAGCTTTACTACCAGCGACTTCTCGGCGCTCTCCACCACCATCAGGTTGTGCGGCTTGATGTCGCGGTGGATGACGTTGTTCTCGTGCGCGTGCTTGAGCCCTTCCGTGGCTTGGATGATGATGTCGAGTTTCTCGACCAGGTGGAGCTCGCGGCGCGTCTTGATGATGGCGCTGAGCGGCTGCCCTTGGAGGTACTCCATCGCCAGGTACGGGCGCATGTTGTCTACCCCGAACTGGTACACCGTGACGATGTTCGGGTGCTGCAGTTTGGCAAGGGTCGCGGCTTCTTTTTTGAAGACGTTGATCGTGGTAATGTCGTCGCCGAAGCCAGTCAGGATTTTGATGGCGACGTCGCGGCTGAGGGAGTCGCGGGCCTTGTAAACGGCGCCGTATCCGCCCTGTCCGAGCTTTTCCTTAAGCTCGAATTCGCCGATCTTGGTCAGCAGCTCCGGTGACATCGGAATATATGGCCGCAGTTAACCTTTCAGGAACATTGACATTGCAGGGAGCTGCTCCGGGGAGTAGCGGGGGGAAGCGCTTTAGAACTATCACCCAAAAGTATCGAAATCAAGAAAATTCAGAGACAAACGTTAGCTTTCGGTAAATAGCTTATCTTCCCTGCTATGAGTACGCAGGTGAGGATCACATAGAAGCTGTGAGCGGTAATCTTTTGACGTTGCAGGATGTCGTGACAGTAACCGCTACGGCGTTACCTTCGGTGAGGCGCTGACTCGCTGGCCTAGCGCTTGGCGGCGGACCAGTTCTTCGGCGGCCGAGATGGGATCTTCCATCAGCTTGCGGACTTGAGAATCGACATGACCGTAGGGATCGATGAGGAAGCTCTGCGCCACTTGCCCCACGCTGGTTCGAGCTGAGCCTGCGGAGAGCAATGCGGAGTTCAGAGCGTTCGTGAGATCCGTTCCTTCCGGTGCAGCGGCCAGAGCATAGAGGTTCCCCTGCAGGCCATTGAGCGAGGTGAGATACGCCTGTATGTCGGTTCCGATGGGATGATCCTCGCTTGCGCCGTTGGCGACGCGCTGCACGGCGTCGAAGGATTTGGCGGCGCCGGGGAGATCGACCTTCGTATTCACCGCGGTGATCCAAAGTAATTGCATGAGCGGGGAGCGATTGCCGGAAAGCAGGCGCAGTTTATTGGTCGCGTCGCTCACGCTCGCGAAGTGCAGAACGGTGGCGGCTTTCAGAAAATCACGCCATTGATTGAGGTAGTCCTTGGTGTAGCGCTCCGTGAGCTCTTGTCCTAACTGCTCTTTTGATTCGTTGAGCGCGCTTGCCTCCCCGAGAACCCATTCTTCTGCGCCATAGAAGCGGTCCGGATTGTTAAGTGCATCCTTCATTACCGTGAATCCGCCATGGGTGAATGCGCCGGGAACAATGCGTGAGTCGATCACGACTTGTGCCGATCCGGGATAGAGCCGGTTGAAGTCGATCTCAGGATTGTTTTTGGCTGCAGCTGCGAGCATGCCCTCATAGATACGCTCCATGCCGTTGAATTGCTTCAGGTACTGTCGCGCATGGGCGACTCCGCTGCTGTCTACGTGCTGGGGTAACGGATTCGATGTAGCGAGATGTTCGCTGTAAAACGCGAATTGACCTTGCGCGAGCGATTGTTGCTCCGGCTCTGGAATGTTTCCTGCAGCCCAGAGATTCGCGAGCATGGGAGCAAGGAACTCTGCGGTGCTCTTGTCTGGATTGCTGGTCGTAATTAAATAAGCCTTAAGCTTCGTGTAGGCAGAGCCGAAGTCCTCTCCCGAAGTTGGGGATAGGCTATTCAGTTGCTGGCTCAGCGACAGTTCGGTCGGATGCAGCAACACCTTTTTGAAATTCGTGAAATAAATTCGAGAGAGGTCGTTCCTGATCTGCTCGCCGGTGTACAAGCTCAGGCGTTGCAGCATTGGCTGGGCGTTGCGCTCCGAACTCTCGATCGCGGCCAGGCTGGAGCGCAGGCGTTCGAGTTGGCGCAGTTGGTCGGTGCTCGCCAACTGCCCGGCTGCTGGTTCAGGAATTCCCGAAAGGGAACGAGCGGTGGCGATCACATTCTTCTGTAAGCTACGGCTCTGCAGATAGGAGAAGGCGAATAGTCCAGCTACACACAATAAACCGGCAGCTACTGCGAACATCATTGCCGCGGCTGCGCGGCTACGAACGCGGCTTTGCTGCCCTATCTTCAATGCCGACTCATCGCGAAGGATGACTTCGCTGAATAGCCGCGAGGCAAACGTCCACTCGGGAATCTTGCGAGCCTCTATCACCGGACCAGAAGGCTTCGAGAGCGCATTGAGTTCTTCCATGCTGAACATGCGCGTAGCGGCCGCGACCGATGCGGCGGCAGCCGAGACCATTGGAGCTGTGACCGTCTCCGAGATCATTAAGGCGCGCACTCCGGAGAAGTAAAATCCGCGCAAGAAGCATGCCGCGTCGGCATTCACCGGACGCGAGACCTCGACGAGAAAGTTCGCAACCCCTTCTCTGAGCTTGCGAATCTCGCGCGGAAACTCGTAGAGCGCCGGTAGCTTCTCCGGCATGCGCTCGCGACGAAGGAATTCGAGTCTCTTCTCCGCAAGAGCGCATGTCATTTGATCGAATGCCTTCATCACGAGCGCTTCTTCATCCCCAACAAAGAGCGCCTCGCCGACTTTTTCGCGTGCCAGAGTTATGCCGAGAACCTGAGCGGCTTCTTCTTGCGACAGTGCTCGGGCGAACTCGGCAAAGTGCGAGACTTGGTCGAGCTTAGTGAAGAGCACATAAACGGGAAACGAGGAGCCCAGAGTGTCTTCGACATCCCGCAGGCGCTCCGAGAGGCGCCGGCCCGAGGCGATGGCGAGATCCTTTGATTTGAGCCGATCACAGTCGCAACAGATAACTAATGCCCGTGGCGGCAGTCCTGAAGCGGAGAGCTCATTTGGCTGCGTCTTGCTAAGCAGATATGTCCATAACTGCGAATCCGTCGAGACCTTGCCGCCGGTCTCAATGAAGATCACGCCACCGGCGGTCCAGATATTAATGCTGGTGGTAGCTGCAATTTCGCCATTTTGTTCCGGCTCGCCGGCTAGTAGTTCGGGACGGAGGCCCCCATGCTGGATGGTTGTCGTCTTGGCAGTGTTTGACTCGCCCAGAACGTAAACAATCGGAGATTTCGCCAGCTTTCCGGCATTCGCGGCTTCCAGCTTGTTCTCGGCCTCCTGTAGCAATCGGTCTACATCAGCAAAATAAACAGCATTCTGACCGCGCATCCGTGCATCCTGTGCCAGGCGCTTCCGAAACCAGAGGAATGTGCTAGCGGCAACAATACCGATTAGGACAAGAGCACCGCGAAGGACCCACAAGCGCGCGCCGGCAAGACCCATCAGCGATGCCACAAACCACGCCGCCAAGAGGTAGAGCATTAGAACGGTGCCCGCTATGAGATTGGTCATCATGACTTCTTCTTCAGCGACTCCTTACCTTGCCAGCGAGTGGAAACTCGCTGCTTCCGACGTCAACAAGAGCTTTCCTATAACGAATGTAAGTACACATAGTGCGACGGAAACTCCAATTGCAGCGATCCCCAGACGCCGCGCTCCATCTACAGGGAGCGGCTCTATCGGCTCAGGAGGGACGCCCCAATCAGGCACTAGCGATTCGCGGGCACCCCGGATATGCAGCATCTTCGCGCTAATTTTATCGAGAAAATCCGAGAGTTCCTGCGCTCCATCCTCAGCCAAGACGCCGCGATAGCCCAGCAGAAGACAAAGGTACAAGACTTCAATCGTGTCGCCAACTTCAGCCGAGTCCCGCGTCGCTAGCAAATTCTCGAGACTTTTGTAAACGGTGTCTGCGGAAGCGTCCGGAAACAGCTCGTTTGTGAGTGGTAAAGACCAGCCACTCGAAAAAGCAGTGTTCTGTGACAGAGCGACGGTCTCATCTAAGAATGCAATCACCGCATGTCCCGCAATCCTTATGTATTCCGATTGATACCCATTGCTCTCCGCCTCCAGCGCAGACAGACGATATGCTTCACGCATGTGTGCCCGGAAGACAGCTGGTTTGGGAGCAGCCTGGCGATTAAAGCGAAGCCTTACAGTTGCCGTAAGCAGTTCCTGGAAAGCGAATGCGAGATTGCTCTTTTGCTGACTGATTTGCTTCATTGGCATCGGGATCTGCTTGCTGAAAGGTGTGTGCCGCCCGGAGTGTTGAAGACAGAGAAGAAAATTAAACTTACTCGGTTAGAAATCCGCAGACGATGTTTCTGAACGAGTGTGGCACCAGACTCCGGGAGCAATATTCGCATCAAGAGCACCATCGACAGCACCCGAGTTCATAAAGGACACTCCCGCGACGCGCTCCTGATTTTGTTGACCTATAGGCCAAACCGGAACAGTGAACTAGCAGGTGTTTATGGGGAACGAATCGTATGCACGATTCGTTCCGAAGTCAAGAAGAACGTGTTTACTGCACACAATTCCCAGAGTAAGCTAGCTGACTATCTCTGGAGACAACCTGAATGGGCGAGCACAACGATACGGAGCGAGAATTCGAACGAGTTTTCGGCATGGTGCAAAAAAACTCAGATCAGGATGCCTCTAAGTCCGAATCGATGTATGGGGCGACGCAGAAATTGCCTGGAGACTCAGATGTCCTTGGCATCCGAACAGATTCCGATCGGTTTATTTTCAAGGACCCAATTCCCGAGCGCCTGCCGGTAGTCCCCCCGGCGTCAGCGGAAGCTTCGAGTGACGGCTCAAGTCCCAAAAAGGGAAGTAATGCTCCACCCCCCGATGCAATGACGATCGCTCTCAACGTCAACGTTTTTGCAAACATTCCCAAGCCAGGCGAACCCGGAGACCTAAGCAACGTTGCGTGGTCCGAAGCCACTCAGCTCTTCGCCATGAAACCAGAGACTCCGGTAGCCAACGGTCCAACGTTTACGTCCCCACGTAATAAACAAGGCCAAGGCGGTGATATTCTCAGACGCCCATTGCAGTCAGCTTCCGGAGTTGGGGAGCCTGTGCCAGTAGCGAAATTTACACGCGTGATGCATGTGCAGGACTCAGTGTCGCTCCCGCAATCTTCGATATCGCCGCAGCCCACAAATGTATCTGCAGCTGTAGCTCCCCCTGCTGAGACTTCGAGTGATCCCACTCCTGCTGCCTCTCATGTGGAAGCTGGTCCGAGCGACTTTACTCGAATTGTGAGGGGATCGGAATTACGTTCGCTGCAGGAGAAGTTTGCTGCGTCCGAAAATCAAGCGGCACCTGTTCAAGGCACTTGGTCGGCGCAGCAGAACGCGCCTCCCTCATTAGCGGCGGGAATCGCAACGCAGATTTGGTCCGCGAGTTCCAGTCAAACTCAACGGCGGGTGATGCGAAACTCCCAGACTTGGCCGACACAACCCACGCCTGTGCCACCGACAACAAGAGAACCAGAGCGTCCTGTAGCGGAGCCCTCGAAATTTTCTCAATACCTGCCGTTGATACTTCTTCTGAATCTGCTATTTCTTCTTGCCATCCTTCTGATCGTGTTATTCGCTATTAAGAAATAATTCGAGAGCTTGGGGGATCATAATTTGTGGATCCCCATCGGCAGCTCGTGGATTGACGCGTACCTCGAAGCTCCTCATCCCGAGTAGCTGAAATAAAAACGGCACCCACCTGCGTAGCTGTTCGTGAGTTCAGTCGCGTAGCGAACTCCGCGAAGGCGCCGGTTCCTAATCTTTGTAATTAACGAGGCAAGGGCAGATTAATTCGAAAAGCAGAGCTGCACGCCTCCAGCGCACGTTATGAAGACGATGAGCGCACTCGGCAGTCGCTTGTTGCATCTTTAAGTAAATACGAAGACAGACGACACCAGTGTCTGCTGAGGAATCTGAGGAGGAAATTCATGCGAAGACTCGCATCTCGTGTTGGACTCTGCGCGATGTTCTTGTTCGGTTTTGGAGCGTTTGCGCAATCGACGACGCTGCCGGCGGGCACCGAAGTGCACGTCCGCGTCGATCAAGACATCAATGCAAAGAACGGTAATCTCTCGCCGGGAGCCCAGTTCCCCGGAACGGTCTCACGGGACATCACCGACGCCAGCGGCAATGTCGTAATTCCGCGGGGTGCGCATGCCCAGCTTGCCGTAGTGCAGGCCAGCAACAATGCTAGTGACCTGACGCTTGATTTGCGCTCTGTCGAAGTGAACGGACGCACTTTTCGTATGGATACCGAAGGCACCAGCGCCGCGGGAAGCAGCAAGCGAGGCGGCTTGGGAATGAACAAGCGCACCGGTGAGTACGTAGGCGGCGGTGCACTCGCAGGTACGTTGCTCGGCGCGCTGGCCGGGGGCGGAAAAGGCGCTGCGATCGGCGCGGTCGTTGGTGGAGCCGCAGGAGCCGGCACGCAAGTGCTGACGCGTGGCAAAGAACTCAATGTTCCCGCCGAAACCGAGCTCAATTTCCGGCTCAACCAGAGCGTGCGCCTGCCCGGATATACTGGATATCAGGGCCATGGCCGCGAACTGCCACCGCCAGACAGGTACAACGAGCAAAATCGCGATAACAGCAATCCGCCTCGCGATTACAGCAGCCCAGCTACTAACCCTCGTTAGGTATCAACAAAATGAACGCCGGGCACATAGTCCGGCGTTTTCTTTTGGTAATTGATCATCCTCGCGGCCCATCGGGCACATTTATAGCCGGATTATTTAAAATCTGTGCTAATCTCTCGCGCTCCCGACCGTACTCCTCATATGAGCGCAATTCCGCAACTTCAGCCTGAGAATTATCCCATTCGACTTGGTACGGACCAGCAGTTTTCGCGACTGCGGGAGCTGCTTTCACAAGCCGGCTATGTGGAAGAAAACATGGAGGGCCACTTCAGTCTGCGTCACGTAGGCGAAGCCGAATTTGAGGTAGAACCGCGCAAGACTGAAAAGTCGGCGTCGCTTGTACTGCTTGCAAGCCTGTTTCTTCAAGGAAAGAGCGCTGATTGGAATGAAGTGCAGGGCGTTCTGGGACAAGAATTGGCAAATTTGCTGCTTAGCTTAGGCCTCGTGGACCTGCAAAACGGGCGCTCTGTCGCAACCGTAGCTCTGTATGCGACCGGCGGCTTGTTTGTGGTCTCCGATCGCTGGTGTGGCGTTGATGGACAGAAATTTGTACCTCCGGCGGACGTTGTCTATCCCGCAGTGCTCGGCACTACTCGCGGCTACCTGGCAATGATCCCCGCGACTCCCTGCAAGAACTTCCTCGAGCTTTGTTCCGGAACAGGAATTGCTGCCCTCCTTGCCGCGAAGAATGGAGCTGAGCAGGCGTTCGCCTTCGACATCGCGGGCAGAAGCGTGCATTTCGCGGAATTCAATCGCCGGCTCAATGGCCTGCCGAACGTGATCAATGCCCAGGGTGATCTGTATTCGCCGGCCAAAGGCAGGAAATTTGACAGGATTGTGGCTCATCCACCCTACGTTCCTGTCCTGGAACCACGATTCATCTTCTATGATGGCGGACCGGATGGTGAGCAAATCACGCGCCGCATGATTCAGGAATTACCGAATTTTCTTGAGCCCGGAGGCCTCTTCATCTGTGTTTCACTCGGATCGGATCGCGCTGACGATCCGTTTGAGTCCCGAATCCGTCGCTGGCTGGGAGACAAGCATGAGGAGTTCGACGTTGCGTTATTCGTGCGAAGCGAGATGGAACCCGCGGTTCAGGCGCTGAACGACGTTGCCCACGGGCGCGGATCCGTAGAACAGGTGCAGCGCTGGAAGGAAGTGCTGAAGAAGTTGCGAATCGTCAACTTCGCCTTTGGAGGAACGTTCATTCGTCGTCACGGCGAAAACCGCGCAGGATTCACTACACGCCGGACCATGGGGAAGACCTCGGGACTTAAGCAGCTGGAGGCGCTCCTGGAATGGGAAAGGGCTGTGGCGCGCGGCGAAGACGTCGAGAGGCTACGCAGTGGCCACCTGAAAACCCTCTCTGAGTGCCGGCTGAATGCTACTTATGTATTGCGCGAAGGGAACTGGATGCCGGAAAAGCAGCGGCTGCTCGTGGATGAGCCATTCAAGATGGAACTCGAAGCTCCGGGTTGGACATTGGAGTTGCTTGCCGCTTGTGACGGAAGTCGCAGCGGAGAAGACCTGTTCGAAATGTTTAGGGCAAGCGAACGGTTAGATCCAACTACTACATTTTCCCAGTTCGCTGAAATCCTTCGATTGTTGGTTTCCGGCGGATACGCTGTATTTGCCTAAAGAAGACCTGATAGGCACAACCGCATCCCCGAAACTGTTCGATTCTGAAACTCCATTCATTAGTTGCGAGCTCAGGTTGCGTGCGCCGGGCGCTCCGCCCGGCGCTTATTTTTTGGCTTCTTTATGCAGCTGGCTGTTCAGTTTTTACTGCCTCCTTCACCCTCTCTGCGCTTGCGCGTCCGCCCGCCCAGGCGTAGGTAAGCTTGCCATCCACTCCGATACCTACGGTGACTGCCTCAAGCGGCAGGCCTTCCGCCATGCGCGCCAACAATTCGCGCGAGATCTCCGGCAGCAGCGTATTGCTGAGTATGTTATCGACGTTGCGTGCTCCGCTTTCCACTTCGGTGCAGCGCTTTGCTATTTCGCCAATTAGCGTGTCGTCGTAGTGCAGCGCAACCGCATGGTTCTCCTGTAGCCGGCGTTTAATTTTGTCGAGCTTCAGGACAACGATGCGCTTGAGCGACTCGTCCCGAACGGGGAAATAAGGAACGATCATCATACGCCCAAGGAATGCAGGCTTGAACATCTTGTTTAGCTCCGGCTTCAGCGCCTGCACCAGTGCTTGAGGTCCGGGCATCGTCTCGGGATCGGCGCACAGCTTCATCAAAGTGTCAGTGCATGCATTGGTAGTGAGGAGAATGACGTTGTTTTTGAAATCGATTTCCCTTCCTTCGCCATCTTCCATCTTTCCCTTGTCGAACACTTGATAGAAGAGCTCGAGCACATCGGGATGCGCTTTCTCGACTTCGTCAAGCAGTACGACGGAATATGGACGGCGGCGTACGGCCTCGGTGAGAACTCCGCCCTCGCCGTAACCTACATATCCCGGAGGCGATCCCTTGAGCGTGGAAACGGTATGCCCTTCCTGGAACTCCGACATGTTGATGGTGATCAGGTTCCGCTCGCCGCCGTATAACAGATCGGAGAGAGCCAGTGCAGTTTCGGTCTTGCCGACGCCGCTTGGCCCCACCAAGAGAAAGACACCCACAGGTTTGCCGGGATCATCGAGACTCGCCCTGCTAGTGATGATGCGCTGGGCGATGGCATCGAGCGCACTATTTTGTCCAATCACCCGGCGCCCGAGTTGCAGGCTCAAGTCAAGTACTGAGCCAATTTCGTCCTTGACCATCTTCCCGACGGGAATGCCTGTCCAACCCGAGATCACTTCACTGACGGTCTGCGTGTCGA
>Ga0066696_10000691_pt1 | contig 13852 bp, 11 predicted proteins | sample GraSoiAngelo_145_FD_71412 | JGI IMG/M metagenome (GOLD analysis project Ga0066696, IMG submission 71412) | Grasslands soil microbial communities from the Angelo Coastal Reserve, California, USA - 14_1009_05_20cm | ecosystem: Environmental > Terrestrial > Soil > Grasslands | place: USA...
GTCGTCAACGCGGGCCCGATCGAGACCCGCGTCGCCGTCCAGGAAGGTAACCTCCTCACCGATCTGTACCTCGAGCGGCACCGCCACCGCTCGATCGTGGGGAGCGTGTACAAGGGCACGGTCACCAACGTGCTGCCGGGAATGCAGGCGGCCTTCGTCGACATCGGTCTCGCCAAGGACGCGTTCCTCTACGCGGGCGATTACACGGCCAGCCGCGGCGTCGAGGCGGCGCTGCCCGTGCTGCCCGCCGTGGACGACGAGGATCAAGACGTCGAGATCGACGAGGCCGAGCCCCCGCGTCGCGAGGCGGTGGCCCCGATCGAGCAGATGCTGACGCGCGGACAGGAGGTCCTGGTCCAGGTCTCCAAGGAGTCGCTCGGCAGCAAGGGCGCGCGCGTGACGTCGTTCATCTCGCTGCCCGGCCGCTATCTGGTCTATATGCCGCAGACCCAGCACATCGGGGTGTCGCGGCGGATCCGCGACGACCGCGAGCGTGACCGACTGCGCGCAGCGCTGCGCTCGTTGCAGCTGCCGCCCGGCGGCTTCATCCTGCGCACCAACGCCGAGGGCAAGGGCGAGGCCGAGTTCGCCGCCGACGTGGAGTTCCTCTCGCGGCTGTGGGGGCAGATCCAGGCGCGCTACGCGCAGGCGACGTCGCCCGCCGTGCTGCACGAGGAAGCCGACCTGACGTTCCGCGTGGTCCGCGATCTCGTCTCGCCCGAGATCGACGAGTTCGTCGTCGACAGCGCCGAGGTGTACGACAAGTGCCTGGGCTACGTGCGTGCGCTCGTCCCCGCCCTCGCCGAGCGCGTGCGGCTCTACACCGAGCGCGCGCCGGTCTTCGACCACTACGGCATCGAGAAGGACATCGAGAAGGCGCTGCGCCGCCGCGTGTGGCTGAAGTCCGGCGGCTACATCGTCATCGATCACACAGAGGCTCTCGTCTCCATCGACGTCAACACCGGCAAGTACGTCGGCAAGCGCGACTTCGAGCAGACCGTGCTCAAGATCAACATGGAGGCGGTGGGCGAGGTCGTGCGCCAGATCCGACTGCGCGACCTCGGCGGCATCATCATCATCGACTTCATCGACATGGAAGTGCTCGAGCACCGCGAGCAGGTGTACAAGGCGCTCAAGCGCGCGCTGGCCGAGGACAAGGCGCGCACCAACGTGCTGGAGATCTCCGAGCTCGGCCTGGTCGAGATGACCCGCAAGCGCGTGCGTCAGGACCTGCGCGCCCTGCTGTCCGTCACCTGTCCCACCTGCCGCGGCAGCGGTGTGACCAAGTCGAACGAAACCCTCGCCGCCGAGGTCTATCGCGTGATCCAGGCCAAGGTCGCCGCCGAACCCGAGCCGGCGCGCCACGAGGTGATCGCGCGCGTGCATCCCGACCTCGCGACGTATCTGGAGGACGAAGGTCGCGAGGATCTGGCGCGGCTCGAGTCGGCGCTGGACGTGAAGGTGATCGTGCAGCCCGTGGACAAGCAGCCGCACCGCGAGGACTACGACATCAAGCTGCGGTGAGCGAGGGCCACTCAGGCCATCGTGATAGCATCGCGCCCGCATGGCGAAGAAGCCGCCGTCGCGGATCAGCGGCCAGAAAATTCTCGGCGAGCTGCGGCTCGCCGCGAAGAAGGGTGATCGCGCGGCGCTCACGCTGGCGCTGGACCAGATGCACACGCTGGCGCATTCGCCGAAGTACTGGGAGAAGTACCTCGGGCTGCTGCGCAATCCGCTCGCGCGGCTCGTCGACATGCTCTCGATCAAGCAGGGCGAGCGCATCGCGCATCAGAAGGGCTGGAAGCTGCCGAGGCCGGCGCCGCCCGCCCAGAAGTCTCGCAAGCCCGTGACCAAGGCCGCGAAGGCGCGCACCGCGCGCGCCCGGGCCGCGGCCGCCGCCGCCGCGGCGCAGATCTCGCTGTTCGAGTGACGCGCGCGGTCGTCGTCGTCAATCCCGCCGCGGGCGGTGGCCGCACCGCGCGGATCTGGCGCCGCCTGCGCGACGTGATGGCCGCCACACTGCCGGCCGAGCACGCCGAGACACGCGGCCCGGGTGATGGTGAGCGCCTGGCGCGCGAGGCTGCGGCGTCGGGCGCAGCGCTCGTGGTTGCCGTGGGCGGCGACGGCACGCTGAACGAGATCGTGAACGGCGTCCGGTCCGCGGGCGCCGCGACCTCCGTCGGCGCCGTCCTCACCGGGCGCGGCTGCGACGCGTGCCGTAACTTCGGCGTGCCGCGCGATCCGCTCGCCGCGGTGCGGGCGCTGGCGGAAGGCCACGACGCGCGCTTCGACCTGGGCCGGGCGGAGTGGCTGGACGGCCGCTGCCGCTGGTTCGCGAGCTCGGCCGGCGCGGGCTTCGACGCCGCCGTCGCCCGGCGAGCACAGAGGTGGCGCATGGGCGGCACGCTACCGTACCTCGCCGCGGTGCTCGCGAGCGTGCATCGTCATCGCGCGATCGAGGTCGTGCTCGAGGTCGACGGCGTCGCCGAGCCGCCGACGCCGATCACGGCCGTCGTCGCTGCCAACGGGCGGTGGTTCGGCGGCGGCATGAGGATCGCGCCGCAGGCCGATCCCGCCGACGGCGCGCTCGACGTCGTCGTCCTCGGCGCGCTCGGCCGCCTCGAGCTGTTGCGCTGGCTGCCCACGATCTATCCGGGCACGCATGTGCGCCACCCGCGCGTGCGTGTGTGCCGGGCGCGGCGCCTGCGCGTGAGCGGCGCTGCGCTGCCGACCCATGTGGACGGCGAGCCGGCGGGCGCGACTCCCGTCACGCTCAGCGTCGAGCCGGGTGCGCTGCGCTTGCGCGTACCCCGCGTTGCTTGACAGCGGTACACGCCGGGCGGATAGTACCCCCCGGGGGTACCAGGGATGAACGAGGAGACCAAGGCCAAGGCGCGCGGCCGCCTGCGGCGGATCGAGGGCCAGGTACAGGGGCTGCAGCGCATGCTCGAGAACGACGCCTACTGCGTCGACATCCTGCTGCAGATTTCCGCGGTGCAGGGCGCGCTCGAGCAGTGCCAGAAACTCCTGCTCGGCCGTCACATCGAGTCCTGCGTGGCCGACGCCATGCGCTCGGGCAGCCGCGGCGATCGCCAGCAAAAGATCGAGGAGCTGCTCGACGTGTTCGCGCGCTTCGGCGGACGCTGATGGACAAGCGGACGTTTGCCGTCCGCGGCATGCATTGCGCGGCCTGCGTCGGCAAGGTCGAGCGCGCGCTGCGCGGTGTGCCCGGCGTCGGCGACGCCGCGGTGAACCTGGCGACCGAGCGTGCGACCGTGCAGTGGGACCCGCAGCGAGCCGACGTCCCGGCGCTGGCGGCGGCGGTGGCGGCGGCCGGCTACGAGCTGGCCGAGGCGCCTCCTGCGGCGGCGCCCGGCGCGGCCGCCGAGGATCGCGAGCAGCTCGCGCGCGCCGCGGAGCAGCGTCGCCTGCGCGCGCGGGTGCTGGTCGGGATCGTGCTGTCGATTCCCATCGTGCTCGGCAGCATGACCGAGGTATTCCCATGGGCGCCTCGCTGGCTGCGTGATCCGTGGACGCTGCTGCTGCTGGCCACGCCGGTGCAGTTCTGGGTCGGCGCCGACTTCCATCGCGGATTTCTGCGCGACCTGTGGCATCGGAGCGCGAGCATGTCGACGCTGGTGTCGCTCGGCACGAACGCGGCGTACTTCTTCAGCGTCGCAGTCACCGTGTGGCCGCACGCGTTCATGGCGCTGGGCGCCATGCCCTACTACGAGACGGCCGCGGTGGTCATCACGCTCGTCGCGCTCGGCCGCTGGCTGGAGGCGCGCGCGCGCGGCCGCACGTCGGAGGCGATCCGCCGTCTCGTCGCGCTCGCGCCGCGGACCGCGCGCGTGCTGCGTGACGGGCGCGAGCTCGATGTGCCGACGTCCGACGTCGTCGTGGGCGACCTGGTGAGGATCCGGCCGGGCGAGCGGGTGCCGGTCGACGGTGAGATCGTCGACGGCACCTCGACCATCGACGAGTCGATGCTGACCGGCGAGAGCCTGCCGGTGACGAAGGGGCCGGGCGCGACCGTCTTCAGCGGCACGGTCAATCGCACCGGCTCGTTCGTGTTCCGCGCCTCGCGCGTCGGCGCCGAGACGACGCTGGCGCGGATCGTTCGACTGGTCGAGGAGGCGCAGGGCTCGCGCGCGCCGATCCAGCGGCTGGCCGACCGCGTGGCCGCGGTGTTCGTCCCGATCGTGCTCGTGATCGCCGCCGTGACGTTCGTGGGCTGGTGGGCCCTCGGGCCGGCGCCGTCGCTACTCTACGCGCTCACGAACGCGGTGGCCGTGCTCGTGATCGCCTGCCCATGCGCGATGGGGCTGGCGACGCCGACGGCGATCATGGTCGCCACCGGGCGGGGCGCCGAGCTCGGCATCCTGGTGAAGAGCGCGGAGGCCCTGGAGACGCTCGCGGGCGTCGACACGATGGTGTTCGACAAGACGGGTACGCTGACGGTCGGCCGCCCCAGCGTGACCGACGTGATTCCCGCGCCGGGCGTCGGCGAAGACGAGGTGCTGGCCTTGGCCGCGGCCGCCGAGCAGGGCTCGGAGCACCCGATCGGCGAGGCGATCGTCACGCGCGCCAAGGAGCGCGGGCTGGCGCTGCCGCCGGTGACCGAGTTCGTGACGGTCCCGGGGCAGGGCATCGACGCGCAGGCGCCGGCCGGCCGGCTGCTCCTCGGCAACCGGGCGCTGATGGACGCGCGCGGCGTCGACGTGACGACGCTTGCCGCGCGCGCGGATGTACTCGCGCAGACGGGCAAGACCGTGGTCTATCTCGCCGTCGCCTTCCGCCCGCTGGGATTGATTGCGGTCGCCGACACACTGAAGCCGCACGCGCGGACGGTGGTGAGCGAGCTGCGTCGTCGGGGGATCGACGTGGCGATGCTGACCGGTGACGACCGGCGTACGGCGGCCGCGATCGCCAGCGGGGCGCGCATCGAGCGCGTGCTCGCGGAGATCCTGCCTGAGGACAAGGCGCGTGAGATCGCGCGGCTACGCGAGCAGGGCCGTCGCGTGGCGATGGTCGGCGACGGCATCAACGACGCGCCGGCGTTGGCCCAGGCGGACGTCGGCATCGCGATGGGCTCTGGCACCGACGTCGCCATCGAGGCGGCGGGCGTCACGCTGATGCGCGGCGACCTGCGCGCCGTCGTGGCCGCGGTGGACCTCGCGCGACGCACGATCCGCATCGTCAAGCAGAACCTCGTGTGGGCGTTCGGCTACAACGTCGTGCTGATCCCGGTCGCGGCAGGCCTGCTCTACCCGTTCTGGGGCGTGCGGCTCTCCCCAATACTCGCCGGCGCCGCGATGGCATTCTCGTCGGTGTCGGTCGTCACGAACAGCCTGAGACTGAAGCGCTGGAGACCACATGGCGACTGACCCTGTCTGCAAGATGAGCGTCGAGCCGGCGAAGGCCGCGGCGCAGTCGACGTACAAGAACCAGACCTATTACTTCTGCGCGGTGGGCTGCAAGCAGAAGTTCGACCGTGAGCCGGAGAAGTATCTGGCCGGCGGCTCCAGCCCGATGAGCACGCCAAGCCGATGATCGAGCCCGCGCTGCTGCGCGGCCGCGACCACTACGAGCGCGTGACGACTGGACGCGTGGACAACACGCACGACGACGCCTTCACGCACGTCGTCCATCTGGAAGACCCCGAGCGCGCGCTGGACGTGGAGATCGTCGCCACACCGTCGCCGGACTACGCGATCCGCGCCGCGCGCTGCCACGCGCTGCGCGGCGACGTGGCGGCGTCGGTGATCGAGGGCATCGCGGCGCTGCGCGGCGTCGCGATGGTGGGCGGCCTCACCCGGCGTGCGCTGGACGCCGTGGGCGGCGGCCCCGGCGCGGCGCTCGCGGTGGACGGGGTGATCGAGGCCGCCCGGCTGGCGCGCCAGGTGGCGAAACTTCCGCCGGAGCACGCCGCGCGCGCCGCATCACGGGATCCGTGGGAGTGCTGGCAGCTGGACCGCGCGGGCTGGGTCGATCTGCCGGACTCGTGTTTCACGTACAGCGAGACGGGGGCACGGCTCTTCGGCACGCGACCGATCAGCACGCCGATCCACCCCGAGCTCTATCGCCCGCGACCGGGTCAGCGCGGGGTGTTCGAGCGCCGCAAGATCGCGCGGCTCGAGCGTCGCGATGGACGGGTGCTGCTGTTCCACGCCATGCACGACAACGTGCACGGCTTCGAGCTGCGCCTGGAGATCGACGTCGCCAGCGGGACCGTCGTCGGCGCCGAGCACGCGGCGCCGCGGCTGCCCTATCGCGGCATTTGTGACGAGCCGCAGCGCAAGTTCACCGCGCTGCTCGGTGAGCACGTGGACGACGACCTGCGCCGGCGTATCCAGGTGCACCTCGGCGGGCCGACCGGCTGCGCGCAACTCTACGATCTGACGGCCGACCTGCTGAAGCTGCTCGCCGCACGCGGCTGACGGTCTCGAGCGAGCTTGCCGCGGGGCTGACGCTGTCAGCGCGGCCTGGCGCACGGGGCTGCCGTTGTCCGTCCCGCTCGGCGCGCGGTGACGCCGTCAGCGCCCGACGCGTTCGAGGTAGAAGTCCAGCTCGCGCTCGCGCGTGAAATCGCTCAGGCCCACCGACGCCGGTGCGCGGCCCGCGAACGCCGCGTGCGGGGCCAGCCCTACGAGCTCGCCGCGCTCGATTGCGACCCCGCGTTGCGCCGCCGCCTCGGCCACGCGATCGTACGCGACCGGGATCGGCGTGACGCGATGATCGAGCAGGTTCATCGAGACCTGGGCGCGGTGACGGCTCGCGAGCGGCAAGCCGAGCGCCTGCACCGCGCGCAGGCCGCCGCTGCTCGCACGCACCTCGCGCGCGATGGCGCGCGCGCCGGCGAGGTCGTCGGTGGCGAGCCAGACGTTGTAGGCGATCAGCACGTCGCGCGCGCCGACGAGCGCGGCGCCGCGGCGCGCATCGAAGCGCGCCGGTCCGTCGTCGGGGCGGCCGTCGTCCGTCTCGAGTCGCGCCCCCAGTCCCTCGTACTCGCCGTGGCGCAGCTCGCGCAGTGCGTGGCGCTCGGGTCGCCGCGCGGCCTGACCGTAGTAATAGACCGGCAGCGCGTGCCGCTCGGCCAGTGCCGCGCCGGTGTCGTGGGCGAGCGCAACGACCTCCGACATCGTCACCCCGACCAGCGGCACGAACGGCAGCACGTCGAGCGCGCCGATGCGCGGATGGATGCCGTGATGGCCGCGCATGTCGATCTCGCTCAGCACGACGTCGGCCAGCCGCAGGGCCGCGGCGGCCACCGCCGCGGGCTCGCCGAGGAACGTGAAGACCGCGCGATGGTGATCGGGATCGGCGTGCACGTCGGCGAGCGTGACGCCAGGGGTGGCGCGCACCGCCGCCGCGAAGCGCGCGAGGCGCGCGGCGTCGCGCCCCTCGCTCACATTCGGCACGCACTCCACGATGGGCCGCCGCGGCACCACGGTATACTACGCGCGATGCCGCGCCTGCCACTCGGGAAGCTTCCCGGCGATCTGTTGCAGACGATTCTCGACAAGCACGCGCCGCGCGATCCGCGGGTGGTCGTGGGGCCGCGCGTCGGCGAGGACGCCGCCGTCATCGACGTCGGCGATCGCTACCTGGTCGTCACGAGCGATCCCATCACGTTCGCGACCGACGAGCTCGGCTGGTACGCGTTACACGTCAACGCCAATGACGTCGTCGTCCGCGGCGCCACCCCGCGCTGGTTTCTCGCCACGCTGTTGCTGCCCGCGGGCGCCACGGACGAGGCCGGCGTGCGCGCGCTCTTCGGCCAGCTCGCCGAGGCGTGCGACGAGCTCGAGGTCGCGCTCGTCGGTGGTCACACCGAGGTGACGCACGGTCTCGATCGTCCGATCGTGGCGGGCACGATGCTCGGCGAGGTCGCCAAGGACAAGCTGGTGACGACGAGCGGCGCACGCGTCGGCGACGCGATCGTGCTGACCAAGGGCGTGCCGCTGGAGGGCGCGGCCATCATCGCGCGCGAGAAAGAGACCGAGCTGCGTGCGCGCGGCGTGCCGCCGGCCGTCATCCGGCGCGCCAAGGGCTTTCTGCGCTCGCCGGGCATCAGCGTGCGTCCCGAGGCCGAGCTGGCGTGCGAGCTGGCCTGCGTGCACGCCATGCACGATCCGACCGAGGGCGGAATCGCGACCGCGCTGCACGAGCTCGCCGGTGCCGCCGGCGTCGGCCTGCGCATCGACCGCGAGCGCATCACCGTGCTCCCCGAGGGCCGGCAGCTCTGCGAGGCGTTCGGCCTCGATCCGCTCGGTACCATCGCGTCCGGCGCCCTGTTGATGACCCTCGATCCCGCCGACGCCGGCGTCGTCATCCACGCGCTCGCGCGGGAGGCGATCGACAGCCACTTCATCGGCCAGGTGGTGGACCGCGCGCAGGGCGTGACGCTCGTGGACGGCGCGAAATCGTGGCCGCTGCCCGTGTTCTCACAGGACGAGATCACGCGGCTGTTCGCGGAGGCCTGAGCGTGCCGCAGATCGGGTACGCGCGTCGTCCCGTCGCGCTCGGCCGTGATGGTCTCGTCACGACCGCGCATCCCTACGCGACCGTGGCCGGCCTCGACGTGCTGCGCGCGGGCGGGACCGCCGCCGACGCCGCGGTCGCCGCCAACGCCGTGCTCGCGGTGACGCAGCCGAACATGTGCGGGGTCGGCGGCGATATCTTCGTCCTCTACTACGAGGCGGCGACCCGGCGCGTGCACTTTCTCAACGGCGCGGGCCGGTCCGGCTCACGTGCCTCGCTCGAGGAGCTGCAGCGTCGCGGGGCGAGCGCGCTTCCGATCGTCGGCCCCATGACCGTGAGCGTGCCGGGCTGCGTGCGCGGGTGGGCGATGCTGCTCGAGCGCTTCGGCACGCGACCGCTCGCCGCGCTCCTCGAGCCGGCCATCCATTACGCGGAAGGGTGTCCGACCTCGTCGCTCACGAGCCAGAGCATCGACGAGTTCGAGAAGGCCACGTCCGACGCCGAGTGGCACCGCGTGTTTCGCCCCGGTGACCGCGCGCCGGCGCTCGGCGAGCCGCTGGTGCAGAGCGATCTGGCGCGCACGCTCCGCGACCTCGCCGCCGAGGGCCCGGACCTCTTCTACACGGGCCGCGTCGCGCGGTCGATCGCCGAGCGGCTGGCGCGCGATGGCTTCCTGACGCCCGAAGACCTCGCGCAGCACACGGGCGAGTGGGGCGAGCCGATCGCGACGACGTACCGAGGCTTTCGCGTGTACGAGACGCCGCCGCCGACGCAGGGGCTCGCCGCCCTCATCGCCCTCAACATCCTCGAGCGCTTCTCGCTCGCCAAGTGCCCGCTGCATTCCGTGCAGCACCTGCATCTGCTGCTCGAGGTCGTCAAGCTCGCCTACGCCGATCGCGACCGTTTCATCGGCGATCCCGCCCACGCGCGGCTGCCGCTCGCCGAGCTGCTCGACAAGGGCTACGCCGCGCGCCGTCGCAAGGCGTTCGATCCGCGCAAGGCGCAGGCCTACACGGCCGGCGACCCCGAGGGCGACACGACGGGGTTCGTCGTCGTCGATCGCCAGGGCAACGTCGCCAGCGTCATCCAGAGCCTGTTCAACACGTTCGGCTCGGGCATCGTCGTGCCCGGCTGCGGCATCGTCCTGCAGAATCGCGGCCGGCACTTCCAGCTCGATCCGGCGCATCCGAGCGCGCTCGGCCCGCGAAAGCGGCCGTTCCACACGCTGATGGCCTCGATCGTCACGCGCGACGAGCGGCCCGCGCACGCGCTCGCCACGATGGGCGGCAACGGCCAGGCTCAGTTCCACGTGCAGATCCTCACGAACCTGATCGACTACGGCCTCGATCCGCAGGAGGCCATCGAACGGCCGCGTTTCCTGCTCGGCCCGTTCTATCCGGAGGATGCCGCCGACACGGTGCACCTCGAGAGCCGCGTGGCGCGCAGCATCGCGTCGGCGCTCGTTCGCAAAGGTCACGCGATCCGTCCAGCGCCCGAGCTGTTCACGCGAACGGGCCAGGCGCACGCGGTGAGCTTCGGCGACGGCGCGCTGCTCGGCGGCGCCGATCCGCGCGGCGACGGCGCCGCGCTCGGGTTCTGACGTGCGCCGGCTCGTGCTCGCGCTGCTGGCATGGCTTGCGCTCGCCGGCTCCGCCACGGCCGCGGAGTGGGGGACGATCCAGCCGGGCGCGAGCACGATGGACAGCGTACGCGCGCACTACGGCGGGCCGACGCGGACGGAGACGCAAAAGGTCGACGGCTACGACACGACGACGTGGATCTACGAGGGCACGCAAGCCCCAACGGGACTGACCCGCATGGTCGTCGACTTCGGTCTCTTGCGGGCAGGCGGCTTCCAGCGCGCCACCGTCCGCGCACTGCGCCTGGAGCCCCATCCCGGCGTGTTCACGCGTGACGCCGTCCTCACCGGGTGGGGACGCCCGACGGGCGTCGGCAAGGAAGGCGGCGTCGACTCGTTCTTCTACGAGGACGGTCTGCTGGTGATCTTCGACAAGGAGGCGTGGTCCGCCGTGACCATGCTCTTCACGCTGCCCCAGCCGAGCGACCAAGCGAAGCCGTCGCGCTGACGAAGCCCGCCACGGGTATCTCCACCCAGTCGGGCCGGTTGTTCGCCTCGTAGACGATCTCGTACGCCGCCTTTTCGACTTCGAGCACGGCAACCGCGCGCGCAAACGCCTCGTCGGAGTCGGGCACGAAGCGCGCGCCGGACACCGCCGTGCGATAGGCGGCGAGATACGCCGCGCGGGCGTCGGCCTCCCAGCGCCGGCGCTCGGCGGCGGCGAGCCGGGCGCTCGCCGCCGCGTAGCCGATGGAGCGCAGCATGCCCGCCACGTCGCGCAGCGGCGTGTGCTTGCGACGGCGCTCCTCCAGCGGACGCAGCGGCTCGCCTTCGAAGTCGATGATCACGAAGTCGCGTCCGTCGTCGACGGCGAGCGTCTGGCCCAGGTGGAAATCGCCGTGATGCCGGATCTTCGCGCGGCTCACCAGACCGCCGAGCCCGTCCGTGCCGCCGAGGTCCGGGACGTCGGGAAGCGCGCGGCCCCGCGCCGCCTCGCGCGCCGCGACGACCTGCCGCCGCACACCGTCGGCCCAGGCGGCCACGTCGGCGGGCGTGATCGTCTCGGCGCCGAACGCCGGATCCGGCGTCGGCGTGGCGAGCGCGGCGTGCAGCTCCGCGGTGCGCGTGCCGAGGCGCCGCAGCCCATCCAGCGCCGCGTCGCCGGCGGCGAGGCGATCGAGTAGCCACCGCCAGCCGTCGCGCGCGCCACCGACGTACTCCTGCAGCACGGCGAGTGTCGCCACGCCGCCGACGTCCGCGAAGCGCTCGAATGTGCCGCGCGCGCCCGTGGAGTACTCGACGGCGCCGGCCAGGCGCGGCGTTCCGCGGAACGTCGTCTGCTCGGTGAGAAAGCGCGTGATCTCGAGATCGGGATTGAGGCCGTCGGCCAGACGCCGAAAGACCTTCATGATCAGCCGATCGCCGAAGATCACCGACGTGTTGCTCTGCTCCCCATCGAGCCGACGCGCGGCGACGTCGGCGGGTAGATCCGTGGGAAACGCCCGCCCGGGCCGGCCGATCAGCGTGCCGCGCTCGCCCTCCACCTCGGCGCCCCGCCGCACGACGTCGAGCAGCGCGCGGCAGAAGGCCGCATCGTCGAAGGCGTCCGCCGTGGGTTCGGCCGCGCGCAACGCGATCAGGTAGCGCTCGAACTCGCCGACGTCCGTGAAGCCGACGAACACGACGTAGAGCATGCCGGGGCCGACCCGGATCCGATCGCGACAGGTCGCCCCGCCGATGGGCCGTGCCTTCCCCGCGAACCACCGCTGCGCGCGCAGCCAGTTTTCCAGATGGGGGGCCTCGAAATGGCCCCCCAGGTTTTTAAGCGAAGGGGCGCTCATATCGCGGTTTCCTCGATGCCGTAACGAATCGGCCTGCGCTCGCGGCGTTCCAGGCGGAACCAGTAGTAGCCGTGCGGGCCGAGGCTCAAGAAATATGGCGCGCGCGTCACGCGCGGAAACCGGTTGCCGCTGAGCATCTCGATGGGCTCCGTGCCCTCGTGCGCGGTCAGATCGAGCTCGACGGGCTGAGTGCGCGCCGACAGGTTGGCGACGACCAGCAACGTGTCGTCGCGCCACGCTCTGAGATAGGCGAGGATCGCCTGGTTGCGTGGGCGGAGGAACTCGATCGTGCCGCGACCCCACGCCGGCGAGCGCTTCCGCACCGCGATCAGCCGGCGCATCGTGTTGAGCATGGAGGCCGGGTCCTTTTCCTGCGCGGCCACGTTCACTGCCTGGTAGTGATACGTGGGGTTCGTAATCACCGGAAGATACAGCGCCGCGGGGTCGGCCGACGAAAAGCCGGCGTTGCGGTCGTCGGACCACTGCATGGGCGTCCGCACGCCGTTGCGATCGCCGAGGTACACGTTGTCGCCCATGCCGATCTCGTCGCCGTAGTAGACGATCGGGCTGCCGGGCAGCGTCAGCAGCAGGCAGTTGAGCAGCTCGATGCGCCGGCGGTCGTTGTCCATCAGCGGCGCCAGGCGGCGGCGGATCCCGAGGTTGAGCTTCATCGCGGGATCCGACGCGTAGGCGTAGTACATGTAGTCCCGTTCTTCGTTGGTCACCATCTCGAGCGTCAGCTCGTCGTGGTTGCGCAGGAACAGGCACCACTGGCAGTTGGGCGGAATCGCGGGCGTGTGCGTGAAGATGTCGGTGATCGGCTGGCGGTCCTCACGCCGCACGCCCATGTACAGGCGCGGCATGAGCGGAAAGTGAAAGGCCATGTGGAACTCGTCGCCGTCGGCGAAGTACGGCCGCACGTCCTCGGGCCACTGATTGGCCTCCGCCAGCAGCACGCGGCCGGCGTACTCGGCATCGATGACGCGGCGGAACTCCTTGAGGATCGCGTGCGTCTCCGGCAGGTTCTCGCAGCTCGTGCCCTCGCGCTCGATGAGATACGGCACGGCATCGCAGCGAAAGCCGTCGAGGCCGCGGTCGAGCCAGAAGCGCATGACGTCGAGCATGGCGGTCTTCACCGCCGGGTTGTCGTAGTTCAGGTCGGGCTGGTGGCTGAAGAAGCGGTGCCAGTAGTATTGCTTGGCGACGGGATCGAAGGTCCAGTTGGACTTCTCGGTGTCGGTGAAGATGATGCGCGCCTCACGATACTTGCGGTCGGAGTCGCTCCACACGTAGTAGTCGCGCTGCGGTGACAGCCGATCGGCACGCGCCGCCTGGAACCACGGATGGGCGTCGGAGGTGTGGTTCATCACCAGATCGGCGATGACGCGCAGGCCGCGATCGTGCGCGGCGTCGAGGAATTTCTGGAAGTCCTCCACGGTGCCGTACGAAGGAAGGATGCCGTAGAAGTCGGCGATGTCGTAGCCGTCGTCACGCAGCGGCGAGGGATACATCGGCAGGATCCACAGGCAGTCGACGCCGAGGTCGTGCAGATAGTCGAGCTTGCCGGTGAGCCCCGCGAAGTCACCGACGCCGTTGCCGTCGGCGTCCATGAAGGCCTTCACGTGCACTTCGTAGAAAACCGCGTCCTTGTACCAGTCGCCGTCCGGATGCGGTGGCATCACTTCTTCAACACGAAGATCTGGGCGGGGTCGCGTTGGGGATGGAGCTCGACGTAGCCGCGGGGGCCGTGCCATTCGTAGGTGGCGTCGGAAAATTGCTCGTGCATCAGGTAGGTCGCCTCGGGCGCGATGCCCAGCGCCTCGAGCGGCACGTCCACGACGCACGCGCGCGTGCGCTCGGGATCGAGATTGATGGCGACGAAGACGTGGTCGTCGCCCCACGACTTGCCGTACCAGAGCACCGCCGGATGGTCGGCGTCGTAGAATCG
>Ga0066696_10000702_pt1 | contig 13765 bp, 9 predicted proteins | sample GraSoiAngelo_145_FD_71412 | JGI IMG/M metagenome (GOLD analysis project Ga0066696, IMG submission 71412) | Grasslands soil microbial communities from the Angelo Coastal Reserve, California, USA - 14_1009_05_20cm | ecosystem: Environmental > Terrestrial > Soil > Grasslands | place: USA...
CGCGTCAGACGGCGATGCGCGCGGTTCGATCGAACGCGCGCGGCGAGGCGACGGCCTCGGCCTTCGGGCCGAGCGGCTGATGCGCGGCGATCACCTGCTCGGCCGCGGCGCTCGAGAGCGGACGCGCGAAGAGGTATCCCTGCGCGTGCGTGCACCCGAGGCGCACCAGTTCGCGCGCCTGGCTGTCGCTCTCGATCCCTTCGGCGACGACGCTGGTGTTGAGCGTGCGCGCGAGCGCGAGAATGCTCTCCACGATCGCCGGACGGTCCGACCCGAGGTCGAGGCTCCGCACGAACGAGCGATCGATCTTCAGCGCGTCGACCGGGAACTTGTGCAGGTGGCTGAGCGACGAATAACCGGTGCCGAAGTCGTCGAGGTAAATCTTCACGCCGAAGTCGCGCAGCTCGCTGAGCAGCTTGGCCGCCGACGTCGGGCTGTCCATCAACGCCGTCTCCGTGATCTCGAGGCGGAGATCGCGCGGCTGCAGCTTCGCCGCGTGCACGGTCTGCTCGACCAGGTGCAGGAAGCTGTGCTGCATCAGCTGACGGCCCGACACGTTGACCGTGATGTAGTCGAGGCCCGAGTCCGGGTACTGCCGCCGCCACTCGGCGAAGGCGTGGCACGCCTGCTGGAGCACCCACGTGCCGAGCGACTCGATGAGCCCGAGCTCCTCGGCCATCGGCACGAAGGTCGCCGGCGACACCGGCTCGCCGTTGCGCGTCCAGCGAATCAGCGACTCAAAGCCGACGCACATGCGCGAGGCCAGCAGCACAATCGGCTGGTAGTGCACCTCGAAGTCGTTGTTGTTGATCGCCTGGCGCAGATCGTTCTCGAGGCCGAGGCGATCGCGCGTGCGCGCGTGCATGTCGGCGTCGAACAGCTCGTGCCGCGCCTTGCCGCGCGACTTCGCGTGGTACATCGCCGTGTCGGCGTCGCGCATGATCTCTTCGGGGTTGTCGTAGTGCGACAGGCCGAACGCGATGCCGATGCTCGCCGACGTGAAGACCTCGCGCCCCGCGATCGAGAACGGATCGGCGAACACCTTCTGGATGCGGAACGCGATCGCGTTGGCCTGCTGCGGGTCGCCGATCGCGTTGAGCAGGATGGCGAACTCGTCGCCGCCCAGCCGCGCGAGCGCGTCGCCCTGCCGCAGGCACGACTCGAGCCGCCGCGCCACCGCCGTCAGCAGCTCGTCGCCGACGAGATGGCCCAGGCTGTCGTTCACCACCTTGAAGCGATCGAGATCGAGATAGAGCGCCGCGAACGAGTCGCCGACGCGCTGCCGCTTGACGTCGGCGAGCCGCCGGCCCAGGCGCTCGACGAAATCCGCGCGGTTGCAGAGGCCGGTGAGCGGATCGCGGAACTCCGTGCGCAGCTGCTCCTTCGCCGCAACGCGCTCGGTCGTGTCGGTGAGCGATCCGGCGATGCGCACCGGTTTCTGGTTGGCGGCGCCGCGCGCGGCCACCCCGCGGCACAGGAAGCGCCGATAGGTGCCGTCCTCGTGCCGGATCCGGTGCTCGTGCTCGAGGTGATCGGTCGCGCCGGAGAGGTGCGCGTCGAGCGCCTCCTTGAACGCCGCGACGTCCTCAGCGTGCACGCGCGACAGCCACTGGTCCGCCTTGCCGACGCCGGCGGCGGCCGGCAGGCCCAGCATCGCCTTCCAGCGGCCCGACGCGTAGAACGCCTGCGTGCGGAAGTCCCACTCCCACAAGCCGTCCTGCGCGCCTTCGGCGGCGAGCGTCAACCGCTCTTCGGCGCGTTTGAGCGCCTGCTCGGCCAGCGCGCGCTCGGTGATGTCGAGCCACAGCAGCGTCGCGCCGCCCGCGGCCGGGAGAATCGTCACCTCGAGCACGCGCGCGCGCGTGGGCGACGACAGCGGGAGCGGCGACAGTGATCGCGCGCTGCGGCTCGTCCTCGCCTCGTCGATCGCGCGCGGCAGCGGCGTCTGCGCGAGCGCCGGCACCGCCGACGCGAGCGTGCACCCGACCGCGCGCTCGCGCGGACACTCGAGGAGGCGCTCGAGCGCGTCGTTCCAGACGGTGACGCAGCCGGCGCCGTCGAGGACCGCCATGCCCTGGTTGAGCGAGTCGATCACCTGGCGGCGGCGGTCGTCGGCGGCGGCGCGCGCGAGCGCCGCGGCGTACGCGCGCTGCGCACAGAAGAGCGGAATCGCGGCGGCCGGCAGCAGCTGCCACGCGCCGCGGTTCACGATTTCGACGAGGCCCGCGGCGATGCCGGCGGCGACGAAATACGTCGGCGCGCAGCGCGGAATGGCCGCCATCCAGGATCGATTGAAGGGCTCGTCGTTCACGACCGGCGCGATCGCTTCCGCGACGGCGATCTTCACGAACGCGTAGACACCGACGGCGCCCGCAATCGGCGCCGCCTGCATCGGCCACGCGCTCGCGTCGACGAGGCCGCCGATCGCGCTGTATGCGAGCCAGGCCGCTTCGGTGGCGATGAGGATGCCGCCGCAGCTCACGACCGTTCGGCGCAGCGGGATCAGCCGGTCGGGAAAGGCGATCGCCCGCGCGACGATGCCGATGGCCGCGAGGCCGAGCGCGGCATTGCCGCCAAACAGGATCAGCGCGCAGAGATCGCCGACAAACGACGGCGTCATCGTGCCGCGGTCGTCCGCGCCGGCCGGCGCCGCGGCAACCGTGGCCAGCACGATCGCGGCGAAGACGAGGCCGGCGAATTCGCGGACGTGGTCCGGCTGCGGCCAGCCGTTCAGCGCGAGGAAGACTGCCCCGCCCGTGGCCACGGCGGCAAAGACCGCCACGCGTACATACTGAGAAAACGTGCGCATCAGGAGCTCGTAACTGGCGCTTGGCGAGATAGATCCACCTGATCGCAGGAGCAATGCCCGGACCAGGGCGCGACCTGTGCCCTAACTGAATAACACTGAAGACGTTAAGCGGTATTTTCGCATTTCCCGCGCCGTGTCGCTCGTGTCCCGAACCGGCACACGCTTGCACGAGAATGGCGGTCGGCGACAATGGTGCGGGACGCCATGCAGACACGGGTTCGGGCGGCCGGAATTCTCCTCGCGATCGCGTCGGTTGCCGCGGCGGTCGTCGCCGAGCGGCTCCAGCCGATCGAGAGCCTCGCGCGCGTCCGCGTGATCGTCACGACGAAGGCCGCATCGACGTCGATCACCGCGGCGGGCGCGACGATCGCCAGCTACATCGCGACCGTCGACAGCGGACCCGCATCCGCCACCGTCAGCCGCACCGGCCGCGCGCTGCAATTGACGCGCAACGTCGCCGGCCAGACCGCGGAAGCGCGGTTCGACGTCGTGCTCGCCGACGTCTCGCCCGGCACGCCGATCACCTGGAGCCTCGCCGCCGACTCGAGCGCCGAGACGCAGATCGCGGTGTACTCGCTCGCCGACCTGACGCGTCCGGCGCTCGTCGATCGCTTCAGCGCCACGACATCAGCACAGGTGCCGGCGCAGTTCACGACGGACGCCGCGTTCGTCGCGCGGCCGCCGTCGATTCGCATGACGCCGCTTCTGCCGCGCCTCGTGCTGGCGTTCTACTACCCGTGGTACACCGCCGAGACGTGGAGCGATCCGCAGATGGCGGATCGGCCGCTGCGCATCTACTCCACCGAGGCGCCGCCGGATGTGAACGCGCAGGCGGTCATGGCGCGCGCCGCCGGGATCGACGCGTGGGTGGTCTCGTGGCAGGGGCTCGAGGCGGGCAGCGGTTTCAACGATCGCCGCATGCGCATCGCGCTCGACGCGGCGCGCGCCGCCGGCATGCGCGCCTGCGTGTACACGGAAACCTACGTCGCCAACCCGACCAACGACGCCTCGCGCGGCATCGATCCGCGCACGCTGTTCGAGTGGCTCGCCGACATCGTCGATTTGTACGGCAGCCATCCGGCGTATCTTCGCGTCGGCGGCCGGCCGGTGATCTTCACCTACGCGGCGTCGCTGCTGCCGCAGGCGGACTGGGCCGAGGTGATGGCGCGGCTGCGCACGAGCGGACGCGATCCGCTGATCATCGGCGACTTCGTGCGCTCGACGCTCCTCGAGCCGTTCGACGGCGAGTATCAGTACTCGAACGTCTTCTCGTCAGGCGACGCGCTCGCCGACGTCGTGCGCGCCGAGAGCCTGCGCGTGCGCACGTTCAACCTGCTGCGCGAGGGCGATCGCCGGCGCGTGTGGGTCGCGTCGGTCACGCCGGGCTTCGACGACAGCCACCTCGTCGATCGCAGGACGCCGCGAATCATCGACCGATCGAACGGGGCCGTCTACGACGATCAGTGGTCGAAGGCCGTCGACACCGGCGCCGACTGGGTCGTCGTCACGAGCTGGAACGAGTGGTGGGAGAACACCGAGATCGAGCCGGGCCGGCGCTACGGACGCGCGTATCTCGAGCGGACGAAGTTCTGGGCCGACGCGTTCAAGTCCACGTCCGGCGCGATTCCCGCAATCCGCTAGCGCAATTCCACTTCAGTGGGGCCCGTCTGGTATAGTCCGCCATACCTTCCGACATAGTGCTGTCCGGCGCTCTTCGACTTTCGAAAGGGTGAACGGTGAACGGATATCGAAGCGTGTCGCTGTGCGTCTTGTCGCTGATCATCGCGCTCGGTGAAGTGCCGATGCGGGCTGCGCCCGTCGCGGTTGGCGCGCTGGCGGCCGGCAGCTTCGGCGACGCGAGCGGCCACTCGGCGCAGTCGCATCTGGTCTACGCCGCGAACGCCGGCGTGTGGTGGCTCTTCACGCTGACGTCGAGCGCCGACTCGGTCGGCGGGCCGAACCACATCGTCAAGGCGTACCGATCGTCCTCGCCGGATCTCGCCACGGCAACGTGGACGGCGGCGACCGACAGCCCCGGCGCGACGACGAGCGTGACGAGCGGCTGCGTGAGCTGCTTCATGGGCGGCGGCCGCGCGCTCGGTGTCGCCTACATGAACGTCGGCGGCGCCGATGTGATTCACGCCGAAGTGGCGCTCGCCGCCGATGGACAGGACGGGCTCACCGCGCACATCCGTGCCACGGTCACCGCGACGACGATCGGGTGGGAGAGCTGGAACTATCACGACGAGCCGGCGGCCACGTGGACGCTCCCCCGCAGCGTGGCGCTCGGCGTCTCGACCGGCGGCTTCATCCATTCGGCGGGACCGACGCTGCAGCAGGAAGTGGACGCCAACGCGCGCAAGTCGCTGCACGCCGACACGAGCGCGGCGTGGACGAGTGGATTCTCGTCGGTGGCGGTGATCGACAACAGCATGCCGCACCAGAACAATGCGTTCGCGTTCGCGCCGCTCGCGAGCGACGCGATGCTGGCCGTCTACGACAACGGCGCCGGCACGGAGCCGTCGCTCACGAACCTGCGGTATACCCGATCGAATGCGGACGGCTCGTGGCCCGGCGTCGTCGTTGGGTCGCAGAACGGCGGCGACGGCAACGTGTTCGCGTCGGACGCGACGATCGATCAGAACGACTGGGCGCTCGTCGCGATCGGGCCTGCGGACATCTACGCATTCCGGCGGAACGCCGCCGGCACCGGCGTCGACGCGGCCGTGTACGCGCCGGCGACGAACGCGTGGTCGGCGTTCCCGGCGCCGCCGAACGTCGCACCGGGCCAGGCATTTCCGAGCGGCGCGGGCCTCTTCGGCGCGACCGACGGCGCGAGCATCTGGCTGTTCGCCGTCGGCTCCGACGCGGCGGGCACGATTCTCTCGACGCGGCATGACGCGTCGGGCTGGACGCCGTGGACGGCGGTGCCGGGCACCGACAGCGGCACGCACGCGCGCCGCTACATCGCCGGGTACCCGCGCGTCGCCGCGAATCAAATCGGATTGATGTGGACCGAAGGCAGCGGACCGTACGACGTCGTCGCGACGTCGATGGCCGCCGGCGACAGCGTCGCGCCGCAGGTTGCGGTGACGGCGCCCGCCGACGGATCGACCGTGTCGGGTCCCGTCACCATACAAGCCGACGCGTCGGACAACGTTGCCGTGGCCGGCGTCACGTTTCAGATCGACGGCGCTCCGCAAGGGCCGGTGCAGACGACGGCGCCGTACCAGCTCACGTGGGATTCGACTGCGGTGCCAAACGGCACGCACACGATCGCGGCCGTGGCCGCCGACGCCGCCGGCAACACGAGCTCGGCGAGCGTGACGGTCAGCGTCTCCAATCAACCCGACACGACGCCGCCGACGCTCACGAACGTGACGGTCTTCTCCGTGACCGCGACGTCGGCGTCGATCAGCTGGACGACCAGCGAGCGCGCGACGAGCCGCGTGGACTTCGGCGAGACGCTCGCCTACGGCGCCGCCTCGAGCGACGCGGCGCTGACGACGGCGCACGCGCTGACGATGACCGGGCTGCGATCGGGAACGACGTACCACTCCCTCGCGTCGTCTGCCGACGCGGCGGGTAACGTCGGAGCGGCGACCGACGGAACGTTCACGACGCCGGCCGTCGATACGACGCCGCCGGCCGTCTCGATTGCCGCGCCGTCGAACGGTGCGACGGTGTCCGGTACCGTCAACGTCTCGGCGAACGCGACCGACGACACGCGCGTCGCCGGCGTGCAGTTCCTCCTCGACGGCGCGAACCTGGGCGTCGAGGTGACCGCAGCGCCGTACACGATCGCGTGGACGACGACGACGGCCGCCAACGGCGCGCACGCCCTCACCGCTCGCGCGCGCGATGCGGCAGGCAATCAGGCGACGTCGGCCGCGGCGACCGTTGCCGTCGCCAACGTCACACCGCCGTCGGTCGACTTCGTCGTTTCGGCCGATCAGACGAATTCGAGAACGGTGAGGACGAACAAATTCTCGACGACGACGGCGAACGAGCTGCTGCTCGCGTTGGTCGGCGCCGGCGACGCGGGGGGCGCGAACAGCGTGACGAGCGTCAGCGGCGGCGGCCTCGCGTGGACGCTCGTGCTGCGCACCAGCGCGCAGCGCGGCTCCGCGGAAATCTGGCGCGCGTTCACGGCCGTTCCGCTGAGCAACATGGTCGTCCAGGCGCAGCTGGCGCAGGGCGCGCCCGCCTCGCTCACCATCGTCGGCGTCTCGCGCGTCGACACGTCGGCGGGCAACGGGGCGGCCGCGATTGGCGCGGCCGCATCGGGCAGCGCCGGCGCCGGCGCTCCGTCGGCGGCGCTCGTCACGACGCGCAACAACTCGCTGGTCTTCGGCGTCGGCAACGACGGGACGGCCTCGGCGCCGCGGTCGGTCGGATCGGGCCAGACGCTGCTGCATCAGTTCCTGAGCGGCAGCCGGACGGCCTGGATGCAGCAGATCACGAGTCCGGTCGCGGCGAGCGGCACGACGGCGATCGTCAACGACGTCGCGCCGATCGCCGATCGCTACAACCTGACGATCTGCGAGGTGCGCGGACGGCTGCAGTAGCGCGCGAGCCGCCGCCGGCCGACGCGCCGCATCTCTCTCGCAGCCTCTCGCGACGCGATCTGATCGTCTACGGCCTGCTGTTCATCGGTCCGCTCGCGCCGGTCGGCGTCTTCGGCGTGCTCGACGCGCGCACGAACGGCGCCGTGGCGCTCGTCTACGTGCTCGCGACGATCGCGATGGCGTTTACCGCGTGGTCGTACGCGGAGATGTCCGCCGCCATTCCGCACGCCGGCTCCGTCTTCGCGTACGTCACGCAGGGCATCGGCCCGAGAGCCGGCTTTCTCGCCGGCTGGATGGCGATGCTCGACTACCTGCTCATTCCGTCTGTCGCGTATCTGTTCTCCGGGATCGCGCTCCACGCGCTGGTGCCGGCGATTCCGGCCTGGGCGTTCACCATCGCCGCGTTCGCGATCACGACCTCGCTCAACCTCGCCGGCGTCGGCGTGGCCGCGCGCGCGGGCTTCGTCGTCCTCGCCGCCGAGATCGCGATGCTGGCGGCGTTCGTCGTCTCCGCGATCGTCGTGCTCGCCGTCCATGGGCCGGCGCGACCGTGGTCGGCGCCGCTTGCCGGCATGGCCGACGTGCGCGTGGGCACGATCGCGGGCGGCGTGTCGATCGCCGTGCTCTCGTATCTCGGGTTCGACGCGATCGCGTCGTTCGCAGAGGAATCGTCGGGCGACTCGCGGCAGGTCGGCTCGGCGATTTTCTTCTGTCTCGCGGCGGCCGGCGTGCTGTTCGTGGCGCAGTCGTACCTCGCCGCCGTGCTGAGCCCGATCGATCCGGCGGCGCTCGCCGCGCGGCCGGCCGCGCAGGGGACGGCGTTCTACGATCTCACGCGGCAGGCCATCGGGCCGCCGCTCGCCACTGCGCTTGCGGCGACGAAGGCGATCGGTCCGGCGTTCGCCGCGATGGCGGGCCAGGCCGCCGCGGCGCGGCTGCTGTTCGGGATGGCGCGCGACGGCGGCCTGCCGCGCGCGCTCGCCACGATCGATCGCCGCCGCGGTGTGCCGCGCGCGGCGCTCCTCAGCGCCGGCGCGCTGACGCTCGTCGTCGCGGTGTGGGCCGCGCGGCGCGACGATGGACTCGACATGCTCGTGTCGATCGTGGACGTTGGCGCGCTCGCGGCGTTCACGCTGCTCCACGCGTCGGTCGTCGGCTATTTTCTCGTGATGCGCAAAGGCGCCGCGCGGGCGGCGCATGGCATCGTGCCGCTCGCGGGCGCGGCGATCACCGTATCGGTGCTGGCCGCCGCGAGCGCGGCGGCCACGCGTGCCGGCATCGTGTGGCTCGCCGCCGGCGTGATTACGGCACTTTATCGAGCCCCTCGGTCATCTCGATATATGTCCCCCACGGATCGGTGATGAACGCGATCGCGATGCCGAGCGCCGGCACTTTCCGGTAGGGCACGGCGAGTTTGATCCCGTCGGCTTCGAGCTTCTTGCAGAACGCCTCGAGGTCCTTCACCTCGAAGCCGATGTGATCGAGCGCGCGCCCCTGCGTGCCGACCACGGGATCGGCCGACGGCGAGAAGTTCAGCGCCACGCCGGGCAGATCGGCCGCCGGAAACGCGCCGCCGCTGCGCGGCTTCGCGCCGAACGTCTTCACGTACCACGCCTGCATGTCGGTGTTCTTCGGGTTGAAGAAGTGGACGTGGTGCAGCGCGATCGGGATCGTCTGCTGCTTCGCTTCGACGAACTCCACTTTCACGTCGTCCGGGCCGAGCGCGAACGCGATCGACGCGCCGCCCGGCTGCAGCGGACCGGCGATGTCGTCCTTCACCTCGCGGCCCGGCGCTTCGGTGCTCGTGATCATCTGGAAGCCGCCGGCCTTGACCTTGTCGACCATCTGCCGCAGGTTCGGCACGGAGAAGCCGATGTGGTTCACGGTGGTTCCGCGCGTGCCGCCCGCGGGCGCCTGGTTGGTGCGGAAGAAGATCAGCACGTTCGGGAACTCGACGATCTCGGCGTTGTTGGTGCCGATCGTGATCGCCTTGCCGCCGAGCGTGTCGACGAAGAATTTCTTCTGCGCCGCCATGTTCGTCGTGTTCAAGTGATGGTGGCCGTACACGATCGGGCCGTTTTTGGCCGCCGCGAGCTGCGCGGAAGCGTTCGACGCAGACGCCAGCACCAGCAGCGCCGCGGCGATCGACGCGATGCGCGTTCGTTTCATTCCTCTCCTCCAGTCGCGCGAGCTCACGTTTCCTTCCAGGGGTTGGTGGCGAACACCGCCAGCTCCGGCCACAGCGCGCGGCGGGGCATGTCGAGCGCGGCCATGATTGTCGCGGCGATGTCGGCCGCATACAGCTTGTTCGGGTTGTTGCGCCCGGTGGCGCCGCCGAAGTGCGTCTGCACTTCCGATGGGCAGACGCAGGTGACGCGAATGCCGTGCGGCCGCAGCTCCGCCTGCCAGCACTGGCTGATGCCGCGCACCGCCCACTTGCTCCCCGCGTACGCCGTCGCCGCGGGCGCGCCTTTCATCCCGGACGTCGAGGCGATGTTCACGATGTCGCCCGCGCCTCCTGCCTTCAGGAGCGGCACGACGCGATTGGCGATGTCCACGAGGCCGAAGACGTTCGTCTCGAACATCTTCCGCATCGCGTCGACGTCCATCGCGCCGATCTCCGCCCGGTAGGCGTACGCGGCGTTGTTGACGAGGACGTCGACGCCGCCCATCCGGTCGCGACACGCGTCGACCGTGCGCGCGTTGTCGGCGCTCACCGAGACGTCGGCGCGCAGCCCGTGCGCGCCGGTCTTTTTCGCCACCGCGTCGATCAGCGGCTCGTTGCGTCCGGTGAAGACGACCGCATGGCCGGCCGCGCGCGCCTGCTCGACGATTGCCGCGCCAATCCCCTGGCTGCCGCCGGTGACGAGAAACCGCCGCTGGTCCATCGATTCCTTCCTTCGCCCTACTTCGCGCCTTTCAGCTGCGCGTAGACCATGCTCACGAACCGATCGGCGCTCGTGCCCGCGCCGGCCCGCTCGAGCCCGCCGGGCACCTTCGCGTCGTACGGCGCCGTCACCTTCGCGGCGAGAACGTCCTGCTCGCTCTTGCCCTGTGCGATCAGCTGCTGCACGCGCGCCTGCACGGCGCGAATCATGTCGCGGTAGGGCACGATCTCCGATCGCGTGATGATCGTGCCGTGGCCGGGGACGAGCTTCGTCGTCGGCCCGGCGAGCGCCATTGTCGCCTCGAGCGCCTCGAGCGCGCCTTTCAGCGTGCCGCCGTTGTTCGTGTCGATGAACGGGTAGCCGTAGTTGCGATAGAAGTCGCCGATCATGATCGCGTCGGCGTGTTCGAACCTGATCATCGTGTCGCCGCCGGTGTGCGCGGCCCGCACCGGAATCAGATCCACGATCTCGCCGTTCATGTAGAGCTTCACAGGCTCGCCCATGCCGTAGGTCACCGTCGGCAGCCGCGCCGGATCGCGCGCGGGCGGCGCGCCGCCGGGCGCCACCGCCGGCGGGCGCGACATCTCTTCACGCAGCTCTTCGCGCGCGATGAGCACCGCGCCCATCTTGACGAAGTTCGCGTTCCCAGCCGTGTGGTCGCCGTGCAGGTGCGTGTTCGCGATGAAGCGGATCGGCGCCGGGCTGATCTTCCGGATCGCGGCGACGACCTTGTCGGTGAGCGGCGCGTACTGCGTGTCGACCATGAAGATGCCGTCAGGCCCGGCGAGCACGCCAATGCGCCCGCCGGCCGCGTCCTGGTGGCCCGGGTCCGCGCCGGCCGATCCGGAGAGCAGATAGAGGTTGGGCGCGACCTGCTCGGTGAGGATCTCGATCTTCGCGTAGTCGATGCCCTGCCCTTGTGCGGCGACGACGGCCGTCAAGGCCGCGGTGCAGGCCGCGAGCGCGAGCGCGTGTGATGTGGAGTTCATGCGTGCCGCTCCGGTACGGGGACATCGTGCCCCGTTGGAGCGGCAGCATACTCGATCGTGCGGGCGTTCAGCCTCGCCGGCGACCCTGAAAGGGTCGCCCTACAGGCTACGCCGGCGACCCTGAAAGGGTCGCCCTACAGGGTACGCCGGCGACCCTGAAAGGGTCGCCCTACAGGCTACGCGGGCGACCCTGAAAGAGTCGCCCTACAGGGTGCGTCGGCGACCCTGAAAGGGTCGCCCTACAAGGCACACCGGCGATCCTGAAAGGGTCGCCCTGCTAGCGAGCGGCGCAGCTCTGGGCGATCACCTGCACGGTGTCGACGGTCATGTGGCGGGCGCCATTGTCCGGCGTGGCGCTCGCAACCGTCGTGCTGTTCGCGCGCACGTCTTCGCGCGTGCTCGCCGAGCCGCCGGACGCGGCGCCAGCGGCGCCCGTGCCGGCGGGCTGCGCAGCGTCGATGTGTCCGGTGACGCGCACCTTCGTGTTCACGCTGGATTGCGCGTCGGCCGGAACGCCGTCGAGCTCGACGCGCGATCCGGCGCTCAGCAGCGGCCCGCCCGACGCGCCCGCGCCGTTTGCGCCGACGCCGCCCGATTCCACGGTCGCGTCAGCCAGGATGTAATGCGCGTTCGCCGCGCGGCCGTGCCGCTGCGCTTCGTCGGCGGTGCCGCTCGACGGCCTCGCGCTCGGTGCGCTCTCGACGGATCCCGCCGTGCCGGTCGCCTGCGCGGGCGCCGCTTCGCGAAGACAGCCGACGAGCGTGACCGCAGCCTTTTCGCCGGCCGCAGATGTGGCTGGCACGCTCGTCGCCGATCCAGCCGGCGCGGCCCCAGCCGGCTTCGACGCATCGTTCTCGGTCTGCGATGGCCCGCAAGCGACAGTGAAAATCGTCGCGCTGATGAGTAGCGTTCGCGTCACGGCAACCTCCCCATCGAGGCGTTGTGCAAGCGATGTTCCGCGGCGTCATCGCGGCAGCATGCGGTCGTCAGTCCGTGACGGCTCCGTAAATAAGGGAGGGGCACGCTCGACTGTTGAAACCCGACAGACGCTCGCGGGCGTGCCCCCTACAATCGCAGGCTGGAACTTGTCCGCTGATCTTTAGGGAGGGCCGTGCCGGACGAAGGCGTCCGCGCGAACCAGCAAAGGTGGACCGCAAGCAGAGCGTTCTGATTGCCGACGCAGACGAGGATACCCGCGGGTTGTACGGAGTAGCGCTGCGTCTTGCCGGCTTCGACGTGATGGAGGCGGCCGATGGGCGCTCCGCGCTGACACGCGCCCTCGTCGACGCGCCCTCGCTGGTCCTCACCGAGCTCGCGCTGCCGTTCATCGATGGCTACGCGCTGTGCGAGATTCTGCGCCGCGACGCGGCGACGCACGCGGTCGCGATTCTCGCGGTCACGACCGAAACGCGGCTGACGCAGTTGGCGCGGATTCGCGCGGTCGGCGCGCAGGCCGTGCTGGTGAAACCGGCCGCGCCGGACGCCGTCCTCGATGAAGTCCGGCGGCTCCTCGCCGACCCCCCGCGCGCCGCCGGCACCGCGGCGGCCGAGCACGTCGCGCCGGCAGTGGCCACGCCGCCGTTTGGAGGCGACGCCATCGACGGGCAGCCGTTACCGCGCGTGAAATCACACGCCAGCTTCCGGACGACGGTGCACCTGGTCGATCCGCTCGCGCTCCATTGTCCGAACTGCGACCGCCCGCTAAGGTACGACCACACGAACGTCGGCGGCGTCAACGAGCAGCACGCCGAACAGTGGGATTATTACATCTGCGCGTCGTGCGGGACCTTCCAGTACCGGCAGCGGACGCGGAAGCTCCGCTTCGTGGATCATCGAACCTCGCGCGCCGGCGACTCGTAACGGCGGCGGTCAGCTGACGACGGCCTCCAGCGGATCTCCAGGTATCTTCAGATCGGGCATTGGCCTTCCGAGGAAGAGGCGCCGGCACGCCATGCCGATCCACCGCGCCCAGCGCGCCGATCGCTGGACGCGCGCGCTGTCGGTCGCGATGCCGGTATTGGCGTACATCTGCCGGTACAGCTTCGAGATGAGCACGAACGCGATTCGCGCGCGGACGCTCCGGACGACGCGCGAGCGCCCCCAGACGTGCTTGATGCTGTAGAAGCGGTCCCACGCCCGCTGCGTGCCCACGCGGATCTGCTCGAGCGACATCGTCGGATGCGCCGCGTACAGGCGCGGGCGCTGTTCCTCCGGGATCAGCCAGTGCTGCGTGATCGGCACGCCGTCGACTTTGGTGTCGCTGTTCTTCGTGTCCTTCGCCCACTTCTCGAAATCGAGCGTGCCCGGGAAGGGTGTCAGCAGGACGAATTGCGCGAAGGTGATGTCCGCTTTTTCCGCCAGCGCGACCGTCGCGGCGAACGTGGCCTTCCGATCGCTCGGCAGCCCGAAGATGAAGGACCCGAGCACGTGGACACCGTGCGTGCGGAACTGCTTGAGGCGGGCGATGAGCTCGTCGCCCGCGAGGTTGAAGCCCTTGTAGACGTCCTTGAG
>Ga0066696_10000714_pt1 | contig 13696 bp, 10 predicted proteins | sample GraSoiAngelo_145_FD_71412 | JGI IMG/M metagenome (GOLD analysis project Ga0066696, IMG submission 71412) | Grasslands soil microbial communities from the Angelo Coastal Reserve, California, USA - 14_1009_05_20cm | ecosystem: Environmental > Terrestrial > Soil > Grasslands | place: USA...
TCGGTCTTCAGCTTCGGCGAGCTCGGCTTTCAGGAGTTCGAGACGACGAAGTTCCTCACCGCGATCCTGCGGCAGAACGGCTTCACGGTGCAGGAAGGCGTCGCCGGCATCCCGACCGCATGGACCGCGCGGTGGGGATCGGGCAAGCCGGTGATTGCGCTCGGCTCCGACGTCGACTGCATTCCGCAGGCGTCGCAGAAGCCCGGCGTCGCATGGCACGATCCGATCATCGAAGGCGCGCCCGGGCACGGTGAAGGGCACAACTCGGGGATGCCGCTCCAGATCGCGGCGGCGCTCGCCGCCAAGAAGGTCATGGAGCAGCAGCATCTGCAGGGGACGCTGATGCTGTGGCCCGGGATCGCGGAGGAGCTCGTCGGCACGAAGGCGTACTACGTGAGGGCGGGGCTGTTCAAGGACGTCGACATCTCGATCTTCGCGCACGTCGGCGACAACCTCGGCGTCTCGTGGGGCGACGGCACGCAGAACGGCCTCGTCTCAGTCGAGTACAGCTTCAAAGGCGAGAGCGCGCACGCGGCGAGCGCGCCGTGGCGCGGCCGTTCGGCGCTCGACGCCGTGGAGCTGATGGACGTCGCCTGGAATTTCCGCCGCGAGCACCTCCGCATCCAGCAGCGGTCGCACTACGTCATCACCAACGGCGGCGATCAGCCCAACGTCGTCCCGCCGAACGCCTCCGTCTGGTACTACTTCCGCGAGACCGACTACGCGCACATCAAGGAGATGAACGAGATCGGCGACCGCATGGCGAAGGCGGCCGCGATGATGACCGACACGACGGTGTCGATGCGCATCCTCGGATCGGCGTGGCCGGGCCATTTCAACAAGACGATTGCCGAGGTGATGCACGCGAACATCGAGAAGGTCGGGCTGCCGCAGTGGTCCGAGGCGGATCAGACGCTGGCCAGGGCGCTGCAGCGCGAGCTGAAAGTGCCGGAAGTCGGCATGGCGACGAAGCTGCAGCCGCTCGGCGGCCGCGAGGCGATTCCCGACGAGGAGAAGCGCGGCGGCGGCTCGGACGACATCGGCGACATCTCGTGGAACGTGCCGACGGTGACGCTGCGCTATCCCTCGAACATGGCGGCCGGCCCGGGCCACAACTGGGCGAACGCGATCTCGATGGCGACGCCGATCGCGCACAAGGGCATCCAGGCGGGCGCCAAGGTCGTGGCGCTGACGGTGATTGATTTCCTGATGAAGCCCGAGCTCGTTGCGCAGGCGTGGGATTACTTCCGGAACGTGCAGACGAAGACGACGAAATACGTCCCGCTGATGCGCCCCGAGGACAAGCCGGCCATCTGGCTGAACGAGCAGACGATGGCGAAATATCGGCCGGAGATGAAGAAGTATTACTACGACCCGACGAAGTACAAGAATTACCTGGACCAGCTCGGGATCAAGTACCCCACGGTTCGGTAGGCCGCGCCTCCGGTAGCGCAGGCCTTCAGGCCTGCCCACGGCCGCACGGCGTTTCACGACTTAACCGGCTCAGCGGCAGGATAGAATGGTCACCATGAAAACAGCTGTTCTCGCCGCGATCGCAGCGATGGCCGCGCTCGCGCTGCCCGCCGCGGCATCGGCCGCCGACGGCAAGGCGGCGCCGACTTTCGCGAAGGACGTCGCGCCGATTTTCTACAAGAGCTGCGTCGAGTGCCATCGTCCGACGATGTTCGCGCCGATGTCGCTCGTCACCTACGACGAGGCGCGGCCGTGGGCGCGCTCGATCAAGCAGCGCGTCGTCGCGCGCGCGATGCCGCCGTGGGGCGCCGACGCGCCGCGGGGCCTCTTCAAGAACGATCCGTCGCTCACCGACGAGGAGATCGACACGATCGCGCGCTGGGTGGACGGCGGCGCGCCGCGTGGCGACGACACGGATCTGCCGGCCACGCCGCAGTTCGCCGAGGGCTGGACGATCGGCAAGCCGGACGTCGTCTTCACGATGGAAGAGGAGTTCCAGATTCCGGCCGAGGGCGCGATCCCGTATCAGTACCTGCGCGTGCCGACGCACCTCACCGACGACAAGTGGATCCAGGCGCTCGAGATTCGTCCCGGCGCCTCGGCGCAGGTGCACCACGTGATCGCGTTCACGCAGCCGGCGGGCTCGCCGATCAACGGCAACGGCGTCCTCGGGCCGACCAACATCGGCGGCACGACGCCGAACAAGCCGGGCATCCGCTATCCGGAGGGCGTCGGGCGGCTGCTGCGCGGCAACTCCGACATCATCCTGCAGATACACTACACGACCAACGGCAAGGCGACGACCGACCGCACGCGCGTCGGGATCATCTACGCGGCGCAGCCGCCGGCGAAGCTCGCGGCCGGCGGCATGGTGCTGCAGCCGCGCTTCGTCATCCCGGCCTACGACGGCAACGCGGAGGTGAAGGGGACGACGAAGCTGCAGCGCGACACCCTCGTGACGACGCTCACGCCGCACATGCACGTGCGCGGGAAGGACATGACCTACATCGCGCACTACGCGGACGGGACATCCGAGACGTTGCTGGCGGTGCCGAAGTACGACTTCAACTGGCAAATCACCTACGAGCTCGCGAAGCCGAAGGTGCTGCCGAAAGGCACCGAGGTCGAGGTGATCGCGCACTACGACAACTCGCCGACCAACAAGTTCAATCCGGATCCGTCGAAGGACGTGCGCTGGGGCGATCAGACGTGGGAAGAAATGATGATCGGCTTCTTCGGCGTCGTCGTCGATCGGCCCGTCGTCGCGACGCAGCCGCAGCCGTAATGTCTTGGGCACTAGGGACTCAAGGTCTACGTTTAACCCTGAGTTCCTCAGTCCCCTAGTCCCCAGTCCCCAGTCCCAAGTCCCGACGCCGTGAGTCCGCGTGTTAGCATCCGCGGATGCGACACACCGCGGTCCTCATCATTTCGCTCTCTGCTGCGGCGGCGGCGATCGGCGCCGCGCCCGCCGCTCCAACCGCGCGGCCGCTCGCCGTTGACGGCCTGCGCGAGCCGGTCGACATGCTCCGCGATCGCTGGGGCATCAATCACATTTACGCCAACAACGAGGACGACCTGTTCTTCGCGCAGGGCTACGCCGCGGCGCGCGATCGGCTGTTCCAGTTCGAGATCTGGCGTCGCCAGGCGACCGGCACCGTCGCGGAGATTCTCGGACGCAAGGAGCTGAAGCGCGACATCGGCACGCGGCTGCACCGCTTCCGCGGCGATCTGAAGGCGGAGTTGAACTGGTACCACCCGCACGGCGAGGCGATCGTCACGAGCTACGTGCGCGGCGTGAACGCCTACATCGCCGAGGCGCTGAAAAAGCCGGAGGCGCTGCCGGTGGAGTTCTCGGTCCTCGGCATCAAGCCGGCGCCGTGGACGCCCGACGTCGTCATCTCCCGCCACAACGGGCTGCTCGCGAACATCGGCGAAGAGGTGAACCTCGCGCAGGCGGTGCGCCTGCTCGGCGCGGACGCCGTGAAGGATCTCGAGTACTTCCACGGCGATCCGAACATCACGCCCGACCCGGCGATCGATCTGTCGCTCGTCAACGCGTCGATCCTCGAGCTGTACAACGCGTTCCGCCGGCCGATCGCGTTCGGCGGCGCCGCGCCCGAGCCGCCGTCCGCGCTCGAGCTGAGCGAGCGGCGGGAGGACATCGGCAGCAACAACTGGGTCGTGAGTGGGCGGCTGACGCAGAGCGGCTACCCGATGATGATGAACGACCCGCACCGCACGCAGAGCGCGCCGTCGCTGCGCTACTGGGTGCACCTGGTCGCGCCCGGCTGGAACGTGATCGGCGGCGGCGAGCCGGTGCTGCCGGGCGTCTCGATCGGCCACAACGAGTACGGCGCGTGGGGGCTGACGATCTTCGGATCGGACAGCGAGGATCTCTACGTCTACGACACGAATCCGGCGAACCCGAATCAGTACCGCTATCGCGGCGCGTGGGAGGACATGCGCGTCGTGAAGGACACGATTCCGGTGAAAGGCGAGTCGCCGGCGGCCGTCGAGTTGAAATTCACGCGGCACGGCCCGGTGCTGTCGGAGGATCCGGCGCATCACAAGGCATACGCGCTGCGCGCCGCGTGGATGGAGCCGGGCGCCGCGCCGTATCTGGCGAGCCTGCGGATGGACCAGGCGAAGACGTGGGAGGAGTTCGTCCAGGCGTGCACCTACAGCCGCATTCCGTCGGAGAACATGGTGTGGGCGGATCGCGCCGGCCACATCGGCTACCAGGCGGTTGCCATCACGCCGCTGCGGCCGAACTGGTCCGGCCTCGTGCCGGTGCCCGGCGACGGCCGCTACGAGTGGAACGGCTACCTGCCGATCAACGCGCTGCCGCACGTGTCGGATCCGCCGAAGGGATATGTCGCGACGGCGAACAACTATTTGTTCCCGCCCGATTTCCCGTACAGGGAAGCGCTGCACTACACGGGCACCGATCCGTACCGCGCGTCGCGCATCAGCGAGGTGCTCGGCTCGGGCCGCCTCCATACGGTCGCCGACATGGTGCGGCTGCAGAACGACAACGTGTCGCTGCCGGCGCGGAGCCTCGTACCGCTGCTGCGGGGCGCGGCCGTGAGCGGCGACGCGCTGAAGGCGCGCGACCTGCTCCTCGCGTGGGACGTCAGCGTCGACGCCGACTCGATCGCCGCCGGGATCTACGAGATGTGGCAGCGGCGGCTGACGGCGAACGTCAGGAATCTGCTCGTGCCGAAGGAGGCGCAGGCCTTCATCGGCCAGCCGAGCATGAAGCGCGTGATCGACTGGCTGCACGCGCCAGACGGCCGCTTCGGCGCCGATCCGGCGAAAGGCCGCGACGAGCTCCTCGCGCGCAGCCTCACCGAAGCGGTGGCGGAGCTCGCGAAGAAGCTCGGGCCCGAGATCGCGGCCTGGACGTGGGGACAGGACAACTATCACCACGCGCTCATCCGCCATCCGCTGGCTGACGCCGCGCCGGCCGACGTGCGCGCGCGATTGAACGTCGGCCCCGTCCCGCGCGGCGGCGACAGCTACACGGTGAGCGCGACGGGCAACGCCGACAACCAGACTTCCGGCGGCTCGCTGAAGATCATCGCGGACACGGAGAACTGGGACAATTCGCTCGGCCTCAACAATCCCGGGCAGTCCGGCGATCCGGCGAACCCGCACTACCGCGACCTGTTCGAGATCTGGTCGCGCGGGCGGTACTTCCCGATCTTCTACACGCGCGCGAAGATCGAATCGGTCACCGAAGAGCGCACGGCGATGACGCCCGCGCCGCATCCCGCGACGGCGGCGCGGTAGGCTGGGCAGGCCGGGCAGGCCGGGCGGGCCTGGTGGGTCGGGTGGTTCAGGTGGGTCGGGTGGGTTCGTGTAGGGCGACCCTTTCAGGGTCGCCGCGGCGAGGCTGAAAACGTCGCCCTACACGTGGCAAGTGGCGCTTCCGCATCGCGCCGACGCCTATCCGCCCTCGTCGGCCGACGGCCCGTAGATCGCCGGCACGGGGACGTCGTTGAGCCGCAGGTAGAGGCTCAACTGGCCGCGGTGGTGAATCACGTGGTGCAGCACGAAGCTGCGAAACGCGGCGGCGCGCGGGACCGAGAACACCTGGTGGCCGCCGCGCAGCAGCGTCCAGGGCGATTGGTACTCGCCGTCGGTCTTGTCCATCGCGGCGCGCGTCTCGCGGCACACCGCGTCGAACGTGCTCAGGATGTCGGCGCGCGAGGCCTTCTCCGCCGCCGGCGGCGGCGCGCCGACCAGATCGAAGGACGCGTCGTTCAGGATGCGTCCGCCCCACGACGGGATCGTGCTCAGATGCGTGGCGAGGCCGCCGAGCGTCATCGATCGCGGATGCGGCCTCCATCCGAGCCGGTCGTCCGGCAGCCGCTCGAGCAGCCGCCGCGTCGTCCCCATCTCGTGATCGAAGTCGGCGAGGAGCCCGTCTTTGATCGTCATCCGAATAGTCTAGAACGAGGAGAACGCAAAGCCGGCAAAGGCCGCGAAGCCGGCCAAGGCGCCTCTGCGCTTCGCGATCTTTGCCTTCTTGGCGTTCTTGTATGTGTCTCGCTGAGCGCGTGTCGTCGCGCGGAGGCGCCGCCGCCGCCGCTTGCCGCGCAGACGTCGGGGACGCTGCAGATCTTCGGGCTGTCGGCGCCGGTACGCGTCGTGCGCGACCGCGCCGGCATCCCGCACATCTACGCACAGAGCCGCGACGATCTGTTCTTCGCGCAGGGGTTCGTGCAGGCGCAGGACCGTCTGTTCCAGATGGATCTGTGGCGGCGCTCGGCGCAGGGGCGCCTGACGGAAGTGCTGGGTCCGAACTTCGCCGAGCGCGACGCGATGACGCGGCGGCTGCAGGCGCGCGTCGATCCCGCCGACGACCGGGCGCGCGCCGATCCCGACGCGCGCGCGATTGCGCAAGCCTTCGTGCGCGGGATCAACACGTGGGTCGCCCGCGCACGGGCGGCGCCGCCGGAGGCGTTCGCGCTCGCCGGCTGGAAACCGGACCTGTGGTCGCCCGACGATCTGCTGAACCGCACCGATGCGTTCGTCGCGAGCCGCGACGGGGTGGAGGAGATCTTCCGCGGGCGACTTGTCGATGCGGTCGGCCTCCGCGCCGCGCGATCGCTCGCGCCCGACGATCGCGTCGGCGACGTGCCGCCCGGTCTCGATCCGGCGACGCTCAGCCCTGTCGTCGCCGATGCCATCCGCAGCGTCGGCGCGCCGCCGTTCTTCCTCGGGCTCTCGAAGCCGGTGCGCGATGCGCCTGCCGGTCCGCTCAATCGCGATGTGCCGCTCGATGCGCGAGACGCGGCGATACCGTCGCGCCGATATCTCGTGCACCTCTCGGCGCCGGGGCTGAACGCGATTGGCGCAACGGCGCCGTGGCTGCCCGGCGTGGCCGCCGGGCACAACGCGCGCGTCGCGTGGGACGTGGAGCCGGCAACGGCCGACACCGAGGACGTCTACGTCGAGAAGCTGAACCCCGCGAACGCGCACCAGGTGGACGACAACGGCCGCTGGTCCGACACGACGATCGTGAAGGACGCGCTCATCATCCGCGGACGTGCGGCGCCGTTTCCCTTCGATCGCGAGTACACGCGCCACGGCGTCGTCGTCGCCGTGGATCGCGAGCGGCAGCTCGCGTTCGTCGTCCGGTGGAGCGGGGCGGAAGCGGGCGCCGCCGCCGGCCTGCATGGGCTGGCGCTTCTCCGCGCGGCCTCGTCGGGCGACGTCCGCGCCGCGATCGAGAACTGGCGCACGCCGCCCGAGCGTGTGTCCTACGCGGACGTCGCCGGCGATCGCGGCGTCGAGGTCGCGGGCCTCGTGCCGGTCCGGCGCGGCTCCAGCGGATCGCTTCCGGCGCCGGCGTGGAACGGCGCCAACGACTGGATCGAGTGGGAGCGGCCATCTGCCGCGGGTGAGGAGGGCAGGCTGGCCCGGCTCGCGCGCAATCATCCCGATCGCGCCGATGCGCTGATTGCCGAACTCCGGCGCGTCCCCGCCGCGCCTGCCGCTGATCGAATCGCGAACGAGCGCGCGCTCGTCGATCGCGCGCTCGCCGATGCGGCGCGCATGGATGGCACGGCAGCCTCGCCCGTCGTGTTCAGACACCCGCTCGCGATCACCGCGGCCGCGCGGCGGCGCTTCGATATCGGTCCGCTGACGCCCTCGTCGCCGCGCGCGGCGGCGTTTGCGATCGCATTCGATCCCTCCGATTGGGATCGCTCCACGGCGATCGCGGCGCCGGGGCAATCCGAGTCGCCCGACAGCGCGCACTACGCGGACCTCGCGCGGCTGTGGGCGTCGGGCGGATCGATTCCGCTGCCGTTCACCGATGCGGCCGTGCAGCGCGCGGCGGAGTCGACCCTCGTCCTCGTGCCGCCCCGCTGATCGCCAACGACGCGACGGATTCTTCGTGTCTTCGTGTGTGCTTCGTGTCTTCGTGAAAGGACGTCACTCTAGCGATCGAGCAGCCGTGCGCTCAGGAAGCCGCGGCGCCCGTCGTTCTGCGCCGGCTGCAGGCGCAGGACGTCGCAGAGGAAGTCGTAGATCTCGACGTTCTCGAACGCTGGCACGACGACGCCTCGGCGTATCCGCGGTCCGGCTGCGACGAAGAGTGCGCCCATCAGGCGGTCGCGCGGCTCGAAGCCGTGCGTCGCTCCCTGCAGCGGCCGCTCCGCGAGCCGCGCGCGCGTCGTCACCGCCCATCCCTGCTTCGGAATGCCGATGATCGGCGCGATGCGCGCGTTGCCCCGGTAGTGCAGACGCGCGGGCACCTCTTCACGCCGATAGACGGCGAGCGCGGGATGCCTGTCGTGAAGCCTGCGGTAGAGCGCGGCGACGTCGCCGTCTCTCGGGGCCGCCGCGAGCAGACCGCCGGTTTCGGTGAGGTCGATCGCGGCGGGATCGACGTAGTCGTCGAGGTACACGACGCGATCGGGAGACAGCGGCGCCATCCCGTGATCGGAGACGACGACGATCGTCGTGCGATCGTCGAGGCCGAGGCGAGCGATGCCGTCGATGAGCTGGCCGAGCGCGGCATCGAGATGCGCAATCGCGGAGGCGAACGCCGGCGAATCGAGGCCGTGATCGTGGCTCGCGGTGTCGACCTCCTCGAAATACAGGCTGACGAACGCGGGCCGCGCCTCGTCCGGCCGCGCAAGCCAGTCGAGCGCCTGGTTCACGCGCGCCGGCGTCGCGGCGCTCTTGTCGTACGGCCGCCATTCGCTCGGCCGCACGCCGCCGATCGCCGCCTCGCTTCCAGGCCAGAACATCGTCGCGGCGCGGCGTCCCTGGCGAATCGCGGTCGCCCACAGCGGCTCGCCGCGCCACCACGCCGCATCCTTGGCCGTCTCGGCCGACATGCTGAACCGCGCGGGCATCGCGGGATCCTGCATCGTGTTGGCGACGATGCCGTGGTGCGCCGGATAGAGGCCGGTGACGATCGTGTAGTGATTCGGGAACGTGAGCACCGGGAAGGACGGGATCAGCGCGCGTGCGCGGACGCCGCGCGCGGCGAGCGCGCGCAGCCGCGGCGTGTCGCCGCGATCGATGTAGTCGAAGCGCCAGCCGTCGAACGAGACGAGCACGAGGATCGGCGCCCGCCCGCCGGCGTCCCGGCCACCCGTGTCAGGCACGCCCCAGGCACGCGCCAGGCACGTGCCTGACACGACCAGGGCGAAAAGCGCCAGAAACGCGATGCCGCGCGGGCGCGACATGCGCTACATGATGTCGGTGGACGGCGCGGCGCGCTCCACGCTGCGCACCGGGCTCGTGACGACGAACCCGCGCTCGGTGCCGATCTCGAGCCGGAATCCGACGTGGACGCTGCGCAGCTTCAGGAACGCGCCGCCGAGCGAGCTGCCGGCGAGCCGCGCCGGCGTGAAGACCGGAAAGAACGCGCCGCCGCGCACGAGGATCTGCGCGCTGTCGGCGGCGACGAGGATGATCTCGTACGTGCTGTTGAGCGTCCTGACGACGAGTCGATCGAGCGACGCGAGATCGTCGACGTGCACGCCGCCGTGCCAGTCGTGCGCGCTCCACGCCGCGAGCATGCTCGACACCGGCACGCGACGCTCGGAGGTGTCAGCGGAGGAAGGCGTCACTGGACCTGGTGGCAATGATAGCAGCCGAGCGCGCGCTGCGAGCGGTTGTATTCGTACGACTTCGTGAAGTCGTACGCGGGCCGGCGCAGCAGCCGCGCCATGCCGGGGACGACGATCTCGCGCATGTACGCGGCCTTCGCCTGATTCTCCGATTCGGCGAGATAGCCGTAGATCGCGTTCCGCATCTGCGCGTCCATCGTCGTCGAGTAGATCTCCCAGCCGTGATCGCGGACGTCCGGCTGCGGCAGCTTCGACACCGCCGGCATCGTCCAGCGCCGCGCGGCGCCGTCGGCTCCGTGGCACGTCGCGCAGCTCACCTTGTCGGCTCCCCCCTTGAGTCGCCCGAGCGCCTGGCGCGCCCACGGCATCACGTCGCGCTCCATGAAGCGGACGATCTCCGCTTCGTCGCGCTTCTCGCCGTTCGGCGCGATCGCGTCGTCGTCGGCGTAGGTGGTCGCGACGGTCTTGCCGTGCAGGCCGATGACGATTGCGAAGATTGCGACGAGGACGGCGAGGAAGCCGCCGAGCGCGCTGCGAAGATCGAAGGACGGCTGGCGCGGGTTCCAGTCGAGCGCGGCGCGCACCGCGGCGGCGTCGCGCGGCGCCTGCGGATCGCCGGCAAGCAGCTCGATGAGCGCCGCCAGCTGCGCGCCTCGGCGGACGGATTGAAGCGAGAGCGGTTCGCCGCCGGCCCTGGAGTGCACGGCGATCGTCGACGTGCCGGCAAGACGCTCGAGGCGAGTCTCCGTGCGGTGGACGTCCCCGGCGTCGTCGAGCGCGATCTCGGCAACGCCTCGCCGCGACGCGCAGACGATCCGGAAGTCGGTGAGGAGATAGCGTTCGCCGCGGAGTCGGCGGGCGAGTTGCCACGGGCGTCCGCTCCACAGCAGACGCTCCCAGGGAAGAAGCGCGTCCCCGAGATCCCGGCGCATGCCCCCTCCGGCAGCCGTCTACGACGGCTGCTTCGTGAAGTTCACCTTCGGCGCCTGCCGCGCGTCGGGCGGCGCCTCGAAGAAGGGATAGTCTTTGAAGCTGAACAGCTTCGCGGTGACGTTGGCCGGAAACTGCCGCCGCGACGTGTTGTACTGCTGCACCGCCTCGTTATAACGCTGCCGCGCGACGGCCAGGCGATTCTCCGTGCCGGAGAGCTCGTCCATCAGCCGATTGAACTGTTCGTTCGCTTTCAGCTGCGGGTAGTTCTCGACGACGGCGAGCAGACGTCCGAGGGCGGAGGTCTGGCGGTTGGCGGCGTTGATCGTTTCCTCGGGCGACTTCGCGCTCAAGAGCTGCGATCGGGCATCCGCGACGTCCTTGAAGACGCTCTCCTCGTGCTGCGCGTAGCCCTTCGTCGTCTCGACGAGGTTCGGGATGAGATCGTTGCGGCGCTGGAGCTGGTTCTGCACCTGCGCCCACTGCGCCTTGACGTTCTCTTCCTGGCTGACGAACTTGTTGTAGGAGCAGCCAGAGAGCGGGAAGCCGAGGCCAACCGCGAGCGCGATCTGCAGCACAGCTCTTCGCGTCATCGTCATGGGCCCATTCTAGCAAGCGCGCCCTGACTCCGCCGATCCTGGATCTGATCCAGGATCGGATCCAGGATGTGATCCAGGATCAGATCCTGGATCGATTGGGGAGGCCGCGGCGGTTACCAGCTGGCGCCGCCGCCGCCGCCGCCACTGCGGCCGCCGCCGAAGCCGCCGAAGCCGCCGCCGAATCCGCCCCCGCCGGAGCCGCCGCCGCCGAAGCCGCCGCCGGTCCAGCCGCCGCCGAACGGGCCGACCCCGCTCGACCAGCCGCTCCACGGTCCGCCGCCCCAGAAGCGGCGCCGCCGCCCGGGGCCGCCGGCGATGCGGCTGATGATCAGGATCGCGATGAAGATCCAGAAGATCGCCGAGAGCGACGGCGGCGCGGTGTCGCGCACACGCGGGGCCGGCTGCACGCGGACGCCGTCGAGCGTGACGCCGCGTCCCGCCGCGATTCGCGCGACGATGCGCTCGACGCCGAGCCGAAGGCCTTCGCCGTAGCGGCCGCCGGCGAAATCGGGCGCCATCATCCGGCTCGTCTCGCCGGCGTAGCCGTCGGTGACGAACTGCTCGAGGTCGTAGCCGACCTCGATCTTGATGTGCCGCTCCTTCACCGCAGCCACGATCAGCAGCCCGTTGTCCTTCCCCTTCTGCCCGATCCCGCGGCCGTGATTCTCGAACAGCTTGACGGCGTACTCGTTGATGTCGCCGTACGGCTCGATGGTCGGCACCGTCGCGACGACGACGACGTCGCCGGTCTTCGCCTGCAGCGCGCGGATCATGTCCTCGATCGCGCGCGCGCTCGTGCTCGCGGGATCGACGAGGTGCGCGAAGTCGTTGATCGGCTGCGTGAGCTCGGGAAGATCCGCGGCCGCGGCGAGGCCGATCGCCGACGCGAGGATCCATGCGGCGGCGGTGTACGTGCGCCGCCGCCGCGATCTGCCGCCGGTCATCGCCGCGCGCTCCAGCCGTCCACGTAGGCGACGATCCGCTCGACCGCGTCGAGATACGGCGCCAGCAGCTGCTCGGCGTCCGCCGACGCGAGGTCGTGCGCATGCGCGAGCGCGACGACGCGCGAGATGGCGCTCTGCTGCGGCGCGGCGTCGCCGCCCGCGTCGCCGATGACGCGCTCGACGTGCCGCGCCGCGCCAGCCGGATCCGCGTCGGCCCGGCCTTCGAGGCGCGCGATGCTCGACACCAGGGCCGCAAACGCCGGCGCCGACTGCAGGATCAGGACGGACAACGCGTCGCCCCGGCCGCGCGTCTCGAGATAGCCTTCGCGCAGGTGCAGCAGATGGCTGCGCGCCTGTACTTCGACGGCGCGCCGCAGGTCGGCGGCGTCGATGCGCAGCGACCCGAACGGGTTGTCGCCGGAGACGACGACGTGATCGGCGAGAATCGCGCCGAACTCGAGCGGAAAGGCGTCGAGCGACCGCGCGAACTCGCGCGCCTCGAGCAGCAGCGGCGTCGCGAGGCCCGCGTCGTGCCACGACTCCACGCGCGTGGCGGCGGCGCGCAGATCATCGCGCGTCACCTGGTCGACGACGGCGAGCGTGCGCGTCGGCGGATCGCGATGGTTCGTCCCGTGCGATCCGTGCGCGTGCGCCGGCCGATCGCCGCGCGCATGCGCCGCTTCGCGCTGGCCGTAGACGGCGAGCGCCTGCAGGCGGCTGCCGAAGATGCCGCGCAGATCGCGCTCGAGCGCGCGCACGGCGTCGGGGATGGTCATGGCCCATTGTATAGAATGTGACGCATGCGTCTGCGGCAGTTGAACGTCGGGTGCTTCGGCGGCGGCACGGGATTGCCCAGCCTGCTCGGCGGGCTGAAGCAGAATCCGTGGCTGCATCTGAACGCCGTCGTCACGATGTTCGACAGCGGCGGCAGCTCGGGGCAGCTGCGCGACGAGCTCGGCGTGCTGCCGCCGGGCGACATCCTGAAGTGCGCGCTCGCGCTCGCGCGCAACTCGCGCGAGGCGCGGCGCGTGCTGCTCGCGCGGCTGCCGACGCTCGAGCACGCGCGCCTCGGCGGCCACACCGGCGGCAACCTGCTGCTCTCGATGATGCAGCGCTACAGCGGCGACTTCCTCGACGCGATCGACGGCTTGCGCGCGCTGCTCGGCTGCCGCGGCCGCGTCTGGCCGGTCAGCGTCCAGGCGGCGTCGGTCTGCGCCGAGTACGGCGACGGCAAGACGACGCGCGGCGAAGTGGAAGTGGACGCGGGGCAGACGTCGGGGCAGTTCGTGCGGCGGATCTGGCTCGAGCCGCCGGTCGCGATCCATCCGGCGGTCGCGAAGGCGATCACCCAGTTCGACGCGGTGATCATCGGCCCCGGCAGCTTCTACACGAGCCTGATGCCGATCTTTCTCGTGCGCGGCGTCTCCGACGCGCTGGCGAAGATGAACGGTCCGATCATCCTGATCGCGAACCTGCTGACCGAAGGGCGCGGCATGGTCGGCTTTACCGCCGCCGACGCCGTCGCTCGCATCGAGGAAGCGACGCACCGGCAAGTGGACGTCGTGATCGCGAACACGAAATGGCCGGCAGACGAGGTGCTCGCGCGCTACGCACAGGAGCACAAGGAGCCGCTCGTGACCGGCCAGCTGCCGGC